>Ga0315291_10005668_pt1 | contig 15612 bp, 18 predicted proteins | sample YL17G12_20_MG_FD_203070 | JGI IMG/M metagenome (GOLD analysis project Ga0315291, IMG submission 203070) | Sediment microbial communities from Yellowstone Lake, YNP, Wyoming, USA - YL17G12_20 | ecosystem: Environmental > Aquatic > Freshwater > Lake > Sediment | place: USA: Wyoming | collected...
GAGAAAGAGGCGCGGCAGCGTGAGATAAGAACCCTTAGAATTAAGTTCTTCGTCTCTCTGGTCTTCGCCATACCCCTGCTCTACTTCGCTATGGGACACCATGTGGGTCTGCCCATCCCTTCCATCTCCGATGGGTATATGGTGCTGCTGCAACTGCTGCTAACCACGCCTATTATTGCAGCAGGTTACCAGTTTTACACCGTGGGCATCAGGGCGGTGATAAAAAGCCGGCGCGCCAGCATGGACTCACTCGTCGCCCTGGGCACCGGCACCGCCTATCTCTACAGTTTAGCCTCATCCATTTTGATCTGGATGGGCAATTCCAATTACGGGATGGACGATGTTTACTACGAGGTAGCCGGGCTGCTTATCGTGTTCATCCTGCTGGGGAGGATGCTGGAGGCTCTGGCTAAAGGCAGGACCTCGGAGTCCATCCGCAAGATGCTGGAGCTTCAGCCCAAAACCGCGCTGGTAATCAGAGACAACAAGGAGCAGGAGATTCCCGTCGAGGAAGTCATAGTCGGTGACACAGCCATAGTTAAGCCAGGAGGCAGAGTTCCTGTAGATGGCAAGGTAATTGACGGAAGTTCATCGGTTGACCAATCGCTCCTCACCGGAGAGAGCGTGCCTGTGGAGAAAAATGTGGGCGACGAGGTCATAGGCGGCACTATGAACCAGAGCGGCTGGCTCAAGTTCAAAGCCACCAAGGTGGGTGCAGATACAGCCCTGGCCCAGATTGTGAGACTGGTCGAGGAGGCTCAGGGCAGCAAAGCTCCTGTGCAGAGGCTGGCTGACACGGTGTCAGCATACTTTGTGCCCACCGTCCTGGGCATTGGCATAATTACCTTCCTCGCCTGGTATCTCTCGGGGTCTGAGCTATCGTTCGCCCTCACTGCATTCATCGCTGTAATCATCATAGCCTGCCCCTGCGCCTTGGGACTGGCTACACCCACCGCAGTGATAGTGGGCACGGGCAAAGGCGCTGAGAACGGCATCTTGATAAGAGATGCGGCAACGCTGGAGAAAGCCTGCCAGGTGGACACCATCGTCTTCGATAAGACAGGCACCCTGACTAAAGGCAAGCCTGTGGTCACAGACATTGTCCCTCTATCCAACCCACATTCCTCCGAAGAAATACTGAGGCTCGCCGCCGCGGCCGAGAAGCGCTCAGAGCACCATCTCAGCGAGGCGATTGTGAGCAAGGCTGAGCAGCAAAAGATAGCCATCCCGGAGATAGAGAGCTTCATTGCCATCCCAGGCAAGGGCGTGGAGGCGAGATACAATAAAACCACCGTGCTCGTGGGCAACAGAAAGCTTTTCGCCGAAAAAAGCATAGACATAGTAAATGCCGATGTACGCATATCGCAACTTGAAAGCGAGGGCAAGACAGCGGTGCTGGTGGGGTTGGAAGCAAAACTTATAGGCATCATAGCCATTGCCGATACCCCCAAGCAATTCGCTGCTGAGACGGTTGCCTGGCTGAAGTCACAGGGCAAGCAGGTGGTGATGATAACCGGGGATAACCGCAGGGCGGCGGAGAGCATAGCCCGCAGTCTGGGGATAGACCGTGTGCTGGCGGAGGTGCTTCCCGAGGATAAAGCTAACGAGATAAAGAGGCTTCAGGAAAAGGGAGAACGGGTAGCCATGGTGGGCGACGGCATAAACGACGCCCCTGCCTTAGTTCAGGCGGATGTGGGCATAGCAATCGGCTCGGGCACCGACATAGCTATCGAATCTGGCGGGATAGTCCTGGTAAAGGACGACCTCAGAGACGTAGCCCGTACCCTGGAGTTGAGCTGCTATACCATGCGCAAGATAAAGCAGAACCTGTTCTGGGCTTTCTTCTACAATGTCGTGGGTATACCCATAGCCGCCGGGATACTTTACCCCTTCACCGGCTTCCTGCTCAACCCCATAATCGCTGGCGCAGCCATGGCGTTCAGCTCAGTGAGCGTGGTAACCAACTCCCTGAGCATGAGAAGGTACAAACTTAAAAAGATGTTGTAGTTGCCCAATTTGGGAAAAATCATCCATACAGCAGAAGCTGGTCTGTGATTTTGCTTCTGATATCCCTGCCGGCGATAACCCTATAGTAGTGCTCAGTCTTCTCGTCCTCGGGCAAATCGCTCATCTTGATAGCCTTGTAAGCGTTGAGTATCACCTCACGCTGCATCAACAAGCCGTGGTGTATTAGATTGATGTCCCACATCGGTCTGCGGCTAGCCCACCAGAACTGGTCGCTCTGCATCGCCCTGTCCAGAAGACCTCTCGCTATCTCAGCATAGTATTTCACCTGCTCGGTGGTAGCCGCTTTCACAGCCTTTTCGGTCATCTCGGTAGCAATCCTCAGATGCTGCCACTGCAAATGGTGAAGAGCATTGTCCTTAGCCTTCCACAGTGGATATGGATTACCAGCATTAATATCATCCAGCGTCGTGCTCCAGGATGAAGCTCTCGGCTCCAAAGATTGCCCCGGGGGGAATAGCTCCATGAGCCTGCTGATAGTAACCACCTCTATCTCCGGTTTCTCCGTCTTGCCGGGCGCGCCGAATATCTCCTTCTGGGTATCCACCATGCGTTGCAGGTGTCTGACACCTCGGCTTATAGGCTCTGAGGGCTTCAAAGCCTCATAGACCTCACCCAGGAACATCTTCTCCCAGTTCTTGATATGATGCCCGAAGGTCTCAGCATCCATGGCTGTTACCACATAGATGTCCTTATTATTATTACCCCGAAGCTGCCTCAACTGTTCGAGGAAACCAGCGGCATCCACACTGCGAAACGAAATCTTGTTGCTCAGAATATCGTCGCGGAAGAACACTACAAGCTTCTGTCTGCCCGCTGATATGCCATGAACGGCATCGCTGGGCCAGTCCACGGGGCAGGCAACCCCGCTCAAGATGACCCACTTGTGCCCTGTCTCCAGCACCGGCTTCACAATATCGCGGCTGTAAGCCATCTCCGGAGGGAAGAAACCCTGAGGCGAATAGCAATCCCCGAAGAACTGCTTGTTGGTCTGGTGGTTGTGCACTATCTGCCTCATCATCTCATCCTGACTGATGAGGGGCAGGATGGGATGATACTTCGCAGAGCCGGTGAACTCCAGTCGCCCCTTTTCGCACAAATCACGCAAGCCTTTAATAACATCCACCATCCCATGCTCATCGAGCAGCTCGGTGAGAGCAGCATTGATATTCACCGTGACTTTGGCGTGGGGCAGCTCGTGAAACAGCTTCACCAGAGGTCTGTAGGACTCCTCACAGACCTTCCTCAAAACCCAGTGCACCTGGTTCGTCGGCTGATAGAAATGCAATAACGGCGCCCAGTAAATCATAACTTCACGTCACCTTTCTAAGGCAAGCGTTCATTTATTAGCCCAATGCCACACTCAAGGCTGTAGCTAACCGCACGATATCCCGGTTCGCCCTCCTCAATCGGTCGCTCAATATCTGTGTCAGATTGCTCATTATCTTAAACCCCAGCACCGTATCCGAATCACAGAGCTTCGCCAGGTCAGCGCCGTGTACCTCCAACGCTATACACTCCTTCGTCGCTGTTATCGTCGCAGAACGCTCCGACTTCGTCAACATCGCCACCTCACCCACCACTATCGGCTCCGCAGTGTCCATCTGCATCAAAGTCTTCTCGCCATGCCCTGCCCCTTCCGCAAACTGAGCTAAAGTCAACCTCTTGCTCACCTTCACCGAACCTGAATATATGATATATATAGTCTCACCCACTTCACCCTCAGTGATTATCGTCACCCCCTCACCCCACTTCACCTCACGCCCCAGCGACAGCACCTTCTCCATCTCCTCTTTCGTCAACCCCCTGAATAGCGACGCCCGCACGACCTTATCTACCGATACTCCCATCGACTTCCCCCTTGTCCCTTTGATACAGTAACCAGCCTACTTCCCTATCAATATCGCTATTTCACCCTGCTTTACAACGTATTCATCTCCAGGATTCAAATTAGCCTGAGGCATCTCAAGCTGCGAGCTCAGGTACTCCTTACCCGCTTCCTTGAACTTCCGCTCAATGAACTCATCTATCAACGAATAATCCCCCCCGAGCACATCCTCCACGCACAACGACCTCCCCAGACAGTACAGCCCTATCAGTATCGCATTCTGTCTCTCTTTGAAATAAGCGGCAAGCTCCCCGAATTTCCTTCCTATGTATTCAGCAGGTATCGGCTTCTGCTGCAGAGCGCTACCCTCCCGCTGCAAAAGCAACTGCCGGGCAGTTAACACCACACCCTCCGATAGCGCCGCTAGCACTATCATGTACGGGTCATGCTCACCATGTACTATCACCTCGCTGGCGCCAGCCCGCCTCACGTGCTGAGCCATCTTCCCTTCCAGTATCTCCACACACACCCGCGCCTTCGGATTCACAGCCCTCACAGCCAGCGTACCCAATATCACCCTCTCATCCGCACCGGATTCATCACCCTGGGCTTTGTCCGTCAATATTATCACAGTTGCAGCCTGACGGACGTTAGCGAGATCGAGCACAGCCTCATTGGTGAAGTCTCCATTCACAAACTTAGGCTTCCTTGCCTTGTATCTCAACAACATCTCATTCATCTTCTCAGGCGTCAGCGAATTCACCAACACCACCTCACGCAGTTCCTGCCCCACCACCATACTGTCTAATACCGTACCTATGTGCTCGTTCCAGCCACAGATTATCGTATGACCTTTATTCCTTATCTTTTCCAATCCTCTTTCCTCCCTCAAGCGCTGTGTAACCATATAAGAAGCTATCTTGGCAGTGATCAAAGGGATAAGGCTTAGCCCGATGAGAATCAAGACAAGAGAGATGGCACGCGCCGCAGGCTCCATGGGGTAGACACCCACATATCCGGGGGTCTTCGTCAGTACAACTACCATCCACCACAGAGCTTCACCTATGGACGAAAAACCCCTGCCTACAGGTTGATTGGGATTGTTGCGCTCGATGAGATAGACGCCTACAGCGCTAATCAGAAGTATCACTACTATGACCAGGATTAGCTTTAAAACAAGGCTCTTTGTGGCGCGCTGGCGAAACCAACTAAGCGCAGATTTCAAAAAACTGTATGTAGACTGCATGGTCCTCAACTAAATCTAGCTTGTTCTTTTCACTCTCAGCTTAAAATATTCACTAAATGAATCTTACTGCAGCTATATTATACTTGTCCCTGAGCGAATTGCTTATCTCACGCTGCTCCTGCTCATCCATGACAGGCTCGATCTCAGACAAAGGCTCGCCTTTCTCGTTCGTGCCGTACTTCCACCTCACCACATAACCCTTTACATTTGTGCTGCCCAGATGCATGGCATAGCTGCGGTCGCAGAACGAAATCGCTGAAGCCTCCACATTGAGATATAGCACCTTTCGCCCCTTATGCTCCAGGAAGCCCTCGGTTACGCTGTAAGACCTTCCCTCGAAGCCGATATCCTTCCCCTCGGGCAGATGCGCATATGTATAATTCATCGCCAGTTCCCCTGAACCTGCAACCCCATCTTAGCCACTTCATTTTATGATAACGCACGGCTTTAAACAAGAAGGGGGTACAGCACAACCAGACCTTACCCCTTCGCCAGATGCAAGAAATCCTTGCAGGGCAACTCCCGCGCCAGCATGTCCTGCAACCCCTGCGCGGTCAAGCCCCGCACAGCCACAACCTTGTTTCTGCTAGTTTGACCCCGGCTTATAGCAAATGCGCTCCTGGGTAACCCCAGCGTCTCCGACAGAAGCCCGAGCAGCGCCTGGTTGGCTCTGCCCTTCTCAGGCACCGCATTAACCTTCACATAGAGAACGCCCTCTCTGAAGCCTGCTATCTCGTTCCTTTTAGCTCCGGGTTGCAGCTGAATCTCGAGCGTTATTTTCTTCTCAGGCACACTACACCTCGGGAAGTGGTTAACCGAAGACAATGCCACAAATAGATACAAACGATTCGCCCTGCTGGTCTGCAGGACACTGCGCATAGCCAGTGACCTCACCCTTCGTCTCGCCCAGAAGACGCAGCGCCAGGTATATGGACGATAGTCCGCAGATTCTCCTGCGGTCCCTCTCCTGCTTCACCTGCCTGAACATACCTTCGGCATCACCTTGAGTGATAGCGTTCATTAACTCGGTATCGGCAGCAGAGAGCCTTGCCCTCTCCAGAATGTCAAAAGGATAAGGGTCTCCAAAAGCCGGACCCACATGAGCCAAATCAGCAGCAGCCACTATGAGGGTGCGCCGGTTAGCGGTAGCCTTTCTCATGCTATCGACAAAACGCGCTACCGAATCATCCTCTCCCGGATGCCTATTATCCTCGATAAACCTGTGAAAGGAGCCGCAGAGGACAGGCACAAGCTCAACCTTCATATCCTTCACTAAATAATGCAGCCACACAGCAGCCGCTTCCACAGAGTGTTCATTTCTATGACTGAACTCCTCGGCAAATACCTCATCCTCGCCCAGAGCAGAAGCCACAGCATCTACTATCTCCCCGCACGTGTTCAGCACACCGCAAGGCGTGGAGTAGCTCTGCCTTGTTAAACTTATCAGCTTCTGACCATTGAAATGATTGGTGCCTAGTATGATAACCACCTCCGCAGACTGCGCTGCCTTCGCTGCCCGCCACCATACCTCAGCGTAAACAGCACCGCCGCGCTGATAGTCAATATGCGGGCTTACCAGACCGCGCACATTGGCAATCTCAGGCGCATCCTTCTTCTCAGGTGGCAAAGCATCGAAATACTGCCCCAATGCGGCTTCCAGCCCCTCAGGGTTAGCAGGATAAACCCTGTCTGCCATGACAGGTGGACGTGACGGCGCGCACCTGTACTTCAGCACTGCCTCCTCATACGCCTTAGCGAAGTGCTCGTTGTCCATCATCAGCGCCTTGTCGAGGGCAGCGAACAGCTTCTCCAGATAACCGGGACCCACCCTCAACCCGGCTCTCAACTCCAGCACCGCTCTCAGGGTGGAGATGTCACGGGTTCCATCGCATAGCTCCAGCACCGGAGCCAGGCTCGCGGGCAGCACTACACTGCAATCGCTCAACCCTGAAGGATCGGAGAGCACCAGCATCGGCTGTCCCTGCTGCTGACCACGGCTAACCTGCACCTGCCTCAGTTTCGGTCTAATCTCGTCTGCCATACTTTTTACCGCAAAAGGGCAACATAGCTATCCAGTGCCACGCCCAGAGAATCAGCCACAGGCTGGCACTTGGCTTTCAGGAGATAGAACACCTTCCCCTGAGGAGGCAACTCGGAGAGAGTCTCCCAGTATCCCATACCCTTTGCTAGCACCAAGGGGGCAGCCTCGAACGTCGCCTTAAACTCAGCGGAGGCTATCTCCATATCGACACCCGGGGTATCGGTGCCAGTGGTCATCACTCGAGGAAGCTCCTTCTCAAGCCTGTACCTCTTCAAGTCAGCTAATGTAACATCGTTTTGAACTGGAGATTCCTTCACCACATAGGTAACAGAAGCGAAACCGCCCAGCTTCTTCACCAGAGGTATATCGAAAAAAACCTCTCCAGCATTGTCGGCGAGGTAGAGCATCTCTTTTGTTTTTCTCAGTTTTCTCTCAAATCTGGCTATATCATCAATGGCGAACTCTACCGGCAGCGCCAGTCCTTCCTCGATCTCCTTCATGTCCTTGAAGAAATCTATGTTGTTACCCCGTACCGCCAGAACAAGGTAATCCCTGAGGCTGCCCTCCGGATTAGCCTTCCAGCCCTTGCGGATGCTGCGAGCCATCTTCACTTCAGCTTCCTTCATCCGGCTATAAGGGTCTGGGTTGCCGGTCACAGCCCTCACCACACGGTGCAACGGAGTAGCCGTGGAAATAGAGGGCCTTTCAGTGGAAAACTCGCGCCCCAGCAGCTTCAGCCCTTCCTCTATAGCCTTAGCCTTCAGAACAGGGTCCTCAGTGGCAAGATCCGCAGCCTGGCGCACCAGCCGACCCAAACAGGGATAACATTCTTTAACAGCTTTCATTTCATTGAGGAGATTGAATCGGTGACTCGACTGTTACCGCTGGACCTTTGCCAGGTCCGTAGCCCTCCAAACAGGCTACTACCCCGAACACATGTTGTCAAGGAATTTACAGCCACTCCCAGAAAATTTTTGTGGCAAAAGTAAGGTGCGCTTAAGTATGGTTCTCTTGACAAAACCAGTACTATTCCTGTACGATGTTCTGTACAAGATTATCAAGGCTTGTTCATAGCTGTAGGAGGTTTATAAAGATGGGCTGGCAAGATTTTGCGCTGCTCTTCGTGTGTGTCTTGGGAGCCTGTCTGCTTGCCGCCTTTATCGAAGGACAATGGAAATCGCGCCAGTCTTCCTACTACCACGGCAAAGCCAAGCCCCGAGGGAGCAACTTTCACAAGCACTAGCCACGGCTTATCCACACAAGCCACTATAGAATCCTGCTATTCCCTATTCGCAAACAGCTAACACTCTCAATTAGTTCCTAATACCACCACAGCTACAACCCGAACTATGCCCAAGCAAGAAGACAACCCTGTAGAAGAGTAGCTGAGTTGAGAAAAGGGCAAATTGCCAAATCCCAACTGTCCATTATAATAGTGGGGTCATGAATGCCTTCTCTCCTTTCACAGAATAACTGCAATCTGTCAAAGAGGCTTCTTTTCACTGGCATAGATTCTTAGGTCAATGACTAGAATGGGGGAACAGAAATGGGAGCACCCGTAAGTCCATTACCTCATCCGGAGCATCTTAGTGATGGGACTGTATTCCCTCTCACCACAGTGAAATGCCCTCCTATCAGACCGGGCAAGTTGAACCTGAAAGACTATAGCAAGCCATTGGTGCGACAACTGAGCCCTTTGGATTTCTCGAAGAGCGTTCTGGTGAATTTGATTAAACGGCTCGGCACTCTTTACATACTTCAAGATGGGCTGTGGTTTGGCAGGGTCGCCAAGAAGTGGGGGGACAAGGTAGCCTGGGGCAGGGAATTCAGGCTCTGGGAAATCCATAACAAGTATAACGCCTATTACACTGTAGACGCCCTGAATATCCAGGGCACTCCGGTGGAAAAATGCCTCAAAACGCAGCAGGTCAACGCCGGTTACGGTAGCTTGCTATATGACACTGAGATGGATCTCCTGACACCAAATGTGGGCATCGCCACTAACAATCGCTGCACCACAGTGGAATATTTCCTCAATCGTGGCGAGGACTTCAGGATATACAAGATCTGCTGGTCTATAGACCAGCCCCTATTTCAAGGATGGGCTAAGTGCTTCGACCCCGGTATGAAATGTATGCCCCTCAAGCTCATCCCCCGCATGAGAGAGGACGAACCTTACTGTAAATGGGTTTTCTGGCTGGGCGATATCATGGCAGGCGACCCCAGAGATTACGTATCCGAAATGAAAAAGGAGATTGAGGCAAAAGGAGCACCATCGAACCTCGAGGACTACAGCGGACCCCTCTACCCACGAATCGGCATCGAGAACTTCCGCAAGGAAACAGTGGCGAAATTGCTGGTGCAAAGCTCCCGCCTCTTCAGACTGATTGACGGACAGTGGCGCTCGCTTGTCCAGGAGCTATACGGAGACGAAATAGCCTGGGAGCTGCAAGAAAAAGTGTGGCGGGATGCATCCTCATTCAACTCGAGATACCTGGCAGAAGCCCTGAAGGTGAAAGGTTCACCGGTTGAGCAGTGCCTGAAGCTACTGCAGGTCAATCCGGGATTCGGCTTGCTCTATAACTGCACCTTTGAGCTTAAAAACCCGAATGTGGGGATAGTCAGCAACTACCGATGCACCACACGGGAATACCTTGAGAGGATAGGTGGAGAGACTAATCTATCTCACATCTGCGGGGATATGGAGCAGAGGCTGCTCCAGAACTATGCGGCGCAGATTGACCCCAAAATAAAGGTGAAACCCTTAAAAGTGCCGGCACACGGGCGACGGACAAAACAAACCCATAGAATCGGTTTGGCTGATTTGATACCACCTGATAGTAAGATTGAGCCGGTCTGTCAGTGGGAGTTCAGGCTTTAGTTGAAGGGTCTAATCGTGTGTCTTCTTAACGTAGACCTTGATCTCCCCACCCTTCTCCTCCACCCCTAAAAACTCATGTCCGGTGGCTTTGCACCACGCAGGCATGTCCAGTTTTATGCCCTTATCGTCAGCCACCACCTCTAGAACCTCACCCGTCTTCATCTTCTTAACCCGCTCCGAGGTCTTGACAATAGGCATGGGACAATACAGCCCCACACAATCTAACGTTTGATCTGCTTTCATCTACCCCCTCAGCTTTCTGAGCGAAAAGGCACTTAGATAAATAATGTCACCTTCGAATCACGCGCCTCGTTCAAAAAATAGGCAGCCCCGGCTATGCCTTCCGCCTCGGGGCGGAATGAATCCTCTGACAAGCCCATCAACCCGCACGTCGTGCTGCAGGGAATAAGTTTTACACCCATCTCATGAGCCATTTTAATGAACTCCTCCAGGGACGGCATATTGATTTCCTTCATCAGCCGTTTAATCATCCACGTGCCTAAGCCGAACATGTGGAACTTGGAAAGCTTCGATCGCTTGGAGCCGCCTCGATTCAGGAGACCCAACATCTTCCTCCTCAGCCCTTTGCTTTTGATGCTTCCCTCATTCTTCTTAATAACATCCAGTCCCCAGAAGGTAAAGAATATCTTGACCTCCATGCCCATGCTGGCACCGGTGGTCGCCAGCATGAAAGCAGCCAGAGCCTTGTCGAGTTCGCCGCTGAAGAGCGCAATGGTCATCTTCTCTTTCTCTGCCATAGGAGCACCTCCTGCTGGTGACGCTAGCACTTAATAATCACGGCGCCGCAGTGGGCACATACCTTTTTATCGCGCGGCGTGGGCTTGTGGCACTTGGGACAGTAGAAAATGGTGACCTGGCAAGCCGTGCAATAAGGCAGATTCAATGCCTTTATCTCCTCATTACAGTAGGGACAATGCAGATGCTTCTTTTCATTCTGCTTCTTCATAGCTACTTCCCCCCTTGACCCTTCTGCTTATTCTGATAATCCTCAATGGCTTTATGTAAAGCCTGGGCTCCCAGATTAGAGCAGTGGTACTTATTCTTGGGCAAACCCTCAAGCTCGGCAGCCACCGCAGCGGGGGTTATCTTCAATGCCTCCTCCAGCGTCTTGCCCATCGCCATCTCGCTGACCATGCTGGATACAGCGATGGCGGCGCCGCAGCCGAAGGTCTTGAACTTTACATCCTCTAAACGGTTATCCTTGACCTTAATGTAAAAGGTCATCATGTCCCCGCATACGGGGTTGCCCTCTTCGCCGATGCCATCAGCATTCTCTATCTCCCCCACATTGCGAGGGTGCATAAAGTGCTCCATCACCTTGTCGCTATAAATAGGCATCTCACTTGCCTCCTTTGCTCGATTTCATAAACTTAGAGTAAAGCGGCGACATCTGCCGCAATCTGTCCACGATAGGTGGCAGCACCTTCAGAACGTAATCCACATCCTCCGCTGTATTATCCAGTCCAAAGGTGCATAGCAAGGAACCCTGAGCCAGCTCATGCGATATGCCCATGGCTATGAGCACGTGGGAAGCCTTGAGAGCCTTCGAGGTGCAGGCTGAGCCGCTGGATACTGCGACCCCTTCCATGTTCAAGAACATCAGCATCGATTCGCCCTCAATGAACTCCACGCAGAAGCTGGCATGTCCGGGGAGGCGATTTTGCGGATGCCCCGTAACCGCCACGTGCTCAATCTTAGAAGGAAGCTCCTTAACCAGACTATCTCGAAGCGGGATAAGCTGCTTCATTCGAACATCCATATCCCGCTTAGCCAGTTCGGCAGCCTTGCCCAACCCTACTATAGCAGGCACGTTCTCAGTGCCGGCGCGCCTGCCCCCCTCCTGTATCCCCCCATCGAGGAGGGGCATAATGCGCACACCCCTTCTCACCCAGAGAGCGCCTACTCCCTTCGGACCATAGAACTGATTGCCCGCCAGGCTCAAGGCATCCACACCCAGCTCCTTCACATTAACGGGGATAGTGCCAGCAGTGGCTACAGCGTCAGTGTGAAAGACAACATTATTCTCCCTGGCTATCTTAGCTATCTCTCTTATCGGCTCTATGGTGCCCACTTCGCCGTTAGCATGCATTACGGAGACCAGCACGGTGTCCTTCCTGATACTCTTCTTAACGTCATCAGGATTCACCATACCGTACTTATCCACCGGTACCTGCGTCATCTCGAAGCCCCATTTCTCAAGTGTCCTCGCCGAGTGCAGCGCGGAGAAATGCTCGACAGACGAGACCACCACATGCTTGCCCTTGCTCTGCTGCGCCAGCGCCAGCCCCTTGACAGCGAGATTGTTAGCCTCAGTGCCGCTGCCTGTGAAGATTATCTCCTCTGCATTGGCGCCGACAAGCTCGGCTACTTGAGAACGAGCCTCATCCACAGCCTGCCTGGCAACGTCGCCCCAGTCGTGAAGCGACGACGGATTACCGAAGGTCTCACCCAGGAAAGGCAGCATCGCCGCACGCACCTCGGGGAGAAGAGGCGTGGTAGCGGCATTGTCCAGATAGACTTTTCTCATAATCTTCGCCTCATAAGTTGTGGACTAAATCTAACACATTAGACTCAGCTTGACAATTCTCTAGGGAAATACCTGATGTCCTTCGTCGTCCTCAAGAATGATAGCGCTCTCAGGACAGCTTTTAGCGGCTTCCAACAGGGTGAACTCACCTACCGATGATGGGTTTAGAACCACCGCTTTACGCTCCTCATCCAGTATAAAGACCGAGGGGGCGAAAGCAATGCAATTCCCCACACCGATGCATAAGTCCCTGTCCACCTTTACCTTCATGATCCTATGCTAACAATTGCTCATAGAGAAGTCATAAAATGGGTGCTGGAAAGGTTAAAAAATTATCACATTTCACCAATCGCCAGCACATCTCCCGCCTTCACCACACCACCCCTGACCACCCTGGCAAATACCCCCTCCTTGGGCATGACGCACTTGCCTATCTGGCGATATATGGCGCACTTGGTGTGGCAATCCTTGCCTATCTGCGTAACCTCAAGCACAACGCCTTGCCCTACAGTCAGACGCGTGCCCACAGGCAGTGCGACCAGGTCAATACACTCCGTGGTGAGATTCTCCGCAAAGTCGCCAGGACCCACATCGAACCCCTTGCCACGCATCTTGTTAATGCTCTCGATTGCCAGCAGACTGACCTGACGGTGCGTGCAGCAATCCGCGTGGGCATCGCCCACCAGCCCGAACTCCTCCTTAAAAAGCCCTTCCCCGACATCTTCCTTCGGGGTGCCCTTGTCCTTGCTCCTGCAAACCGCAATTATCTTGCCCATGCTAACTAGCCTTACGAGCCTTCCCCAGAAAATACCCTGCGTAAAGCGCTGCTCCCAGGGCAGCGGAAAGCTGCGGGTCAGGCTTCATAACTACTGCCCTTACCGCCAGCTCGTTTTCCAACCTGCGTACCACCCCAACATTATTAGCCACGCCACCTACCACAGCCAAATCTCCTGTAACACCCAAGCGCTTGACCAGCATGGCTGCCTGATGAGCCAGAGCAGCACTATGCACAGCTAAAATCTCCTCTTTAGACCATCCGTTGCGCAGCAGTGCTGAAGTCTGAGACTTAGCGAGAACATCACAGACAACACTCAGGGCACCGCCCAATGGGGGCAAGCCACCATCTAGCAAATGTCCACCTGTTATCACTTCCTTGTTCATCTCCTCCAGGACCTCGTCATATACTCGAGCACGTTTGTCCAAAGGCAAAGCAAGCCGTTCTTTGAGCTGTTTATCAGTAACCTTAAGTGATATAGCGCCAATATCCTCGATTGGCACACCCAGGCAATCAGCCACCACTTCCATACCGCGCCCCTGCGCTGCACCGCACGCATTGCAAGGGTTTTCACGGCAATAAGAAGGTGGGCAGGCGTTCGTTATAAACGCCGTTACCTGACCACCTTCCTTGCATTGCATCGCCACGCACTCGCGTCCCCCTATCACCAGCACAGTTCTCAGAGAGGGGCCTATACTGTGATTGACTCCCTTGGCATGACAGGATATCTCGCTCACAGTCCTCTTAACCACAGAGAAATCAGCCTCACCACAACCAGTGCCCACAACATAGTCCACATCCTTCGCCAATACCCCTGTGCCCTTTAGCGCTGCCTCCAGCGACTTCTGAGCATCCCTGGTGCCCTTAGTCTCATTCCACATGATGCCATAAGCAACCAGAGCGCCATCCGCCAGAATCACCGCCTTGGATGCTACCGAACCTACATCAATACCGGCAGTGAGCATATCCCCCCGACGCCAATCCCTATTTGCAGCGTGCCAGGCGAACTCTTTAACCCTTAAGCTCTCTGTGCCCATCCAATTCCTCGTGAATACAGTCAACTTGGCGTATTCTTGAGTGCGTTGTAAAAAGCCTGCCAAAAGGGGTCGACCACCGGGTGTTTCAGCTTTTTCTCCTTCCCCCTCTCCACCAGAATCATCCCATGTCCAGGACTTACCAGCTCACCGACGATAGATGAGGCTATACCCTTTCGGGACAAAGCCTTCACCACCTCCTCGGCTTTATGCTCCCGGCAGGACATAATCAATGTCCCCTCGCTGATAGAGGCATAGGGGTCTATGCCGAAATATTTACATATCTCAGGCACGCACTTTTCGACTACAATCCGCTCTTTCTCAACCCTCACCCCCAGATTGGCAGCCTGGGCAATCTCATACAGCCCACCCCAGATTCCGCACTCAGTAGCATCGTGCATGGAGGTGATGCCGCTGTCCCTCACACCCACACTAACAGCAGTCAGCGCATCCTCCACCACCGACATCTTGTAGAACACCTCCTGTGCCCGTTTGCTGAACTCAGCGCCGAATTCCCTCTCTGTGACCTTCGGGAACATAGCAGCGAAAATACCTGTCGCCTCGATGGCAGGACCCTTGGTGATTATTATCTTGTCTCCACTCCTAGCCATCTTAGGTGTAACATACTCATCCTTCTCCCCGACACAAATCACAGTAGCACCACCCACCATGGGATAATGACAGTTCTCATACCTGGCTGTGTGTCCGCAGACAACGGCGATGCCCAGCTTCTTGCACTCCTTATGCATGGTATCCCAGACTATCTCAAGCTGCTCCTTGGTCATCTCCATGGGGAGGTTTAAATCTATGGACAGATACTTCGGCTTCAACCCGCTGGTCACAGCATCGGAGGCAAGTATATGGATGGCAAACCACGCCGCCCTTTCCCAGCCATATTCGGGCACAATGAACACAGGGTCGGTGGTCAAAGCCACCGCTTTGTCTCCAATCTCCACTATCCCCACATCCACCCCATGCTGGGGACCCACTATCACGCTCCTGCTCTTAGCTCCCAGGCGGGGGAATATCAACTCATTGAATATCTCGGGAGAGATTTTACCGATTTCAGGTAGTTCGCTCACTTTCAGCCCTCCATGATATCGCCCACAATAGGGTCAACCCTCACACCCTTGCCAGCCACCCAGGCAACCCCTTTATCTATCTCCTTATCCTCACCCTCAAGCTCAAGTACCACCCATCCCTTACTCTCAGACACATCGGCGCGCCTGATATT
>Ga0315291_10005670_pt1 | contig 15610 bp, 10 predicted proteins | sample YL17G12_20_MG_FD_203070 | JGI IMG/M metagenome (GOLD analysis project Ga0315291, IMG submission 203070) | Sediment microbial communities from Yellowstone Lake, YNP, Wyoming, USA - YL17G12_20 | ecosystem: Environmental > Aquatic > Freshwater > Lake > Sediment | place: USA: Wyoming | collected...
CCGTAGCGCACCGGCGCCGGTATCCAGTTGGGCATGCGGTAGGCGTAGGAGTCCATGAGCTTGGCCTCATGGTCCGCCGCCGCGATGACGCACTGGCGGCAGGCTTCGCGCACGTTCTCGTCTATGCCCTTCTCCCGCGCCATCGCATAGGACATCCACACGTTCCACACGTACACGCCTCCGTAGTCCGCCTGCTCCAGCGGGTTGAGGCGGGTTACTGCGGGCGCGTCCTTCAGGAGTGCGTCGTGGTACGCGGGCTCGCCCGTGGCTCTGAAGAGTTCCAGGGCAGCAAAGGCGTGCGGGATGAGGTACTTCTCACCCTCATTCGCGATGCCGTATGCCCACGCCTTCCGGGCGCGCTCAAGGTAGAGCGCCGCGTCCCCGGCCTTCCCCAGCCCGCTCAGCACCCGGGCGGACTGCGCAGCCACGCCGGCGAACTGGAGGCTGGTGAGGGGGTCCGTACTATAGACGTAGATGGGGTTCGCGTCCTTATCGGCGGGGGCCGTCACAACGGCGTTCGGGCCCGCTCCGCCCCGCACGCCGCCCGTGTCCGCGTCCTGCATCCGCACGCCGAAGTCCAACTGCCAGCGCGCCTCGTCCACGATGTCGGGAATGCCGTTCCCGCTCTCCGGGATGTTCAACTGGCCGTCGGCGTAAGCCTTCGGGAACATCTCGTAGGCGATGAGGAGGCACGGAGGTATGCCGTAGTGCCTGGCCAGGCGGTCGTAGTCGGCGGCATCGTGGTAGCCGCCCCAGACGTCGAGCTGGCGCCCGGTCTTGATGCTCGGATCCTTGGCGACGAGCTCATCCTCCGCCTCGAGACCGTTGATCACGAGCGTCGCCTTGATCTCGAAGGCGGGGCCCCGGTGGCATGCCCCGCGGGCGTAACTCGTGTACGGTTCCTTAAGCTCGATGCCGCACCGCTGGTGAAGGATCGCCCGGGTGCACTGAACGAACGGCTCTGCGTAGACGTCGTCTGCGATGCGGAACGGATAAGAGCGCCCCACGCCGGGGACAAGGACGTAGTACTCGCCCGGCGTCGTGAATGCGGAGAAGTCGAGGTCGTACACGTCCTCTCCGGTGAGGTTGTGGAGCGTGCTCGTGCTGAGGTCCTCCCTCTGGTCGTGCCGCATCCGCAGAGCCGGCATCCCACGGAACACGGCCTGCCCCGTCTTCGCATCCACCACCTGGAACTCGCTCGTGAGCCCATCCAGCGACAGCGTGCCGGCGCTCCCCAGCCAGTCGCCGAGATACGCGTACTTCAGCGCGTCGGGGATGTAGCCGAACTGGTTCGCCTTGATGGCGCGGCTGACGGCCGTGTGCTCGTCAAAGGCCAGCGGGGACTCCTGTCGCTCGACGCCCACGTTCAGCATCGCTATGCGGTAGTGCTTGCCCGACTGGAGCGGCCGGGGCAGCACGAGGAACACAGTGTGGCGGTACGCGTCCTGCCAGTTCAGCGTGCCGTCGGGGTTGTCCAGCACCTTCGTGCGCCCAACCGAGGCGGGGCGCACGCCGTCCTTGAAGCCCGCGTCGTCGTCGCTCAGGACGAGCCAGTTCTCCGGCCGCTCGGCCCGGAGGCATTGGAGGTCGCCGATGAATTCCAGCGCGAGGCACGAGGCCGTCTCCACGCCCACGTCCTCAAGCCGCAGCGGCGGGTAGACGCCCCCGTTTATGGACGGCGCGTCCGCTTCCTGGTATTCCGTGACGGAGACGTCGTCCACCCAGACCGTGCCTTTTCCCAGCGGCGCGATCGCTATCTCGCTCAACTCGCCGTCGCCCGAGGTGCAAGCGACGCGCGCGCCTATCCACTGCCAGTCGTGAGTGCCGCTCACGATGGGGCTGAAGCGGTCGGCTTGGCCGCGCACGGGCCAGCCTTCCTTGCTCCACACGGCGATCCGTATGCCCACGGCGTAAGCGTCCTGCGTTTTCACGTAGGCGCGGACTTCATAGGCGCGGCCCTTCTTCACGGTGATGGGGTGTGCCGGGTCCCAGTGGCGCGCCCAGACGAGCGCGGCGCTCCTTGTCTTCTTCGACCAGTTTTCCCATTCATGGCGCCACGTGAGCTCCGCGTCGTCGCCCCCGCCGTCAACCAGCTTCACCGATCGGCGACCGGCGTGCGCCTCGCCCTCGTCGAGCACGGCCTGACAGCCCTCTCCCTTCGCCTCGAGGCGGAAGATGCCGGGGCCCTCTTCGAAGCCACAGGTGTAGAGGGCAGCGGGCTCTTGCGCGCCCACCGAAGCCGCCACACAAGAAACAAGGACAAGGACGATGCTGACGTTGCTGAACTGCATCTCCCCTGGTGCCTCCAGGACAAGAGCGTCAGACCGAACGAGCGAACAGGCATGGTACGGGTTGGCGCCGCCGGGCGCAAGGTCGTTCAGACAGGCCAGGCCATCCAACAGGCTCAGGGCAGGCGAGCGCGGGGACGACGACGAGGGCGATCACGCGGCGAAATGCTGGCGGAGAGGGGGAGATTCGAACTCCCGATCCACCTTGCGGCGGATAACGGTTTTCGAAACCGTCGCTTTCAACCACTCAGCCACCTCTCCGTCAACAAGACCAGTTTCGGGTTTCGAGTCTCGCGTTTCAAGTGACCGACGGGAGAAGCCCGCTGTTCGTTGGGGCGCCGAACTCCGCGCTACGTTGCCCGTTGTGCTCGTCCCGGATGGGGCGCGCTTGCGGTTCCCGACGCACTGGGTATCATGGTCGGTGGGGCCGCTCTCCGAGGCCCGGCGGGCCGCTGCCCAGGGGCACTCGGCGTCGCGCGGCGCCACAGACACCGGAGATGGAGGAACTCGCCGTGGCCACGTGGATGCTGTCGCACGCACGCAGGTCCGTCGTCGGATGCCTGGTCGCTCTGCTGTCCCTGCCCCTTGCCTCCTGCTGCGGGCTGTCAACGAGCACGACTGACATGCCTCAGAAGGCGTACGTAGCCACGGACGACGGGACCATCTTCGCGCGCTATGCACCCATCTTCGTGCTCGAGACGTATGCAAAGACGTACAACAGGATCGGCTCAGCCGCCGCGCGCCTCGACGAGGACCGCGAGGAAGAAGTCTACGTGGACCCCGCCGCGCCGTCCTTCTACGTGCAGAAGCGCCAGTTCCAGACGGAGAGGGGCTCCTACACCAACCTCATCTACCGCGTCGAGTTCCCGGGCGTTCCCTTCCCCAAGCTCACGGCCGGCGCCAACGCCGGGCTGCTCGTGATCATCACGCTGAACACCGAGGACGAGCCGGTCCTGGTCACCACCGACCTCACGTGCGGTTGCTACCCGGCGCTCGTCCCCACTGACAACCTGCCGCCGAAGGCCCTTCCGCAGGGGTGGGACACGGGCGGCCAGTGCGTCCTCGGCGAGGAGTTGCCCGGCCTCATCCGCTTCCCGAAGCCGTTCGACAGCAGCTATAGGCCCGTGATCCTCCTGCGCGACGGCACGCACCGCGTCATGGGCATGCGGGTCGAGAGCGTCAAGGAAGCCGCCTGGCGCTACGGCGTGGTGCCGGCCAGGCTTCAGCCCATGGACGCCCTGGACGCGGTCCCCGTGGACGGCGGCACGACGTCCTACTTCGTGACCAGCGGGCCGAAGAGGGGCCTGGTGAAGGATGCCGCGAGGCCGCTGGAGTTCCTGCTCATTAGCTGGTGGGCGATGGACTCGTCTGTGGGGCGCCCCAAGAGATACGCGGACTCGCGCGAGAGCGGCAAGGTCTTCTACACGTCCCTGAAGTTCTGGAGGCGAGAGGACTCGGACATGTGGCGCTTCCCCGAGTTCCTCAGGTTCTGGGGCTGGCGGCTGTGAGCAGAGCCGCGGGGGCACTGAGAATCTTGACAGCCTGGGCACGGCCCCATAGGATGGAAGTTGCGGCGATGAGGGGCATCGCCGCCCAGGGGGCGGTTCATTGCGACCTGGAGTCCCATTGTTTCTGCCGAAGGGAGGCTGTCAGTTGAACAAGGAACGGGTCAGGAAGGCGCTGGCGGCTGTGAGCGTGGCGGGCCTGCTGGCGGGCGTCACGCTCTCGGCCGCCGGGTGCAGGTCCCCGAGTAGCTGCACTTCCTGCACGGGCGGCGCTAAGGCGGAGCAGAGCAAGATGTCATGCAGCCCTGGCTCCTGCACCGCGGCTGCGCCCGCCGGCGCTCCCAGCAAGCCGGCTGGCGAGACGGGCGGAGCCGCCGCGAAGTGATCATGTCTATGCGGTCCGGCGGCCCGTTCGCCACGCGGACGGGCCGCCGGTTCACTGTCTCGGGCCGACGTTTCCCCCGAAGGCCGGCAGCCCAATGAGAACGAGCCCTGTAGGAGACCTGGGCCTGGCCTATCCCGCGTGCCGGGCGCTGCTCGGACCGGCAGCCTGGAAACGGCTGCTGAGCGCCTGCGGCGGCGTCACGGCACAGTCCTTCCCCGAGGAAGCCGCGCGCCAGTGTGAGCGCCTTGCGCTCGCGCCGTGGCTTGCTGACCTGGCGCAGGCGGAGCGGGCGCGCCGCGCGGTGGCCGAATGCTCCGTGGCAGCGCCGGAGGACGTGGAGCGCTTCGAGCTGAACCCCGCCCTGGAGGCCCTGAAGGTCTCCTGGGACGTCGCGCCTCTTGTGCGTTCCGAGCCCGGAGGCAACTTGGCCCCGCCCGGGCCGCTCGACGCATGGGTGATGGTGTGGCGCGGCTCCGATGGCGGGGACGTGCGAGTCGAGACCGCATCGGACGAGGACCTGCTGGCCCTCAAGATCGTGAGCGAAGACCTGAGCGCCGAGCAGGTGGCCTCGGAAGGTCGTGTGGGGGTGGAGGTGGTGGACGCCGTGCTGTCCGCCGCTGCGCGCAAGGGACTCCTCGTCGCCCCGCGGTCGCGCTTGCGGCGGGCGGCAGACTACTTCGTCGGCGAGTTGGCCGAGAGCTTCGCGACGGCCCACACGTTCGGACTCCAGTGGCACATCACGCAGGCATGTGACCTGCACTGCAAGCACTGCTACGACCGGAGCAAGCGGTCGGCGGTCACGCTCGAGCAGGGCCTGCGCGTGCTCGACGACCTCAGGGCCTTCTGCCGCGGGCGCCGCGTCGGCGGGCACGTCTGCTTCACGGGCGGCAATCCCCTGCTTCACCCGCAGTTCTTCGAGCTGTACGCGGCCGCCGCCGAACGGTCTTTCACCACTTCCGTGCTCGGAAACCCGGCGCAGCGGGAGCAACTCGAGCGCATCCTGAGCATCCGGCGGCCGGCCTTCTACCAAGTCAGCCTGGAAGGGCTGCGCGAGCACAATGACGACATGCGGGGCGCCGGCCACTTCGACCAGACCATCGCCTTCCTCGGACTGCTCAAGGAACTGAGCGTCCCGTCCGCCGTGATGCTCACGCTCACAAGGGACAACATGGACCAGGTCCTGCCCCTCGCCGAGCGGCTGCGAGGGCTGGCCGGGCACTTCACTTTCAACCGCCTCTCGCCCGTCGGCGAGGGCGCCCACTTGGCGCTGCCCAACGCAGAAGAGTACTCGGTGCTCCTGGAGGCCTACGTGGACGCAGGCCGGCGGAACCCGATCATGGGCTTCAAGGACAACCTGATCAACGTCGTCCTCCACAAGCGCGGCCTGGAGCCGTTCGGCGGGTGCACGGGCTTCGGGTGCGGGGCGGGATTCAACTTCCTGGCCGTCCTGCCCGACGGCGAGGCGCACGCCTGCCGCAAGTTCCCTTCCCTGATCGGCAACGTGTACGAGCAGACGATCGCGGAGATCTACGACTCGGAGGCCGCGGAGCGCTACAGGCGCGGGTCGGCCGCGTGCGCGGGCTGCCGGCTCAGGCCCGTCTGCCGGGGCTGCATGGCCGTCACCAGGGGGTCCGGTCTGGACATCTTCGCGGACCGCGATCCGCACTGCACGCTCGAAGCGCCGGCGCCTGGAGCCAGCTCCTGCCATCCGCAGCCGGCGGCGCAGCGGAGCTGATTGCGTCGCCGTCCTCGCAGTCGCTGGGCAATCCTGCACCCGTCAGGCATACTTCCCTGCCGGCGCGTGCCCCAGCGCGTTCCGACAGGAGGCGCGGATGAGCGGAATCTTCGGCGTGGCATCGCGGTCGAACTGCATGGACAATTTGTTTTATGGCACTGACTATCACTGCCACCTCGGCACGGAGTTCGGCGGACTGGCCGTCCAGGGCGACCAGCTTCACCGGGCTATCCATCGCATATCGAACGGGCAGTTCAAGAACCTGTTCGATGGCTTCTACCGCGAGCGCAGCGGGCAGATGGGAGTCGGGGTCATCAGCGACTCCGACCCGCAGCCCATCATCATAGAGAGCAGGTTCGGCACGTTCACCCTCGTCACCACGGGCCTCATCACGAACCGGAACGAACTGGCCCGTGAGCTGATCGAGCAGGGCGCCACCTTCAGCGAGATCTTCGACGGCCGGATCAACCAGACGGAACTGGTTGCCAAGCTCATCGCCCAGGGCGCCGACGTCGCGAGCGGCATCCGGGCGTCTTCGACCGCATCGAGGGGTCCGTCTCCCTTCTGTTCATGACTCGAGAGGGCATCTACGCCGCCTGCGACCACACCGGCCGCCTGCCGCTGGCCATCGCAGAGAGGGACGATGCGGTCGCCGCCGCCAGCGAGACCTGCGCATTCCCCAACCTCCGCCTGCGCGTCACGAAGTACTTGCAGGCCGGGGAGACGGTCTTCTTCGACGCCTCGGGCCCGAGGGAGGCGAGCCCGGCGCGCGGCGCCAAGAAGACGTGCGCCTTCCTCTGGATCTACACGGGCTATCCCGCGTCGAGCTACGAAGGCGTCTCCGTCGAGACCGTCCGCGAGCGCTGCGGCCAGGCCCTTGCGCGCAAGGACACCATCGAGGCGGACCTCGTCTCCGGCGTGCCGGACAGCGGCACAGGCCACGCCATCGGCTATGCCATGGCCAGCGGCCTCCCCTTCCGGCGCCCCCTGGTGAAGTACTCCGCCGGCTATGGCCGCAGCTACACGCCGCCCTCCCAGGAGGTCCGCGACCACATCGCCAAGATGAAGCTCATCCCCATCGAGCAGATCACCCGCGGGAACCGCCTGATCGTCTGCGAGGACTCCATCGTGCGGGGCACGCAGCTCAGGAACCTGACCATCCGGAAGCTCTGGGACGCCGGCGCGGCCCAGGTGCACATCCGCGTGGCCTGCCCCCCGCTCATGTTCCCCTGCCGCTACAACCTGTCCACGCGCAGCATCGCCGAACTCGCGGCGCGCCGCGCCATCCGCGCCCTCGAAGGTGAAGACGTCGAGGACGTCGGCCCCTACCTCCAGCCACACATGCCCAGGCATCGGGACATGGTCGAGTGGATCCGCAAGGACCTGAAGGCCACGAGGCTTATCTACCTGACCCTGGACGAGATGGTCGAGGCGATCGGCCTCCCCAGGTCGCAACTGTGCACGTACTGCTGGAACGGCTGTGGAGAGTGAGCGGCGTTCCCGCCGGTGGCGGACGCACCGCGGCCCGTCAGGCCGTGGCGCCGATCGCTCCGCCGAACACGGGCGGGAAGTAGACGAAGAGGTGGCTGATGCGGTCGCTCTCGCCGAAGTACACGCGCCCGTCCGGTCCTGCCGCGGCGCAGTCGAACTCATACCCGTACCAGCGCCGGTCCGCTCCCGCGGCCATCACACCAAGGTCGCGCAGTTCGCCCGTCCGCGCGTTGTAGCGGAACAGGTGACCTATCGTGCCGCGCAGCCCGGCCACGCCGTAGACGCACCCGTCCGCCGCGACCGTGAGCGCGCGCACGTGCGGCTGCGCCGTCGGCTTGCCCAGCGTGCGCGTCTCCCCGCTGCGCACGTCCAGAACCGATAGCAGGCCGTCGGCCACGTCGCCGGCGTAGATGAGCCCCGTCTCGCAGTCCAGCGTCCAGGCCCCCACCTCCGAATACTGGCCGCGACCGGCCATGCGCGGCAGCTCCATCCCCGTCTCCTCGATGCCGCCGGCCGCCGGGTCGAACCGCATCAGGCGCCCGCACGTTCCGCAGCCGTAGACCATCCCGTCCGGCCCGAGTATCAGCTCCGGGCTGAAACGCCCCAGCTCGTCCAGCACGCCGTGAGTGCTGATCGCCTCCGACTGGGCGTCCACCGAGAAAAGCGTGCCCGTCCGGTCGGTCAGCCCGTAGAGCCGGCCGCGCGACAGGTCGCCGATCAGGCACGCCACGCCCTGCCCTTTCGCCGGCACGCCGAGCGAGCCGACCGCCGGCGGCACCGGGTTCCACTCCTGGATCACGCTGCCGATGAGGCGCGGGGCCTGGACCTTGAGGACTTCGCCGCCCGCGTACGCCGCCTGGCCGGGCGCGCTCGTGCCCGCAAACAACCCCAGGCCCGGCAGCCAGGCGAGCGCATGTCGAACGCTCGTGTGCCCCTCCGGCGCCGCCAGGTCCAGCACAACCTCGTGCGCAGGGAGAGGGCAGTACGCGAAGATGTGCGTCCGCCGGCCGGACGTGGCGCCAAAAAGCCATCTCTCCCCCATCGCCAGCGATGTGATGGCGCATTCCCCCGGCGGGATGGCGCGGCTGCTTCCGCGGATGGCCAGCTCTCTAACGGCGACGTAGCCCTCGCTCACGAGCCCCTCCCACCGCGCCTGGTAGAGGCGGGCCATCAGCGGCGAGTCCTTGTACCGCGGATCCAGGTTCAGCGGCACCGGCCATTCCCTGCCGTCCAGGTCGGGACGCATCCTTCGGCCCTCCGGTCATCCCCAGTAGCGGCGCGGCGTGCCCTGCCATGGGCCTTCGGCCAGTTCGCCGTCGAGGACGACGTGTGCGATGCCGGCCATGGTGCGGCTCACCGTGCCCAGGACCAAGTGCTCGCGCCCGATCCGCACGGCGCGGCTGATGTAAGGGATCACCACGCCCTGTTCGTCCACGAGTTCGCAGACTTCCCGCACGCGGCGCGTCTCCAGGTTCATCACGTTCAGCGCGGCCGGCGCGTGCGGCAGGATGTCGCCGTAGTCGTCGCCCCGGGAAACTGCGAAGAGCAGCTCGCCCCCGGCGGTGAAGACAAGCCCACCCGCGTGATTCGTGTTGACGCCCCGCACGCCTGAGCCTCCAATGCCCGGCGTGGCCGGCCCGAGGTCAGTCATCGTGCCGGTGCTAGGGCTGAGGCGGAACAGGTACGGGTCCACATTCCAGTTCACGCCGACCACGTCGTCACTGCCGGGCACCTGCACGACGTCGTAGACCATGTTGTGCCAGCCGTCCTGGTAGGGAGCGTGCGGCGCCTTCGCGTCGGTGGTCGTCAGCTCCTCTCGCTCGGGGTCGTAGACGACGACACGTCCATAGTCGTCCGTCGTGTACGCCCTGTTGCGCGAGTCCAGCCAGACGGCCTGCGGGTTCACCGAGCCGATGCGGCCGACGTCCCGGCGCGTCCGCGCTCCCAGGTCGTAGACGTAGAAATGGTCCCGGGGATAGCCCACGGCGTAGAGGCTGCGCCGTTCCTGGTCGAGGGCCACGCACCGGCAGCCCTCGTGCGGGATCAACGTGTCCGTCCAGAGCACCTTCTCCGTGCGCGTGTCGTACGCGAAGAGGCGCGCGCCGACAAAGCTGCGGAGCGGGTCGTCAAACGTCGCCCACGGGTTGTAACTCACCTCTCCCACGGCAGGCCCGCTCAGGTGCGTCGCGCCGTACATCACGCCATCGTCGCCGATGACCATGCTGTAGTGGATCTTGCACTGGGTGGCGCGCCGGGGATGGTTCGGCACCGCACCAGTGCTGTCCAGCGCGCCGCGGCCGTCGTCCGGCGGGCATCCCACGGCCTCGGCCACGTCGAGCAGGTACTCGAGTTCCTCGGTCCGGGGGTCGTAGCGGAGAACGAACACGGTGCCGCCGGAGCTTCGCTCGCAGCAGGCCGCCACGTACGCGCGCTCGTCCGGCCCCTCGATCAACGACCAGCACGTGTCGGCATACGGCAGCTTCTCGAACGGGATGAACCGTATCTTCATGCCGCACCGCCTCGGGATGAGAGGTGACAGGCCAGACAGCATAGCAGCCCCGGCCGAGGATGCAAGCGCGCTACAGGTCGGGGTGCGTTGGCGGCGCCAGCGGCGCCAAAGAACGGGGCCATGCGGTGGCGGCGGCGGACCCGGTCGGCTATAATAGATGATTGCGTTATCCCCGGGCGGCGAGCCGCCCGCCGCTTTCCGAAGGTGCCTTCCCTGCAATGACGCCCACGGACAGGATACGCAACGTCTCCATAGTCGCGCACATAGACCACGGGAAGACGACGCTCATAGACTCGATCTTCCGCGCGGCCCATGTGTTCCGCGACAACCAGCAGGTCGCCGAGCGGGTGATGGACAGCCACGAGCTCGAGCGCGAGCGGGGCATCACGATCCGCGCCAAACACTGCACCGTGGGCTGGCGCGGCTACCTGATCAACGTCGTGGACACGCCCGGGCACTCCGATTTTTCCGGCGAGGTCGAGCGCGTCATGGGCATCGTGGACTCGGTCCTCCTGCTCGTGGATGCGAACGAGGGCCCCATGCCTCAGACGCGATACGTGCTGATGCGGGCGCTGCGATTGGGCCTGCGCCCGATCGTGATCATCAACAAGGTGGACCGCCCGCAGGCGCAGCCCGCCGCCACGCTCGAGAAGACGTTCGACCTGTTCGTCGAGCTGGGGGCGGACGACCGGCAGGCGGATTTCCCCGTCCTCTACGGCTCCGGCCTCGAAGGGTGGATGGTGCGCGACCTTGAGAAGGACGCCCGCGACGGAATGGACCCGCTCTTCGAGACGATCATCGAGCACGTCCCGCCGCCTGAGGTCGCCCCAGACAAGCCCTTCCTCATGCAGGTGAGCGCGCTCGCCTGGAGCGACTACCTGGGCCGCATCGGTTGCGGCCGCGTGCTGCAGGGGCGCCTGACCCAGGGCCAGGGGATCCGGCGCACTGTCACGCGCTGGCGCGATCCGGGCGACCGCTCGGCCGGGTGGGAGGTCGTGGGCGCCAGCACCGAGCGCGCCGAGCACCTCTATGTGACCAGCGGCCTCCAGCGCTCCGAAGTGCAGGAAGTCGGCGCGGGTGACATCGTCTGGGTGGCCGGGCCCGAGAACGTCGGCATCGGCGACACGCTCTCGGCCGTCGAGTTGGAGGGCGCCGCCGTCAAGCCTCTGGAGATCGAGGAGCCGACCGTCTCGGTGCTCCTGCTCGTCAACAACGGTCCCTTCGCCGGCGAGGAAGGCAAGGTCCTCATGCAGCGGCAGACCAGGGAGCGCCTCGAACGCGAGATGTGCACGAACGTGGCGCTTCGCGTGGAAGACGCCGGCCGCGGCGACGCCGTGAAGGTCTCGGGCCGGGGCGAGCTGCACCTGTGCATCCTGATCGAGGAGATGCGCCGCGAGGGAATCGAGTTCTGCGTCTCGCGCCCCGAAGTGATCACGCGTCGGGACCAGCACGGCGCGACCCTCGAACCCATCGAGCAGCTTATCGTCGAAGTGCCCGAGCCGTGCCGGGGCGCCGTCATCGAGAAGCTGGCGCGCCGCAAAGGCGAGCTGACGCGGATGCAGGACCGCGGCGACGGCGTCGTCCGGCTGGAGTTCGAGATCCCCACGCGCGGGCTGATTGGCTACCGCGCCGAGTTCCTCACCGACACGCGCGGCGTCGGCCTCATCACATCCCGGTTCATCCGCTACGGGCCGTGGCGCGGCGACCTGACCTCCCGACCGCGCGGTTCTCTCGTCAGCATGGACACCGGGCCGGCTACTGCGTACGCCCTGGAGAACCTCCAACAGCGCGGCACCATGTTCGTCGCGCCCATAGAACGGGTCTACGCGGGCCAGATCGTCGGCGAGAACGCCCGCCCCGGCGACCTGATCTGCAATCCCGCAAAGCGCAAGGTGCAGACTAATCACCGCGCCTCCACCAAGACGCAGACCGTCCCCCTCGACGTGCCCCGCAAGATGACGCTGGACGAGGCGCTCGAGTGGATCGAGCCGGACGAGCTTATCGAGGTTACGCCCAGGTCCATTCGCCTGCGCAAGGCCATCCTTTGCGCCCAGCAGCGCAGGAGAGCCCGCCGGCTGCACGTCGTCATTGAGAAGTGATAAGCCCGCCGGCGAGTCGGCGCCCCGCGCCGCTCTCCGCCTCCCCGTCAGGCTGCTACGACAGCCGGTAGAGACTCTGCGGCAGCAACGGCAGTCTTGTCCAGCACGCTGCCTTCCGGGTGGCAGACGCTGACGAACGCCGCCTCCCACTGCGACGGAGGCAGCAGAACGCCCTCAGTTAGCATGTTGCGGAGGGAAGCCGCGTAGAGACCGGCGCTCGCTTGGCGGGCGGAGTTGTGGTCCGCCCCCGGCGTCTCGGTGAAGAACACGGTGAACACCGGCCCGACCCGCCCGACCGTGACAGGCGCGCCCGCCGCGCGTCCCGCCTCGGAGAGCACCGTCGCAAGCCAGCCCCCCGCCGGTTTCCGCTGAGCAATCCGTGCATGTTGCCCGAGCGGGGCCGAGCACTGCCCGGACAGAGTGGCGGGCAGGCGGACGCGTTCTGAGCGCGGCCACCCCGCCCCCGACCGGGCCAGCGGGCCCTCACGGACCAATGCCCTGCTGTGGTTTGGCCCAGCTCGGCGGTGGCCGAGATGCGGAGTCGCCGCTCGGGTACACTGCCCATGGGCCCGCGCTGGCGGGGTCAGGCAGGAGGCCAAGGCCAGGACGCCAGCGGCGCCGTACAGCTTGACGCCAGCGGCGTCAGGCCGAAGACTTGGGCAAGGCCCACGGCCAGACGCCGGCCGTCTTCAGGTCCGCGATGATACCGTCCACGTGCGCAAGCAGCGCCACGACGCCCTCGAAGGTGCCCTCGTCCTGCCACTTGGCCGCGACGCGCACGAGCCGGCGCGTCCACTCCTGCCGCCATTCCGTCTCGGACTGGCGCCCGAGCGCCGCCACGGCCGCCTCGCAAAGGACCATCTGGGGGAACGGCTGCTCCGTGCCGTCGGGGATCTTGAGCGTCATGCGGCAGCCTGCCTCGTCGGCGCGCCGGAGCGCTTCGATGCGAGCGGACATGGGAGCGTCGCCCGCCTCCGCGACGAACACCTGCCAGATGGCGTAGTCCACGCGGCCGACGGGACGCTGCCGGGCTTTGGGGTCCGGCGCGCCGGGCTCGGGTATGCGCGCGAACAGCTCACGCGCGGGAGCCGGCGCTGCAGGGCTTCGCTGCCCTCCCGCGGCTTCGCCGGCGGGACGGACCAGCGAGGCGCGCACCGTAGGGCCGTCGGTCCTGTCGCCGGCCTGCGGCGGCGCCCCAGCGAGCGCGTCAGCGGGAACGGCGATCGTGGCGCCGCAGCCCGGGCACTCGCCCGTCTGGCCGACCTCGTCCTCATAGACGGTCAGGGCCGTCCCGCAGCCGGGACACACCAGCCGGATCGGCCGCGCTTGGCGGCGCGCGGCGGCATCGCGGCCCTCGTTTCGCTGGGCCCCGGAGAAGGGGCCGGAGGGCGTCATGCGTTCTCCTCCTCCTCCTCGCTTCCCCATGGCCAGACTCCTGCGATCTTAAGGTCCGAGATGACGGTGTCCGTCGTGTTCAGCACGCTCACGACGCCTTCCGTGGTGGCCGGGTCCTGCCACCTGACGGCAGTGTTGACCAGCAGCCGGGTCCATTGAAGATGCCAGTCGCCTTCGGTCGGCGTGTTCAGCGCAGCGGCGGCGGCCTCGGCGGCGATCATCTCCGGGAAACGCAGTTCGGTGCCGTCCGGCTGCGGGACGGTCAACTTGAAGCCAGCTTGGCGGGCCCGGTGGATGATGTGCAGCCGCGCCACCATCGGCCGGTCGCCGCTCAGCTCCGCAAAGCGACGCCAGACGAGGTATCCGTTCTCGTGCGGCTCGGTAGCCATTGCGCCCCTCCTGCGATGGGTTCAGGTGCGCTCTCCGGCGCGCATTATAGTGCTTTCGGGGCGTCCGCGCCAGAGGGAATCGCGCCGAGTCTTGGCTTTGGACTCCCGCCGGGCAACGAGGACGGACGAGGACGGGACCGAGGAAGAGGGCGAGGACGAGCTACTCGGGCGAGTTGGCCAGCGCAAGGTTGTCGAGGTAGAAGACGGCCTTCGCGTTGGCCATGCTGCTAAAGCCGAGCCACGTGAGCGCCCTGAAGCGCGCGCTGCCGTTCGGCAGGCCGACGAAGTGACGAGGCGCGGCGCCCGGAAGCGAAACCGTCAGGTCCCACGTGCCCGGCCCTCCTGGTGCCGCTCGCGGGCCGCCGATGGCGGCCGCCACTTCGAAGTGCACCCACTGGGCGGCCGGGAGTTCGAGCAGTTCCCTGCCAGCAGCGCGCAGCTTGCCGCCTTCGACGCTGAGGCTCGGCCCCACCTGGTAGGGCTCGGCCCGCCAGTCGCGCCACTCGTGGAAGAGCGCGGCGCCCGGCTCAACGCGCACGTCGAAGCTGCAGCGCGTCACGCCCTCGGTGTGGTCCGGCGAGTAGAAGAAGTGCGGGTTGTAGGCGTGCTCGAGGCCCGGAGCATCGGTGACCTTCAGCGACTGCCTGCCGCGCGCGGCGACTTCGTCCGTGACCGCGATGGAGTCGCCTTTGTTCTCCACAAACACCGTGGCGCCCGGAGGGGGCGACCCGACGGCCGTCCACTCGAAGTCCTCGATGAGCGCGAACGGCGGGGGCGCCGGGACGGCCTGGCGTGCGGGCAGTTCGACCCCGCTGGCGAGCTGCACCCACTCCGGCGGGCCGTAGACGCCGGCCTGCGCGTAGTCGAACGGCTCGAAGCCGAGGGCGAGGGCGGGCGAGTCGGGCCGGAGGTGGAAGTCAAAGCTCTCGGGCGCCACCAGGCGCGGGTTGGCGACGATGGAGCCGGCATCCCGGCGAAGCCTCTGCCACTCGTCGAGCGACTTGCCGTTGAACGTGACGGCCTCGCCGGCGGCGTTCCAGTAGACGTTCTTCTCCAGCTTGTAGTTGCCGTCGTCCCAGGCGCCGCGCAGGAGCGGCCCGCCGCGCCAATAGACGATGTTGTTCGCATAGGTGAACGAGAGGTGGGGCTCCGCGCGGGTGCGCTGGACCTGACCGTCGTCGCTGAAGGCAAGGATGTTGTTCCGGACGGTGTTCTCCTTGCCATAATGCTGATGATAGGTGCCGGTGCTGACGTTGTAGACGAGGTTGTTCTCCATGACGATGTAGGAGCTGCCTTCGTCGTTGTAGAGCCCCCAGGCCCCGACGGGGTGGTAGGGATAGCCATAAATGTCATGGATAACGTTATTGCTGACCGTGGTGCCGGGCGAGGGGCCGAGGGTGTAGACGCCGCCCATGTCGTTCAGACCGACCGCTTGGCCCAGGTGGTGGATGCGGTTGAAGTCCACGCGGTTGCGCGCGGCGAGGCTCTCGTCGTAGCCCCAGCGCCAGCCGACGGAGACTCCCGTGTACGCGAAGTCGGAGATGTCGTTATGCGTCACCTGGTTGTCGCCGCTCTGGCCGATCCAGACGCCGACGGCGCCGGGGAAGATGCGCCCCCCGCCACGGATGATGTTGTTGTCCACGACGACGTGGCCGGTCCTCTCGGAGGCAGCAGCGGGTATCTCCTGCTCGCCGATGCGGACGCCGCCCGCGCCGAGGTCATGCAGGTAGCAGCGCTGGATGCGACAGTCGGTGCAGCCGCGCCGGAACCAGACGGCATAGGTGCCGACGTGGCCGACTTCGCAGTCCTCGACG
>Ga0315291_10005671_pt1 | contig 15610 bp, 25 predicted proteins | sample YL17G12_20_MG_FD_203070 | JGI IMG/M metagenome (GOLD analysis project Ga0315291, IMG submission 203070) | Sediment microbial communities from Yellowstone Lake, YNP, Wyoming, USA - YL17G12_20 | ecosystem: Environmental > Aquatic > Freshwater > Lake > Sediment | place: USA: Wyoming | collected...
TGGTGAGTGGATCGTTTGGTTAATTTCCATCATAATCGGATAGCGCGATAGAGTCGGTTGGGAAATCCCCGCCGCTCCGTCGGCGGGGTAGTTTAATTTTAAAAATAGCAGCGATTTCTTTTTGATAGTATTTTTCTTGCAATCCCGGCCCAAATTTATTGTAAACTTCAAATAAAACACCAATAATTTGATAACTCAATTGAGGGTATAAAATATCTTTCTTGATTAATTGTTTTTGCATTTATTCGTAATTCGATAAAATTCGTAATTCGTGAGGAATTATTGCAAGGCATTGATAATTTCCTGATGCACCTCTTCAATCGGCTGCTCGCCGTTAACTCTAACCAGCAGACCTTTCTTTTCATAAAAATCAATGACCGGCGTAAGCTGCTCTTCAGACCAATCCAGCCGCTTATTAATCGCTTCGGGTGTATCGTCGGCGCGCGTTTCCAAATTACCGCCGCATTGGTCGCATTTTTTCAAAGTTTTGTAATGGTCAAGGTAGGGAATTGACTGCCCGCATTGCTGGCAAATTCTTCTTTCAGTTAACCGGTTAAACGCTTCCTGGCGTGAAATGTCAATCAGCAGTACTTTTATATTTTTGTCCCACTTATACCAATTGAGGGCTTCGTCCAAAAGATGTGCCTCCACTAACTTGCGCGGACTGCCGTCAAAAATTATGCCGGGGAAATTATCATCTTTTTGCTGCTTAATTTCTTCCAGCCGATTAATCCAGAGTTGAAAAATCAAAGAAGTCGGCACCAAAATTCCCTGGGTGGTTACTTCCTCGGTTTTGCGGCCAGTAAAATCACTTTTTTTGATTCGTTCCCGCAACAGTTCGCCCGAACCAATGTAAATCAAATTAAATTTTTTAACTAAAAGTTCGGCCTGCGTGCCTTTGCCGCAACCCTGCCGGCCCAGAATAATGAAAATTTGAGGTGTAGTCATAAATTAAATCACAAGCACCAAGCACCAAATTACAAATAATAATCAATGACCGAAATTCCAAATTCCAAATGGGTTTGGAATTTTGAAAATTGGAATCTAGAATTTATTTGGAATTTGTGATTTGTGATTTGGAATTTTTTTAGAAACCCTCGTACTCCCTCATCGTCAACTGCGACTCAATCTGTCTGATGGTTTCTAAAACGACCGAAACCACGATTAAAATTGAAGTGCCGCCGACCTGAAAGGCGGTAATGCCAGTCGCGCCCTGAACGATATAGGGAGCAATGGCAATTATTCCCAAAAATATAGCCCCCACCAGCAGCACGCGATTTAAAATAAAATTTAAAAACTGGGTGGTTGGCTGGCCCGGTCTGATGCCGGGAATAAATCCGCCCATTTTTTGCAGGTTGGTGGAAACATTTTTGGGGTCAAAAGTAATGGCAGTATAAAAATAAGTAAAAAGCACGACCAGTAAAAAATAAATAATACTGTAAACAACTTGGCCCCGCGAAAACATATCGCGCAAAAATTTAGCCGCGGTCGCCACCCACTGAATTCTGTTGTTAGCCAAAAAACTGCCCACCATGCCCGGCAGTAACAAAAAAGAAAGAGCAAAAATAATCGGCATCACTCCGGCCGGATTAACGTTAAGCGGCAAATAAGTGGAAACGCCCCCATACACCCGATTGCCGCGAATTCGTTTGGCATAAGAAACCGGGATATTGCGACGACCCTCGGTAATGATCACCACGCCCATAATCACCACTAACGCAATCAGTAAAAAACCGATATAGGAAGGAATTTTTGAGGGATCCCAGTTAACTAAAACTTGACGGGTGGAGGTAGGAAAACGCGCCACAATGCCGGCAAAAATCAGTAACGAAACACCGTTGCCAATACCTTTCTCCGATATCAACTCTCCCAGCCACATCAAAAACAAAGTGCCGGCCGTAATAATAATAATAGTCGTGGTCAACTGAAAAATGTTTAGCGACCCGATAATCTGCTGGGAACGCAAAAGCATAATCATGCTATAGGACTGCAAAGCCGCCAAGGGCACGGTCAGAAGCCGACCATATTGATTAAATTTCTGTCTGCCCGCCTCTCCTTCCTCTTTATAAAGCGCTTCCAGCCGCGGAAAAATCATCGTCAGTAGCTGCATAATAATCACAGCGGTGATATAGGGCCCCATGCCCAGCATGGCGATTGAAAAATTGCTCATGGCGCCGCCGGTCAACATATTAAGCAAACCGAAAAGCTGGCTGCCCTCAAAAAATGACTTCAGACGTTCCGCATCAATGCCCGGCACCGGGATATTAGCCACCAGACGGAAAATAACAAAAACCGCCAAAACGAAAAGAATTTTGTTTCTCAATTCCTTGACTCTGAAAATTTGGAGAAATTTCTGGAACATATTCGCTATTGCTCAAATTCAAAGTGCAAAGTTCCCCGGCCTCGCCCCAGCTCGGCCGAGGGCGGGCAAAGTGCAAAATGACAATTTAAAATGAAAAATTAACTAATGCTAAAATCAATTTTAACATTTGCTTATTTTGAATTTTGCATTATAATTTTGATTTTTGCATTTTGAATTTTTAATTTATCTTTCCTCCCGCCTTCTCTATCTTCCCTTTAGCACCCTTTGAAACTTTCAATCCTTTAAAATCCAACTTTTTATTCAACTCGCCGTCGCCCAAAATTTTAACCGCCGGTATCCTGCCTTTTATTTTAGCAATTAAACCTTTCTGCTGCAAAACAGCCGGCGTTATCAAATCACCGTCTTTGAAAAACGGATTAAGTCTGTCCAAATTCAAAACTGCCGGCCGCTCCTTAATGCTTTTGAATCTGTAGCCGCGGCGCTTGGGGATGTGCTTAAGCGCGTCGCGCCATTCCGGTCTCAATTTTCGGCCCGCCCGAGCTTTTTGGCCTTTGATTCCCCGACCAGAATAAGTGCCGCGCTTGCCGCCGCGACCGACACGTTTCTTGGTTTTTTGTTTGCTTATTAGTGAAAGCTGATGCAATTGCATAAAATATCACTAATCAGTTCACGAATTTGACACTAATTATCACCAATTGATTCGTGAATATTCGTGAGGAAATTCGTGAATTTATTCGCGATTTAGGATTTTAACTTTTTTAGCGCTTCTATCGTCGCCCTGGCATTATTCAATTTATTGGTTGATTTGCTCAAAATTTTGGATGAAATATTTTCAATGCCCGCCAATTCACAAATTGCCCGAACGGACCCGCCCGCCACCAAACCTCTGCCCTTGGTCGCCGGCTTAAGAAAGACACGAGCCGCAGCATATTTGGCCATCACTTCGTGAGAAATAGTCCCTTCCTTTAAAGGAATAATAATTTTATTTTTTTGCGCATCGGCTACCCCTTTCTCAACGGCCTGAGAAACATCTGCTCCTTTACCGATACCCACGCCAATCTTTCCTTTTTTGTTTCCGACTGCGACCGTAGCGCGGAAACTGAAACGCCGCCCGCCGGCCACCACCCGGGTGACCCGAGCCACATCTAAAACCTTCTGGTCAAATTCCGATTTTTCTTTTCCAATTTTTTGTCTTGGTCTCATCATATTTTATAAATCAGATATTAAAATTTCAGCCCCCCTTCTCTGGCTCCCTCGGCCACCGCTTTTATTATACCGTGGTATTTGTAGCTTCCTTTGTCAAAAATTACTTTTTTAATTTTTAAACTCTCTGCCTTTTGAGCAATTAACTGCCCCACCAAAACGGCTAATTCTTTTTTCCCTTTTTTATCAGATTTTTTTAACTCCAAATCACTAACGCTGGCCAGGGTTTTTCCCTTTTCGTCGTTAATCAATTGAACATAAATGTGTTTATTGCTACGAAAAACAGAGAGGCGGGGCCTTTCTTGTACACCCCGAATTTTTGCCCGGGTGCGCCCGGCTCTCTTTCGCCTTTTTTCTCTTTTGATTTTATTTAAATCTTTCATGAATTTTCTACAGATATACAGATTTTCGAATCTTGCTTAATATTTCCGAAGATTTTATCTGTATATCTATATTAATCTGTATTCCGTAGCTAAAACGCTCCTTTCACCGCCTTCTTGCCTGCTTTGCGTTTTATCACTTCCCCCAAATAATGAATCCCTTTACCCTTATATGGTTCGGGTTTGGCTAGGGCTCTGATATTGGCCGCCGCTTGCCCCACTGATTCTTTGTCAACGCCCGAAACGGAAATAATATTTTTATCAACCTTAAATTCAATGCCCGGCGCCGCTTTAAATTCAATCGGATGGGAATATCCTAAATTGAGAATTAAATTTTTGTCCTGCAAGACAACTTTATAACCGATACCCTCTATTTCCAATTTTTTTTCAAAACCGTTTTTGACGCCTTCAACCATATTATAAAGAAGCATCCGCCATAATCCCCAAAGCGCCGGACTTTGTTTAGTTTTTTTAGCCAGGGAAACAATCAACTGACTATCTTTTAATTCCGCTTTGATTTCCGGCGGCAACTGACGCCTCAATTCACCTTTGGGCCCCTTCACCGACACCAAATTACCGTCAGTTTTTATCTCGACGCCCTCTAAAATTTTGATTGGTTGTTTGCCGATTTTTGACATACCAATGTTGTTTAAATTTTAGAGCGAAACTCAATGTTGAGCGAATAAAATTTAACTACAGCATTGAGCACCCCCTCACTCAAAGATTTTCTTCCAGAAAATCTTTGAGTGAGGGGGTAAAGGTTCTGTTACGAAATTTCCATCGCCTGCGGCTCGGAAATTTCGACAAAGCCCTTTACCAGATTTCACACAAAATCTCGCCGCCCAGCTTATTTTTTCTAGCCTCTTTATCCGTCATTAAACCGCGCGAAGTAGAAATAATAGCCACGCCATAACCCTGTTTGACCGGTTTTATTTCCGCAAAACCAATATAGAGTCTGCGACTGGGCTTGCTTAAACGGCGTAAATCATCAATGGCGGGAACGCCTTGGCGGTATTTTAATTTCAAAACCAACACCTGCTTTGTTTCAATTCCTTTCTTTTCGACTTTTTCCAAAAACTCTTCCCTTTCCATAATTTTTGCCAACTCAAATTTCACCTTGGAAAAAGGAATTTCAATTACTTCGCGCCCGATTTTCTGGGCGTTTTTTATTCTATTTAACATATCGGCGATCGGATCCATAACTTAACTACGAAATACGAATTTTTTACGAATATACGAATTCGTATATTCGTATATTTTCGTAATTCGTAGAGAACTCACCAGCTTGATTTTTTAATCCCCGGTATCTCTCCTTTATTAGCCAATTCTCGGAAGCATATTCGGCATAAACCAAAATCCCGCATATAGGCACGCTTGCGACCGCAACGAAAACATCGCCGGACAATACGGCTGGAAAATTTTGGCTTCTTTTTTGATTTAGCTATCTGGGCTTCTGTGGCCACGTTCATATAACATATAACATATAACATATAACAAACGACTGATTGTTATATGTTTCGTGTTACGTGTTTTGTGATTTTATTGGAAATCCCAACAATCTAAACAACTCTAAACCTTCTTCCCTTGATTTGGCATTAGTGGTAACGGAAATTTCCAGGCCGAAAATCGTTTTGACGTGCTCGTGGGATATTTCCGGAAAAATTATCTGTTCACGAATTCCCAGATTTAAATTGCCGCCGGCATCGACTACCCTATTTTCAAAACCGCGGAAATCGCGCGAACGAGGCAGAGCTAAACTGATCAAGCGGTCCAAAAAATCATACATCCGCTGGCCGCGCAAGGTCACCTTAGCGCCAATCACCTGTCCCTCTCTGGTCTTAAAAGAAGAAATCGCTTTCTTGGCTTGAGTAAAAATCGCTTTTTGGCCGGCAATTGAAGTGATATCGTTTAAAATTTCTTCCATTACTTTTTGGTCTTGACGATATTTTCCGAGACCCGAATTAATTGTCACCTTCAAAATTTTCGGCACAGCTAAATCATTGTGGTAATTAAACTTCGCTTTCATTGCTGGAATCACTTCTTTTTTATATTCTTCGTATAAACGGGGCATAAAAAATTAAATATAAAATATCAAATATCAAAAATACAAATCAAAAATGTAAAAATTTTTTATTTTTAATATGTACTTTTGATTTTTTATTTTTGTTCATATTTCTTGTTTACACTTCTTACACACTCTCATCTTTCCTGTTTCGGTCATTTTATAACCCACCCTTGCCGCTTGGCCGCATTTGGAACAGATTAACTTAACATTGGAAATATGTAAAGGTTTGGGTATAGCAATCAACTGCCCTTTTTCTCCCTGCCGCCGCGGCCGACGGTGCTTTTTTACCAAATTAGCATTCTCAACGATCAGTTTTTCAGACAATGGAAAAACGCTCAGCACCTTTCCTTTTTTGCCTTTATCTTTGCCGGAAATTATTAAAATTTGATCGTTCTTCTTTATTTTCATAATCGTTTTTCCGTCTTTTCTGCGTAGTTCCGCGAGACATGTCGGGTATACCAACGTTTTATCGCCGAACCACGCAAGACAATACGCAGAATAACGCAGAAATTAAGTTCCGCGTAGTTCCGCGGTTACACGACTTCTGGCGCTAACGAAATAATTGTCGCAAATCCTTTATTTCTCAATTCTCTTGCCACCGGGCCAAAAATCCGCCCGCCCCTGGGTTCCAAACCGTCAACCAAAACCACCGCATTATCGTCAAACCTGATATATGTTCCGTCAAGCCGCCGATACGACTGGCGCTGTCTGATAATTACCGCTTTAATCACATCGCCTTTTTTAACCGCTTTGCGCGGCTCGGCTTCCCGGACCGAACAGACAATAATATCGCCCAGTTGCGCCCAGCGCCGACGCGTTCCGCCCAAAACCTTAAAACAACGGACGATTTTTGCTCCGCTGTTATCGGCTACTTTTAAAATGGAACGGGGCTGAATCATATCGCTTCGCTCAAATTAAAAATGAAAAGTGAAAAGTGAAAAGTTTTGGTATTCGCCTGCGGCGAATTTATTTTAGCTATAAATCGTCGCAAAGCGACACCTTAATTTTTAACTTTTAACTTTTAACTTGTCTTTTCTACTACTCTCCATCGCTTATCTTTGCTCAGCGGCCGGCATTCTTCAATCATCACCTTATCACCAACGTGGTACTCGCCTTTTTCATCGTGGGCCTTATAGCGGGTGGTCACTTTATATTTTTTCTTATAAATTCTATGCTCTTTCAGACGGGTCACCGCCACCACCGCTGTTTTGGGCATTTTATCAGAAACAACCACGCCTTTTAATTGCTTTTTTATCATACCGGGTAGTAGAAATTCAGCTAATTAAATTTAATCTGTCGGTTTAATTTAACTTGCCGAGCTCTATAATTTTGTTTAATTTTACCAGACAGCGATAATTTGGCAAAACTGCCGAATTTTCCAGGTAGTAGAGCTTCGCTTCACTACCTGGTTTTCACTACCTGGCATAAACTATTTTTTTTCTTTAAAGATAGTTAAAATTTGGGCAATTTGTTTTCTAAGCGTCGGCACCTCGCGAACATTTTTCAATTTTTTGCTTTTCAGGTCAAAACGCAGGCCGCGCAGTTTCTCGCGGCTTTCCCTTAACACCATCTGCAACTCATTGTCGGTTTTTTGTCTTAATTCTTTTGCCTTCATATTTGTAGAAACAAATTTTACGCTAATTCTTTACGCAACTTAACGCAAAATTTTGCGTTTAATTTTGCGTGTCTTCCTTTGCGTAAGTTTGCTTCTATTTAGTAACAAATCTGGTTTTTACTGGTAATTTATGTGCCGCCAACCTAAAGGCCTCTTGGGCTATTTCCCGTGATATGCCATCCATTTCAAACAAGATACGGCCCGGCTTTATAACGAAAACATAGTGGTCAACGCCGCCCTTGCCGCCGCCCATGGGCACTTCCGCGCCCTTTTTAGTGACGGGCTTATCCGGAAAAACGCGCAACCAAATCTTGCCGCCCCGTTTTACATATCGAGTCATGGCGCGCCTGGCCGCCTCAATTTGCCGAGCAGTCAGCCAACAGGTTTCCAATGCCTTTAAACCAAAACCGCCAAAAGCCAAATCCGCGCCGCCCTTGGTCAACCCTCTGGCTCTACCTTTTTGCCATTTACGATGTTTGACTTTCTTAGGGAATAACATATTAAAACACTAAATTTAACTAATATCCACTGAATTAAACTAAATTTTTTATTTTTTTTCGCGAATATTCGTTTCTTTCGTGTCTTTTTTACAAACCCAAACTTTAATACCTACTGTGCCATAAGTCGTGAAAGCGGTTGTCTGCGCATAATCAATATCGGCTCGCAAAGTATGCAGCGGAATTGTGCCTTTGCGCAGCCACTCTCGGCGAGCAATATCATTGCCATCCAACCTTCCTTTTATCATAACTTTGGCGCCTTGAACATCTTTTGATTGTGAAATCTTTTCCAGATTCTGCTTCATCACCCGTCGATAAGGAATCCTTTTTTCAATTTGTTCCACCATCATCTGGGCCACAATGGCGGCCTTAGATTCGGCTTGTTTGACTTCCTCAACAGCCAGACGCAAATCCATTTTTAGGGACATCCTAAATTTTTTATGAAGCAGGTGTTTAACCTCCTCCCGCAAATCTTCAATACCAGACCCGCCCCGGCCGATAATCAAACCTGGCCGAGCCGCCTGAATTATGACATTGACCGAATTGATTGACCGTTCAATTTCAACTCTATCCAAACCTGATTTGGCTAATTTTTTAGTCAAAAAATTCCGGATGACAAAATCCTCTTTCAAAAACTGTTGGTATTTTGTCTTATTGAACCAGCGCGACCTCCAATTTTGGGTCAGCCCCAAGCGGAAAGCGACTGGATTAATTTTGTGCCCCATAACTATTACAGATTTACAGATTTTTTACAGATATACAGATGAGTATTTTTTTCGCTATCTGTATATCTGTACTGATTTGTAAATCTGTAAGCTATATAGATTTTCTCCTAAACATTTTTCTAATATTACCGAATGTCTGGCGCGAAAAATATCTTTTTTTGGCCTGACCGGAAGCGCCGAACGGCCTAGCCGGCAAAACTGGCTTTGGCTTGGCTTCGGGCACCGGTTTTTCTTCAAACATCTGTGGTTTTTTTTCTGGCCTCTCGGGCAAAATTTCTTCTGGTTTTACGATTTGAGGTTTTTTAACCTTCTTCGCCTGCTTGGCGCCCGGCGTCAGCTCCTGCAAAACCAGTTTAACGGAACACGTTCTTTTTCTGATGGGCGTGGCTCTTCCCATCGCCCGGGGCAACCAACGCTTCAGCGTCGGCCCGGCCTCAACCAGAATTTTGGCAATATATAAATTGCTTTCCTCAACACTAAAATTGTGTCTGGCATTAGCCGCAGCCGAATTTATCAATTTCAAAATTAAGGACGCCGGCTTTCTGACCAAAAACGCCAGCTGCGCCTTGGCTTGAGATACACTCATTCCTTTAACCAAATTAGCCATTAAGCGCACTTTCCGCGGAGCCATTCTCAAATTGTTTAAACTCGCTTTAATTTCCATGGATTACAGATTACAGATTTTTTTACAGACATACAGATAAAATCTTTGCGAATCTGTATATCTGTACTGATTTGTAAATCTGTAATTTATTATTTCTTTTCTTTTGGCGGCTGGCTGACTGGCTGAGCCGCGGCAGCCGTCGCTTGAGCTTGTTCGGCCATGGCTTTTTGCTGCTCTAATTCTCGCTGCATGCGACCGCCGTGCTTAACGAATTTTCTGGTCAGCGCAAATTCACCCAACCGATGCCCCACCATCTCTTCGGTTATAAAAACCGGGATGTGCTCCTTACCATTATGGACCCCAAAGGTAAAACCGACCATTTCTGGCGCGATAGTCGAGGCACGCGACCAGGTCTTAATGATTGTTTTGTCGCCCGGCCTTAATTTAGCTATCTTTTTTAAAAGCCTGGAATCAATGTAGGGACCTTTTTTTAAACTTCTTGACATATATCAATACACTAAAATTAACTAATATTTACGAACCTAAACTAAATTTTCGTTTAATTTATTTGCATCTGCTAATAATAAATTTTGAACTCCATTTCTTTTTCCTTCTGGTTTTGACTCCCCTGGCTTGCTTACCCCAGGGGGTTTTGGGACCCAATCGCAAACCAATGGGCTGGCGTCCTTCGCCGCCGCCGTGCGGATGGTCAACCGGATTCATGGCCGAGCCGCGCACCGTCGGACGAATCCCCATCCACCTGGTCCGGCCGGCCTTGCCAATGACCTGGATATTAAATTCTGGATTACTGACTTGTCCGACTGTCGCCAAACAATTTTCCTTTAATATTCTCACCTCTCCCGAAGGCATTTTTATCTGGGCTTGTCCGCCCTCAACTGCCAAAACCTGGGCGGCTGAACCCGCGCTTCTGACCAGAACCCCGCCGCTACCCGGATAAAGCTCAACGTCATGAATTTGGGTGCCAACCGGAATTTTTTTCATTGACAGGCGGTTGCCAATTTTCAACGGCGCGTCTTCGCCGTTCAATAATTCATCGCCGATTTTCACGCCCTCGGCCGCAATAATATAACGCTTATCGCCATCTTTGTAAACCAATAAATTAATGAAACAGTTGCGATTGGGGTCGTATTCAACAGAAACCACTTTAGCCGGGATACCGAATTTGTCTCGTTTGAAATCAATTAGCCGGTAAAGTTTTTTGTGGCCGCCGCCCTTATGGCGCACCGTGATGCGACCGGAGGATTTACTTCTGCCCCGTCGGCGAAAATGAAAAACCACCAGTTTTTTTTCTGGTTCCTTTTTGGTCAAATCGGCTCTGACTTTGACGACTTGCCGCCGACCGGGACTGGTTGGTTTGTATTGCTTTAACATATATTACAGATTACAGATATTTTACAGATATACAGATAAAATCAAGTTTGGCGCTCAATCTCATCTGTATATCTGTACCGATCTGTAAATCTGTAAGCTATCGAGCTATTATCTCTATTTTTTCTTCCGGCGCCAGAAAAACGATGGCTTTTTTATACCCGGAATGCCAACCCTCGTGCCTTCCCAGTCGCCGCTTTTTGCCGGACACATTAATAATATTAACTTTTTGTACTTTTACTCCGTATAAATCCTGAATGGCTTTCTTTATCTCAATTTTGCCGGCCTGAGGCGCGACCGCAAAAACATACTGATTTTTTTCCGTAGTCAAAATCGTCGCTTTTTCGGTAATCAACGGGTGTTTTAAATTTCTGAAAGCTGTTTCGGAGAATTCTTTTTTGGCCACTTTTTTAGTTGCCGTCACTGTCTTTTCTTCTTTTCTGACAACCTTAACTGAAGGCTTCTTTATTTCCTCTTTTTTCTGTTCCGGTTTTTGTTTTCTAAATCTATCCAATATACTCATTTAATTCAAAATGCAAAATGCAAATATCAAAATGATTCCGCTAAACGGGATAAAATTTAAAATTTTAAATTTTGAACTGTCATTTTGCATTTTGATTTTTGATTTTTGCATTTATTTAGAGTATGTATTTCTAATAATTTCAATCGCCCCTTTTGGCATCAGTAAATATTTACACGAAAGCAAATCCACCACGTTTAAACTCTGCGCGCCAATCGTGGAAAATTTAGGAATATTTCGCGTCGCTCTAATTATATTTTCATCTTTGGCCGACATAACAATCAATGCGCCCTTATCCAATTCAATCTTATTCCCTGGGCGAGGTTCGCCGGCTGACGAGGCAAGTCGAAGGGTTAAATTTTTAATTATTTTCGCCATCAATTTTGTCTTTGGCTGCTCAAGTTTCAAATCATCCAAGACAATCATTTCGTTATCTTTAACCTTACCTGACAAAACCATAAGCAAAGCTTGGCGCTTCATTTTTTTATTAATCTTTTTGACAAAATTTTTCTCCTTGCGCGGGCCGTGCGTCACGCCGCCACCCCGCCAAATAGGTGAACGAATTGAGCCGTGCCTGGCCCGGCCCGTGCCTTTCTGCCGCCAGGGCTTTTTACCCCCGCCGCGTACCTCGCTTCGGTCTTTGGCGTGGGCATAGGGGATTCGCGCCTGACTCATCTGCGCCTCAACCGCTTGTTTAACCAAACCTTGATTTATCTTCAACCCAAAAATTTCCTGGGGCAATTCAATTTTTTCAACCTCTTTTCCTTCTTGATTAAAAACTGGTAATTCCAAATTCGTATTTCCCCCTCTCCTCAATTGAGGAGAGGGCTGGGGTGAGGTGATTTTTTCCGACCCCAAGCCAGTCGGTTCATTCTTTACCGTCTTTTTCACTTTTGCGTCTTTTTTAGTTTTAGACTTGACAGATGACATGTAATATGTTTATTCTTTATAAAAATCTGTTCTTTAAGGAGGTGAGGAAAAAATGGCAAGAGAACAAACAAGCTTAGGCAGAATCTTTAAAATCCACGGGATACTTGATTGGGATGAGATGTTTCCTCAGGCGATCTGCAGAAAGTGTCCCAAGATTGGATGCGAACAAAATTGCGCTGCCGTGACAATCATAGGAGCAATTGGCGTGTATGCATCCAATGATCTCCGAGACGGGCAAATCTTTCCCAATCAACTCCGGAGGGCGCTTAAATCCATGTCTGATCACCCGGACAAAAAGTAAGGTTCTCTTCTTCCAACTTAAATCCCGTACTGCCATCAGGATTCTTCATTGGTCCTGGTGGCATTTTTTTATTCTTTCTTCTGTCATCCTGAACGAAGTGAAGGATCTCGCAACTTGTTTGCGACCCGCATTCGCGGGAGATTCTTCGCTGCGCTCAGAATGACAAAAAAGTCAGGTGTCATTCCCGCAAAAGCGGGAATCCAGATCTGGATCCCGGCTCAAGGCCGGGATGACAATTCTATAAAATTTTTATGTACTAATAATTTCCAACAACGCTCCCCGATTTCCAGGTACTGCTCCTTTTATCGCAATAATATTTTCCTCCGCATCCACTTTCGCTATTTTCAATCCCTCAACCGTCACCCGCTCGCCGCCCATCCGGCCGGCCATGCGCCTCCCTTTGGGCACGCGTTCCGGAAAAGTGGCGCCAATGGAACCGGGCGCGCGCAGGCTGTGCTTTTGGCCGTGGCTGGCCGGCCCGCCCTTGAAGCCGTGGCGCTTCACGACTCCCTGAAATCCTTTTCCTTTGGAAATGCCGATTACTTTTACTTCGTCGTCTTCTTTAAAAACATCCGCCTTAATTTCATCACCTAATTTAAATTCTTCTGGTTTTTCCACCTTAAATTCTCTTAAATATTTACCAAAATTTTTCATTTTTAATTTTTCATTTTTAATTTTCGCCAGATGCCCTTCTTTGGGTTTGTTGATATGTTTGATTTCACCAAATGCAATCTGTACTGCGTTATACCCGTCCTCGGCATCTTTCGATTTTACCTGCGTCACAAAGCAGGGCCCTGCCTCAACCAACGTTATGGGCACGGCTTGGCCTTGCGCATCAAAAATCTGGGTCATTTGCAATTTTTTGGCGAGGATAAACTTCATTTATTTCCTACCAATTACGAATTGAAACTAATTACGAATATTCTCTGTCTTTTCTTTCTTCCCTTCTCCCTTATAAGAGGAAAGCGAGGTGAGATTATTCATATTCGTAATTGGCGAGGTTAAAAGAAAAAGCCACGGCTAGCCCGGGCTTTTCTCCTGACTAAATCCTGACACAAGTGTCTAAAAAATTCAAAAGAATTTTTTTCCTACCAATTACGAATTAAAACTAATTACGAATCAACCTCATTCGTAATTGGCAATAATTCGTAATTCGTAGGACTATCACATTTTTATTTCTATATCCACGCCGGCCGGCAGATTCAAATTTATCAGTGAATCAATAATCTTCGGTCCGGGATTCAAAATATCAATCAGCCGTTTGTGCACCCGCATCTCATATTGCTCGCGCGAATCCTTATGAACAAAAGTTGAACGATTGACGGTGTATTTATGAATTTCGGTGGGCAAAGGCACCGGCCCCGCCACCTGGGCGCCGTAACGCTGGACCGTCTCCACAATCTGCTTGGCCGACTGGTCAATCAATTTATGGTCGTAAGCCCGAATTTTAATTCGGATTCTTTGTTTTGCCTCATCTTTTTCGATTTCTTTCTTAACAGTGGGCATAGTCATAATAAAGAACTAATATTTTTTCTGCCAGTCATTGACTATTATTTAATTATTTTTGTTACCACACCAGCACCGACTGTGTGGCCGCCTTCGCGGATGGCAAATTTCAATTTCTCTTCCATGGCCACCGGTGTGATTAGAACGATTTTCAAATTAACCGTATCGCCTGGCATCACCATCTCCGTGCCTTCCGGCAAAATCACCTCGCCCGTCACATCAGTGGTTCTGATATAAAACTGGGGTTTATAACCCTTGAAAAACGGCGTGTGTCGGCCACCTTCCTCTTTGGTTAAAATATAAATCTCCGCGTCAAATTCAGTGTGCGGAGTGATAGAGCCGGGTTTACAAACAACCTGGCCGCGCTCCACATCTTCTTTTTTTAAACCCCGTAACAAAACTCCGGCATTGTCGCCAGCCATACCTTCTTCCAGCGATTTATTGAACATCTCAATCCCCGTAACCACGGTTTTCTGAGTTGGTTTTAAACCGACAATTTCCACCTCTTCATTGAGCTTAACGACGCCTCTTTCAATTCTGCCGGTGACCACGGTGCCGCGACCTTCAATGGAAAAAACATCTTCCACCGACATCAAAAATGGCTTTTCTTTGTCGCGAACCGGTTCAGGAACAAATTCATCCAAGGCCTTTATCAAATCAAGAACGGGCTTAGCCGCTTCATCGTCTTTGGATTTGGCTTCCAAGGCCTTGAGCGCCGAGCCGCGAATAATTGGGGTCTTGTCCCCGGGATATTCATATTTAGTCAGAAGTTCCCTGATCTCCTGTTCAACCAAATCAACCAATTCAGGATCGTCAACCTGGTCAACTTTATTCAAAAAAACCACCACCGCTGGCACACCGACCTGCCTGGCCAACAAAATATGTTCTCTGGTTTGGGGCATTGGACCATCGGTCGCGGCCACCACCAAAATCGCGCCGTCCATTTGGGCGGCACCGGTAATCATGTTTTTGATGTAGTCAGCGTGACCCGGACAATCAATGTGGGCGTAGTGGCGCTTCTCGGATTCATATTCAACGTGACAGGTGGCGATGGTAATTCCCCGCGCCTTCTCTTCCGGAGCCGAATCAATTTGGTCCACTCCTTTCTGAGAGGCCTTATAGCCAGCCAATCCTAAAATTTTTAGGATGGCTGCTGTTAAAGTTGTTTTGCCGTGGTCAACATGACCAATGGTCCCCACATTAACATGGGGTTTAGTGCGCTCAAATTTCTCTGCCATGATACTCTCTACGAATTACGAATTTTTACGAATATACCCGAAACTGACTTACGAATCTACGAATCGACAGTTTCGGATACAAATCATATATTCGTAGCCGATTGCCCCAATTCGTAAATTCGTATTTGGCAATCGGTATATTCGTACTTTTTCGTATTTCGCAGTTAAGTTTATGTTTTAAAAAAAAATTACAACGATTATATCTTAATTGATTTTAATCAAAAAGTCAAACCCCCACACCTAATCTGGATTTTGGGAAGACAATCTGATAGTCTTGAAGCTTAATCGGTTTAATAAAAATAGGTTGTTAATGT
>Ga0315291_10005673_pt1 | contig 15608 bp, 17 predicted proteins | sample YL17G12_20_MG_FD_203070 | JGI IMG/M metagenome (GOLD analysis project Ga0315291, IMG submission 203070) | Sediment microbial communities from Yellowstone Lake, YNP, Wyoming, USA - YL17G12_20 | ecosystem: Environmental > Aquatic > Freshwater > Lake > Sediment | place: USA: Wyoming | collected...
GTATCCAAGGTACGACCGGAATTCAAGGCACGACCGGAATTCAAGGTGCTACTGGTGCGCAGGGCATTCAAGGTATTCAGGGTATCACTGGATCACAAGGCATTCAAGGTATTCAGGGTATCACTGGATCACAAGGCATTCAAGGTATCCAAGGTATTCAGGGCATACAGGGAATCCAAGGTATTACCGGACCTATCGGCGGCGCAACCACACAGATTCTATTCAATGATGCTGGTGTGGCAAATGGCAATGCCATGTTCACCCTCACCAAATCCGCATCTAACGTTGACATAACAACAGCTAATCTGAATTTCAGTTCTACTGCCAATCTGGTTTCTGGCGGTAATGTAAGATACACTGGTATCATACAAGATACGCCTATAATCACAACGACTGGTGCGGCAACCTATGCGGACAATGCGGCTGGTAAGATCATCGAAGTCAACTCGGCATCGGCTCTCACAATCACAATTGCTAACTCAGTGACTTCTGGTTTTGCGTTCACGATTGTTCGTAAGGGAACCGGCAACGTCACGATTGCAAACCTCGCACTCAAGTCAAATAGCACTACGTTCACCACATCGAACATTGCTTCACAGAATGCAGCGGTCACGGTTGTATACTCGGCTACCAATGCAATCTACTTGCTAGGAAGCATTGAGGCATCTGGTGGTGGTTCGGGTTCACAGGGCATACAGGGTATTCAAGGTATTCAGGGTATTCAGGGTATTCAGGGTATCACTGGAACCGGAACTCAGGGCATTCAGGGCACGACTGGTGGTACTTCTATTCCTCATATCAATGTCACAGGGAGTGCAACCTACGCAGACAATGCGGCTGGTGCGGTATTGATGTGTAATAGCACATCGGCTATCACGCTAACGATTGCGGCAGCGGCTACTCCTAACTTTGCATTTACTATCATCCGCACTAATACTGGTAATGTCACAATTTCGAACACTACTGGTGTTGCGAAGTTGAACAGTGCCGGATTCTTGACTTCTAACTTGACCGCAAGGTACTCAGTCGCAACGGTCTTCTATCCAACAACAGCTACGGCAATCGTATCTGGTGACATACTATGACCCATTATGTTGCGAAGACTAAGATTGCACCACAGGCACTTGTCTTGTATATTCAGGATGCTACTGCAAGATTGAATATATCTCATACTGGCGCTGGTAGTAATAGTACGATGAATGTTACCACTACTGGTGCCGTCGTTACTAGTACATGGGATGGTAAAACATCCTCCCAATATCGGTGGCTGGTTGGCAGGGCATTAGGTGATCTGGATATACAAATGCAAAAGGTGACGGGTTCAGCCGTGACGACAGGCAATGCCGTAAACACATGGATCCAATTGAACGGTCCTAAAGCATGGGGTCTAGGAACTGGTGGACCGGGAACTATTAGAACTGTTACTGGTTGGATGAGATTTCGATCTAACGTGACGCAACAGGAAATAACCGCAGCCAATGTTGCATGGTCCCTGTCAGCAGAAAACACTACTACCTCTACTGGTTGCTCGACATGTTGCTTTACACCAGATACATTGATCACGATGGCAGACGGAACCACTAAACGTATTGCAGATGTGATGGTCGGTGATATGATCCTCGGATACGACATGACTATTGGTGGACGAGTTCCGGTAGCCGTAACAGAAATAATCGTTCGCGAATACACCAGAATGTATGAGATTGAATTTGCAGATGGTCGAGTTTTGAAGGCATCCGAAGACCATCCAATATATGTGCGCGGAAAAGGATTCGCTTCTATCAACCCGACAGTTGATTACAAGGATATTACCGTGCCAGCAAAGATTGCGGTCGGTGATTTTGCTATAGATCAAAACGACACCGAGAATGAAATTCTCTCCATCACCGAAATGTACTACCCATGGGAGGTCTATACTTTCGCAAATCCACGATTCTATGCTAATGGGATGTTGGTGTACTAATGATACTTGATAGAAAGCGGAAACTGATAGTCATCCTCAATTCAAGAACTGGTTCTACTTCTCTAAGTAAGATGTTCCATGATAGTGCTATCGAATCAGAATTAGACTTCGGAAAAGATAACCAACACTGGAACTGGTGTCTAAAGCGGGTATTGATAGAGGCACCCGATATCGAAGAAGAGGTTATAGCTGGAAAGTACCGTGTGTTCTCTTTTTACAGGGAACCGATAGAAAGGTTTCTTTCTGGTATGGGGCATCACTATAGAATGGTACCTCATCTGATGCGCGAGAATATGACAATAGAAGAATACGATATTGCGGTGGGATTCTTTGCTCCACAATACCACTTTCTTCATATGGAAGGAGTCGAGATAGAATGGTTTCGATTTGATGACTATGTAAATGAAGTGATCCGGCTGGCAGCTATTTTTGGACTAGATATTACTGAGAAGGACGTTCCGTGGAGAAATGAAGCCCTGCGCATCATTCCTAGAGAATCCCTCACTGCCGAAGAAATCACCACGGTCAAGGATTTCTATAAGATGGATTATGATCTTTTTGCCTCTAAGGGAATTACTTTCAAATGAGCCTACGACTCGTTATTCTTTCATACGGACCTGCGCAGTCTGCACCTGCAACGGGTCCGTCTGCATCAATTCTTGCGAGAGACATAAACTCGGTCGGCACCCATAGCGCAAGGGCTAATGATGTATTCTTTGCTAATGGAACATGGCAGGGAATAATTGGAGGAAGTCCCGAAACCGGTAGTGCTGGCGCACCTTACTCATGGTTGACGGGTGGTGCTTCTACGGACTTCGACATTCTTGCCAAGAGAACGGGTGGAACCTCACTCGCCACATTCTCGGCAGGATGGGCAAACAATTCATGGATGCCTCTGTCCACTAATAGATGGTTGAGCATAACTGAACTCGTCACAGGTAATCTCACAGTTCAATCTGATATCAGCATACGCTATAATTCAAATTCAACTCTTGTTGGAACAGCATCTCATTTTATGTCAGCAGACTCATTCAAATAATCATGTACATAGATCAAGAAAATCGTATAGTCATCCTATACCCACATAAGACCGGGACGCATACCATTCGTAATATCCTCATGGATCATGGTAAGATTCAACACATTAGGTATTTCGGTGACAACAACCATCCTAGTTTAGAACAACTAAGATTTGCTCGCCCTGATGTGCCGGATATTCTTGAGTACGATGTATATGCATTCTATCGGGAACCGGTCGAGAAGTTCCTCTCTTTCATGTCACATAATTACAGGCATTTCCTGATGCGCCCCATGAATACGGTCATGAACTACGTGATGGAATATGGGATGTTTACACCACAGGTCAGATGGCTCAAGCACGATACAGTGAACATCAACCTACTGAATTATGAGAATTTCGAACCAGAACTACGAACCGTTATGAACAAGATCGGTATCCCTGAAACCACACCCATTCCTAGATTGAACGCAAGTCCAAATAGGAAGACGCCTGCCGATTTGAGTTCTGAAGAGATAGCTTTCATCAAGGATCTATACAAAGAGGACTATGATTTCTTTACCAGTAAAGGCATCACATTCAAGGTATGAAACTCTCCAATGACAGAAAGAGCATCTTCATTGCTGTTCCAAAGACCGGCACACAAACCGTCGATTACCATTTGGCTCCATATGGAAAGGAATTGCCGGAAGAAATCTACCATGGTAAGCCAATGGAATTCGAGGATCATGTCCACAATGGTTATTCTGGTGTTGATCTAAGCCAGATTACATACTATGCGTTCTACCGGGATCCTGTAGAGAGGTTCTTTTCGGCAGTCAACTACACCAAGATGTTTGCGGTGCGTCTGAGAAATAGCTTTCCCGATATCTTGGGCGACGTACCAGTTGGAGATAAAACATACCGTGATGAATGGAAACCGGGCGAATTTGAATCCCTTCCAGAAGAAATGCAGGATCGGATTCGAAATCTCACACCGGAGCAATTTCTGGATGCTCCGAGAGTTCATGGTGGTGTCTGGATGGAACAATACCACTACCTCATACATCCACAGGTAAAAGTCCTCAGATTCAGTAATTTCGAATCAGACTTGAGGAAGCTCATAGGTATTTTTGGTGGGGATGGGGATGTTCCTATTGTGTGTCTGAATGGATCTAAAAATAGACCCGAAGCCAGAACATACACACCCAACCACTACATAATGAAAAGGTTGAGACTCAGGTATCCAAACGATTTCCATGACGAGTTTCAGACGTTCCTAAATAAGAAATTAGGAGTATAACGCCCATGAAAGTCAAGGTCGTCTACAGTTTTCTACCCTTCCGGCTATGGGGCTGGATTGGCGGCATGACGATCTACCCATTCATCCTGTTCAAAAAGAGCAAGGAAGAAGTAGACGACACCATCTTTCGACACGAAATGCAGCATATCTATCAGGTCGAGCAGATTGGTTGGTTCAAGTTCTATCTGACTTACCTATGGGAGAACCTGAGACACGGTTATAGGAACAATAAATACGAAATGGATGCCAGAGGCGTAGAGAATACCCCTCTGACGGCAGAAGAGCGCAGACTAAAGGACAACAGCTAAATGGCAACACCAACCTCAAGAACGTCCCTCAAGGACTACGCCCTACGGAATCTCGGCTTCCCGGTCATTGATATCAACGTAGATGACGATCAGGTGGATGACCGTCTGGATGACTGTCTACAGAAGTTCGCAGAATTCCACTATGACGCGGTTCACTCCGACTATCTGGCTATCAAGATGACTCCCGAATTGCTCGCCAACGGCAGCAATACTAACTCTAATTCCTCAAACGTCACGATTGCGAACACTACCTATGGGTGGGTGCCGCTGCCGGATAACGTCATTGGTGTGCGGCGCATCATTCCTATTACCAGTTCTACGGTCACGAATCAGGGTGGCAACTTCAACATCTTCGACTTGAACTACCAGTTGCGCCTGAACGAACTCTACGAATTCACCAGTTCATCCTACCAGTATTACTGGATCGCTCGGACCCACATCCGTATGCTGGAAATGATCCTTGTCGGTGAGAACCCTGTTCGCTTCAACAAGCACATGAACCGGTTGTACATCGACATGCACTGGAAGTCTGGTGAAATCGCTCAAGACCACTACTTCATTGTGGAGTGTACTCGCGTCCTGCAAGCAGATGAATTTCCAAAGGTCTACAATGACATGTGGCTCAAGGAATACTTCACTCAGGTCGTCAAGCGTCAGTGGGGCGAGAACATGAAGAAGTACGGCAACTACACGCTGCCGGGTGGTATGGTCATCAACGGGCAGCAGATTTACGACGAGGCAATAGCAGATATCGTGCGGCTGGAATTCCAGTTGAAGAACGATTTCCAGATGCCACCTGACTTCCTCTTGGGGTAATCCATGCCTACTAGCGTCTACTTCAACAACCAGAATGCGACTCGGGAGCAGATGCTCCTTGAGGATATGGTCATTGAGAGCATCCGAAACCATGGCATTGATGTGTACTATCTGCCACGGACTTCGCAGGGAACCCTAGATTCCTTGTTCGGTGATGATCCTGTCAAGTATTTTGATCAGGCAATCAAGATCGACATGTACATGGAAACCTTCAACGACTTCGGTGGTCAGCAGGAATTCTTCTCCAAGTTCGGTCTACAGATTGAAAAGACAGCGCGAGTCGCTGTGGCTCGTCGCACCTTTGAGAAGTACGTGGATCCTGCACTCCGTCTATTGCCGAAGGAAGGCGATTTGCTGTTCCTGCCTGCACAACGCAAGATCATGGAAATCCGGTTCGTGGAACGCGACATGTCCTTCTTCCAGTTGGGAAAGCAGGTTCCTTACATGTATGGGTTGTCACTTGAAACCTTCAAGTTCAACGGCGAATTCATCAACACCGGCATCGAAGAAATCGACTACATGGCAGATGAATCAACACTCTCCACCAATTACGATCTGGATGCGAACAGTTACTCCACAACATCGTTCAAGCGATATGAGATTGCATATCAGGGAACCAATGGTGATGTGGCGAACTCAACAGCCCATGGTGTTGTCGTATCATTTGATCGTCCTAACAATGTTCTGCGGCTGCGCAATATCAAGGGTGCGTTCTCCAATACGGCTAACGCCAATGTGATATTCGGCAGCGCAACCAACGCTCATGCGAACCTGATGAACTACGATATCCTCTATAATGCGACGATCCCGCAGGGTGAGATTGGAGACAATGTGATTATCGAATCAGAAGCAAACCTCATCGTGGACTTCTCTGAGTCCAATCCATTCGGTAATCTCTGATGCTACCTACTCAACACTACTACCATCGAATCATTCGTAAGCTTGTTGTTGCGTTCGGCTCCATGTTCAACGACATGCGGCTGGTGCGCTATGACCAGACCAACAATCAAGACATTGAGGTTGAGCGCATCAACGTGCCTCTCGTCTATGCATCGAAGGAAAAGTTCTACAACCGGATCATGAATTCGCCCGACTTGATCAACCCAATGAATCTGACGCTGCCGCGTCTGGCGTTTGAAATGAACGGAATCTCCTACGATCCATTGCGTAAAATCTCTAGTTTTACCGAGCAATTTGCAGAGGGGTTGCCACTCGGACTCAAGAAGGTCAAGTGTACTCCGTACAATTTCGACTTCAACCTGTACGTTTTCGTTCGTAACACGGAAGACGGCGCACAGATCGTAGAGCAAATCCTACCATACTTCGCACCAGACTACACAATGACTATCGACTTTGTGAATATCAACAGCCTCAAGATGGATGTGCCGGTGGTGTTCAACTCCATCACCTATGATGACTCGCATGAAGGTGATCCTGAGTCTACGCGGTCGATTATCTGGACTCTGAATTTCACGGTCAAAGCCTACATCTTTGGACCGGTTGCCGATATCAAGATGGTTCGCAAGGCAACTTCGAACATCTACGACAACACCTTTGAGAGTAATCCTCTCAAGGCAATGACCCTTGCTAGTGGTAATGGAACGTTCAAGATCGGTGAACTGGTCTATCAAGGATACACCATTGATGAAGCAAGCGTTACTGGTTATGTTCGAAATTGGGACGGAACCTCCAACACGATCATTGTCTACGACACCAACGGAACCTTCCGACAGAACGTTGTGTTGAGTGGGGCAGTCAGCGGAGCTAAGTATAATGTAGCGACCTATGGAATTGATGCAAACCAGATGGTGAAAATCACCGTCGAGCCGGTACCGAATACGGCAAACACCTTGGCTGAAGCTTTTGGCTTCAGCACTAATATCATTGAGTACAACTGAGGTTTTACCTATATAATGGAATGGATACAACACATTACATGATATACAAGATCACCAATAAGATCAATGGCAAGGTCTATATTGGTGCGCACAAGACTAGAAATCCTGATGACAATTATTGGGGTTCTGGTAAATATCTACGAGCCGCTATAGCAAAGCATGGTGTGGAGAATTTCACCAAGGAAATTCTCCACACTTTCGATAATTCTAACGACATGTTCGCAAAAGAACTAGAGATAGTCAACGAAGAATTTCTAATCAACGAGAATACATATAATCTCAAAGTTGGAGGAAAGGGTGGTTGGCATTATGATAGGTCGAAGAGAAAATTATCAGAAGAGCATAAGAAGAAGATATCTTTAGCTATGAAAGGTAAGACTCCGTGGATAAAGGGAAAGACACATAACGAAAAAACCAAAAAAAGGTTTAGTGAAATTCATAGTGGTAAGGTTGTCTCAGAGGAAACCCGAATGAAGATGAGTTTAGCGAGAAAGGGTAAGGCTCCTTGGAATAAAGGAATGACAACATGACAGAACCAACAAGTGAAGTAGACAAGAACCTAAGCACAATCCTCAATGTTGAATACGAAGAAGTGGTGGAAGCCAATACCTCCACCGAAGTCGTTCCAGCCGAGGATCATCCTGTAGCTGTGGTTGGTGGAACGGATCGTGACATAGCTTACGACTACGAATTCTCACGCATAACCCACCGCGACCTGATCGACAAAGGCACAGAATTGCTGGCTAATGCGTCGAGGGTTGCGGTCGAGTCGCAGCATCCTCGCGCCTATGAGGTCGCAGGGCAGTTGCTCAAGACCGTATCTGACATGACCGACAAGCTCATGAAGCTACAGAAAGACAAGAAAGAGATGGAAGCGGCTGTTCGCCGGGGCGGAAAGGCGTCGGCATCAGTCAATGTCGAACAAGCCGTATTTGTAGGATCCACTTCCGAGCTACTAAAGCAGGTTCGCGGCAACGCCAATGAGTGAAGTTACCCTTAATTATTTGGGAAATCCCAAGCTAAAGCGAGTTGGTGTCAAGGTTTCAATGACTCAATCGCAGGTGGACGAGTACACCAAATGCGCACAGAGTCCTGAATACTTCATTCAGAATTGGGTCAAGATCATCACTCTGGACAAGGGTTTCGTACCCATCAATCTCTATGACTTCCAGAAGAAGGCAATCGAAATCATCGACCGGGAGCGGACGGTCATCATCAAGGCTGGTCGGCAGGTGGGAAAGACCACCATGGTCGTCGGCTACATCCTGTGGTATGTCCTATTCAATGATGCCAAGTTCGTCGCCATCCTCGCAAACAAGGCGAAGACGGCTCGCGAAATCCTCGGGCGCATCCAGATTGCCTATGCCGAGCTTCCATGGTGGATCCAGCAGGGCGTAGTCGAGTGGAACAAGGGTGATATAGGACTTGAGAACCAGTCTCGCGTCATGGCAGACTCAACAGCATCTACCGTTATCCGTGGATACGCATTCAACTTCGTCTATCTGGACGAGTTCGCATTCGTCCCTAACAACATTGCCGACGACTTCTTCACCTCCGTCTATCCTACCATCACCTCCGGTCACTCTTCGAAGATCCTGATCAGTTCGACGCCGCACGGCATGAACCACTTCTACAAGATGTGGACGGATGCCACCCAAGGGCGGAACGGATTCGTGCCGATTGAGGCTAGCTGGCGTGAGGTTCCCGGCAGGACCGAGGCGTGGGCGGCGAACCAACGGAAGGTTCTTGGCGATGACAAGTACCTACAGGAAATGGAGTGCGAGTTCCAAGGCTCGACAGGCACCCTCATTTCGGGTATGTGTCTCAAGTCTTTGGCGTTCGTCAGACCAAATACCTTCGAAGGCATCACCGGACTGTGCTTCTACGAGCGACCAATCAAAGGGCGAAAGTACGTACAAGTTGTCGATACTTCGCGTGGAAAAGGGCTTGACTATTCCGCTTTCGTCATCGTAGATGTAACTGACATTCCATATAAGGTCGTTTGCACCTACAAAGACAATGATATTAGTCCTATCGTCTTCCCTTCCATCATTGCTAAGATCGGTAAGTGGTATAACGAGGCGTACTCTCTAATTGAAATCAACGATAACGGTCAGCAGGTGGTTGATTTGTTGTTTGATGACTACGAGTATGAAAACATCCTCTCGTCGGTCACGGTCAAGGGTCGGGTTGTCCTGTCTTGGCAATATGGCGGCAGACACGGCGAACGGGGTATCCGCACCACCAAGTCGGTCAAGCGCCTCGGCTGCACCCTCATGAAGTCGATGATTGAGTCTCACAAGCTGATCTTCCAAGATTTCAACATCATTTCAGAACTCTCAACTTTCATAAATAAGCGGAACAGCTATGAAGCGGATGAAGGCTCAAACGACGACCTCGTTATGTGCCTTGTCCTGTTCTCATGGATGACCAACCAGCAGTTTTTCGTTGACCTCTGTAACACCAACATCAAGGAAAAGCTTTACCGCGAGCAGATGAAGCAAATCGAAAACGAACTCCTACCTTTGCCGCTTATGAACGATGGGCTGGAAAACGCTCAGTTCGTAGAAGATGGCAGCGTGTGGGACGTAGTGCGAGATTAGAAAAACCTAAATAATCAAAGCGATTCCAAGTTCCTATCAAGGAGTAGACCCAAATGACATTTCAAGTATCTCCCGGCGTAATCACCTCTGAGGTTGACCTAACCACGGTAATTCCTGCCGTATCCGTATCGACGGGTGCCGTCGCCGGTCCCTTCGAATGGGGTCCAGTGGAATCAGTCCGTCAGGTTTCCAACGAACTTGAGCTAGTAAGCCAGTTCGGTAAGCCTAAGACCAACTCGGCACTTACCTTCTTCACAGCAGCGAACTTCCTTGCATATGCAGGCGACCTTCGCGTAGTCCGTTCTGCAAACAGCAAGAGCAACAACGCAACTGCTAACCAGAAGTCGGTCACGGCAACGGTTCAGGCTGGACATGTTATCCAGATCAAGGATGAAACCGCATACTCAGCAGGTTTGACAGCAGCCTACACTGCGAACACAGCATTCGTTGCTCGTTATCCCGGCGCACTTGGCAACTCGCTCAAGGTCGGCGTATGGGCAAACAGCAACGTTGCGCTGTCCACTTGGCAATATGGTTCATTCTTTGACAAGAAGCCGGGAACTAGCTATTTCGTAGCACAAAACTTCCAAGCCGGTGCGAACGACGAATTCCATATGGTCGTTGTCGATGAAGACGGTGCAATCACTGGTTCGGCAGGAACGATTCTTGAGAAGTACCCTAACGTATCCAAGGCACCTAATGCTCGCGACGAGCAGGGTCAGAGCATCTACTGGCAGGACGTTCTGTTCCGTCAGTCCAAGTATGTCTATGGCGCGGGTCAGCCAGAAGACTATCAGGGTAACGACAATGGTTGGGGTGTTGCGGCAGCTAACGGCACGTTCTACACGGACATGCTCGCTACCGAAAACTCCTTCTCGTTCATTCTCGGCACCGACGAAACTCTCACAGATGGTGACAACATTCGCGGATTGGATCTGTTGAAGAATGTCGAACAGGTTGATATTCAACTTGTCATGGCGGCAGGACACAACCAGACAGTCCAGCTAGACCTCATCAATAACGTAGCAGCCGGTCGTAAGGATTGCTTGGCGTTCGTTTCGCCTGCACTCGCAAACGTACAAGCCGCAGATGTAACCACAGCCGTTATCAACTATCGCAACAATGCACTATCGAACGTGTCTACCTCCTACGCAGTCATCGACTCGGGTTGGAAGTACCAGTACGACAAGTACAACGATGTGTACCGTTGGATCCCACTGAACGGCGACATGGCTGGTCTATGCGCACGTACAGACGCAGAGCGTGACCCATGGTTCTCGCCAGCCGGTCTTCTCCGTGGACAGATCAAGAATGTCATCAAGCTAGCCTACAATCCAACGAAGGCTAACCGTGACGAGCTATACAAGAATGGCATCAACCCTGTCGTTTCCTTCCCCGGCGAAGGTACGATGTTGTTTGGTGACAAGACTCTTCTTGGACGCCCATCAGCATTCGACCGTATCAACGTTCGTAGACTGTTCATCGTCCTCGAAAAGAGCATTGCCAAGGCATCACGTTCCAGCCTGTTTGAGTTCAACGATGAATTCACTCGCGCACAGTTCGTGAACTTGGTCGAGCCATTCCTACGCACAGTGCAGGGTCGCCGTGGTATCTACGACTATCGCGTAGTCTGCGACGAAACCAACAACACGCCAGAAATCATTGACCGCAATGAATTCGTCGGTGATATCTACGTCAAGCCAGCAAGAAGCATCAACTTCATCCAGTTGAACTTCGTTGCGGTTAGAACGGGTGTCGCCTTCGAAGAAGTCGTCGGCAAGTTCTGATAAATAAGCACAGGCTCAAGGAGTAATTACACATGGCATTTAACGTAGACCAATTCAGAACAGCGATGGCTAATGATGGTGCGCGTCCCAATCTCTTTGAGGTTGTTCTCGCATTCCCTCAGTTCGTATCCTTGGGATCGAAGGCATCCTCACAGGCTCGCTTCTTCTGCAAGACGGCATTCCTGCCGGGTAGCACGATTGGTGCAGTAACCGTCCCTTACTTCGGTCGCGAAGTCAAGGTAGCCGGAAACCGTACCTTCCAAGATTGGAGCATTACCATCATCAACGAAGAAGACTTCACAATCCGCAACGCTTTCGAGCAGTGGCATCGTGGAATCAATGGTAACGTCACCAACCTTCGCAGCCCCGGCGCAATCACAACCTCGCCTAAAGCACCGGGTACTTCCTATGCGGTTGATGCAGAAGTGTATCAGTACGCAAAGCTTGGTGGACAGCCAATCAAGAAGTACAAGTTCGTAGGCATGTTCCCTAACGATTTGGGTCAGATCGACCTAGATTGGGGTTCGAATGATACAGTCGAAGAGTTCACCGTAACGCTTTCGTACCAGTATTGGACAACTGAAGATACCCAATCAGCTAATCCATCGGCTTGATTGAACATGGGGTGGAGAGTAAATCCTCCACCCCTTCTATAACATGGAGTAATATATGGCTTTACAACTATTCGGTTGGGAGATTACAAAAGCTGCGAAGGAAGAAAAGCCACAACCGCAGCAAGCCGCTATTGCGCCGCCACAAACGGACGATGGTGCGCTTACAATCAATGCCAGTTCCCTCGGCGGGTACTATGGCACATATCTCAACCTAGAATCAGCATTCAAGAACGAAAACGAGCTAATCTCTCGCTATCGTACTATGGCAATGCAACCAGAAGTTGAGCAAGCAGTCGATGAAATTGTCAACGAAGCAATCGTCCACGATGACAAGGGATCCTCTGTCGAAATCGTCCTAGACGAACTACAGCAAAACGAAAACATCAAGACCATGTTGCGCGACGAGTTCAAACAACTCCTGCGCATGTTGGATTGGGATAATTCCGGTCACGATATCTTCCGCCGTTGGTATGTCGATGGTCGTCTATACTATCAGGTACAGATTGACGAGACTAATCCAAGACTCGGAATTCAGGGACTTGTGTACCTAGACCCACGTAAGATCCGCAAGGTTCGTACTGTTGTGAAGGAGAAGGATGCCCGTACTGGTATCGAATTCGTCAAGGGTACTTCAGATTTCTACGTATTCAACGATAAGGCACTGACGGCTGGCAACATGGTCATGTCATCCCCTGTGGATGCATCGGTCAAGATTGCCGAAGATGCCGTCGTCAACATCAATTCTGGTCTGATGGATGTGAGCCGTAATATGGTTCTCAGCTATCTACACAAGGCTATCAAGCCTTTGAATCAGTTGCGTATGATCGAAGACGCGGTAGTTATCTACCGTCTGTCACGCGCACCTGAACGTCGAGTATTCTACATCGACGTAGGCAACCTTCCGAAGTTGAAGGCAGACCAGTACATGCACGATATCATGACGAAGTTCCGCAACAAGATCGTCTATGATGCCAACACTGGTGAAGTCAAGGATGATCGTCGCTTCACTTCGATGATCGAAGACTTCTGGATCCCAAGACGCGGGGAAGGCAAGTCTACGGAAATCACTACTCTGCCTGCCGGTCAGAACCTCGGTGAACTCACCGACGTAAAGTATTTCGAGCAGAAACTCTACAAGAGCATGAACGTTCCACTCGGACGTTTGGAGCCACAGCAGGGATTCACACTCGGACGCACTGGTGAAATTACTCGCGACGAGTTGCGTTTCAACAAGTTCGTTGAGCGAATTCGCGCTAAATTCAGCACTCTTTTCGATGAACTCATGAAGCGGCAGCTAGCCCTCAAGGGTATCGCATCGTATGAAGAGTGGGAGCAGATCAAGGAAGTAGTCTACTATGACTTCCTTGAGGACAACAACTTCACCGAATTGAAGGAAGCAGAGTTGATGGGCAACAGAATCATGTTGCTCAACACCATGGTTCCATTCATCGGTGTCTACTACTCAATGAGCTACGTGCGCAAGAACGTGCTACATCTGACCGAGGAAGAAATCGAACAGATGGATGAAGAGATGATAGAAGAGCAGGAAGAGATGATGCGCATTGCTGAGATTGAAGCAGCAAAGCAGCAAATTGCGATGGGAACCTCTACAAACATAAATACCAGTGGCGCACCACCAGCACCGGGCGGCGCTCCACCACCACCAAAACAGGGACCATGAAAATGACTCCAAACGAATTCCTAAACGCAATCGCGGCTGACAACAAAGAAATGGCTCAGAGTGCTTTTGAAACCCTGATTCAAGATAGGGTGACAGATGCCCTTGAGGTTCGCAAGGTCGAACTTGCATCATCTATCTTTGGTGTCCAAGAAGAGGAAGTCAACGAAGGTGCCGGTTCTACAGCACAACGTCAATGGGTACGACAGGTTGCCTCTGTTGGAAAGTATTATGCTGATCATCCTCGCTCGACCAATCGCACCGGACTAAAAGCTGATGCTCGTAAAGTTCTCAGGAAGTGGGGTGATGATAGAGCGTATATGCAGAGTGCAGCCGATCTGGTAAAGGGCGCTCGTAGAAGTCTCAGGAAATCTACCGGTCATACTCTCAACAAGGAAGAAACCATCAATGAGTTGACTCCTGATATTCTGTATAGGGCTTCCGAGAAATCAAAGAAGCGGGAACAATTGGCTAGTCTTGCAGACCTACCAAATGCCGCAGCATTTGAGCGTGAACGTTCAGATAAGTTTCTCGAAAAAGGAATGGAGAAAACTAAGGCTCTGGTAAGAGCGGCGCAAAAAGGAAAGAAATCGAAATTTGCAAGATACGCTCAACATGATATGTCAACCGAGGAAGCTATCGTAGAAGGTGGTCCCACTCGCAAGCACTTCCAGCAAGTCGCAGACCTGATCAAGAATGTCGAACATCCTGACAAGCGTAAGGAACTCGCACAGCATCACGCAGGCATTTTCAAGCAGCAGAATCCACGGTTCGACCGCGCGAAGTTCATGTCGGCGGCTGGTGTAACTGAATCAGTTGATGAAGCAGCGCAGGCAGCAGAAAAAGCTGCTCAACCATCGGCACGTAACGTCATCACCAATATCCGCCGTGGAATTGCTGCGCTCAAGCTCAAGGGTGTAAATCCGGCTGTGGCGTCACGCGCACACGCGGACTACTCAAGATTGGTAGCGAAGAATCCAAAGGCTCCCGGTTACATGCTCCTGCGTAAGCTCTCCCCTAACAAGGCACAGGCAATGCAGGCACTCACACAGTCTGGAATGCCTGTCGGCGGCGCATTGGATGCAGATCCTATGCAGTACAATCAGGCATTGCAGCGCGTAAAGAGATTCAACTAATGGACTTCAAGCAACTACGCTCTAAGTTCAATGAGAATGCAGGGATGAACAGCGAAACCATCCCCGCACCTATGCTCGTTCTACGTCGCCGGGGAATCCGCATATTCCCTGATGGCAAGCGTGTTGCACTTTACGTAAATGATAAATACAATTTGACATTCACTGTTCCTTATGGCGGTGGCAACGAAACAAGTGGTCCGCTCCAAGGTAGGCATGGAAATGTCTGATCTATTGGAAATGTTGAATGAGGTTGCCGAAGGCAAGCTGGAAGCCCTGAAAGTGGCTGTAAGCATTGCGCTTTCGGAAGCCAATTTCAGGATCGTGAAAGCAAGGGTTCGTGGTGGTAAGATCCAGCGCAAGCGCAAGGTTTCTACCCGTCCCGGCTACACGATTCGCGGTGGAAAGTTAGTTCGTATGTCATCGGCAGAGCGCATGAAGCGTCGTCGCGGCGCACGAAAGGGCAAGACTAAGCGTAAAGCCAAGTTAGCTCGTTCCATGATGAAGC
>Ga0315291_10005675_pt1 | contig 15603 bp, 11 predicted proteins | sample YL17G12_20_MG_FD_203070 | JGI IMG/M metagenome (GOLD analysis project Ga0315291, IMG submission 203070) | Sediment microbial communities from Yellowstone Lake, YNP, Wyoming, USA - YL17G12_20 | ecosystem: Environmental > Aquatic > Freshwater > Lake > Sediment | place: USA: Wyoming | collected...
CAGAAGTGTTCATGTTTATGCTGGGCCTGATGGGGTTTCCCGATAAGTGAGGGAATGAGCTCACATTCGATTAGCCTCAGGTAATCGCCAAGCATAATTATGCAAGCTTGTTCCCAGAGATATCGAAGCGTGAGGGCCGTTGAAGCAATGGGAACCGCTAAAAGAATGTCATACGCCTTACTGATAATTGCCCATCCGATCATGATCGTCACGGCTGTGGTCACAATGGAGTACAGTTGGAGATGATGACCGAGCTTCTGGAGCATCTCTGCTCGAAGAGCTTGGTACTCAGCCAAAACGGCTTGAAGCCTCAGTCTATTAATCTCAGGGTCGTTGGACGACGAACCAGTCACAGGAAGCACCCGATTAGCTTAGCTTGGTCACAAGCGATGCGAAGTTTGTTATTCCAGCAAACAGTTTAATAGAGACCTTTACTCTGTATTGGGTTTTGTTGGACAATATATCAAATGAGCTTACGGCTGTCAAGGCAGCCGAAAGCTGAAAGGATCCCGAAGCGATTGGCGGTTGCGGGTCGGCGATTACCGCATCCTGTACGAGATTGACGACGTCTCAAACAGAATCAATGTCATGCGCGTTAAACATAGGCGCGAAGCATATCGCTAGATAGGTTACTGATGGAGCGTATCTGTGCAGGGGTTATTGCTTCGCTCGTTTTAAGGCGCTGAACTTCTCAAGATTGGAGCGGGCCGCCTGAAAGTTGGGGTCAATCCGCACCGCCTCAGCGAAATGGCGAATCGCCTCGTCGAGGTTCTTCTTTTCGGTGTAGAGCGCTCCTAAATTGTTGTGAGCTCTGGCATCGTCGGGATTGAGTCGCACTGCCTCCAGGTAATGCTCCATCGCCTTGTCGGTTTCGCCCAAGCTGTCGAGGGCTACCCCCAGATTATAATGCGTTGCTGCATTCCGCGGATCCAGTTGCAGCGCCTCGAAGAATACTTTCAGCGCGGCAGCCGGATTGCCTTGCTGAGCCAGGTGTATTGCTTTGTTGTTGAGTCCCGCGACATAGTTGGGCAGCGCTTTCTTGTGTATCGGGTTGGCCTGCAGCGCCTTCTTGAAGTATGCCTCGCCTTCGTCGAATCTGCCCAGCTTGCAGAGAACGTATCCCAAGTTGTTCTCGGCATCGGGATCGTTGGGTTTGATTCCCAGGGCCTTATGCAGGTATTTAAGACCCTCCTCAGCTTTGCCTGCATCGGCCAAAGCAAGTCCCATGTTGCTGAGCGCGTCGGGACTGCCGGGCTCAATCCGCAGCGCCTGGCGATAATAGCCGATTGCTTCGCTCGGATGTCCACCTAATTGCAGTGCGCTCGCCAGGTTCAAGTTGGCCAGGAAGTTATCGGTGGTTACATTAAGCGCGTGCCGGAAGAGCGTGAAGTCGTTCCGCCAATACCCCACCTGGATGTAGGCGCAGTACATCAGGGCAACGATCACCATCCCGGCTGCCCCCGAAACCAGCGCTTGCGAGCGTCGGTATCTCCGAGCGTTTGCATCAGCTTTCCGAAGCAGCAGCTCGGGAATACCCCAGGCTATGGCGATGAAGATTCCGATAAGGGTCACGTAGGTATAGCGGTCCGCCATGGCCTGCGCTCCTACCTGCACGATGCCGATCACCGGCACAAGGGTTATGACATACCAGAGCCACCCAACGGTAACATAGGGATATCTTCGAGCCACGCGAATCACGAGATAGGTTATGCATACGAGCAGCAGAGCCGCTCCTATAACCTGCCATGTCGGCAGAGAGTCGCCCGGATATGGGTAGAACACCGCCAGCTTTTGCGGCCAGAACGTTTTGCCGATGTACCTCATGTAGGAGACGACCGCATTTGCGATGCGTTCGCCCATCGGGTATGTCTCAAAGTCTGCTACCGATCCTCCCATTCGCTGCACGATATACGTGATGACGCTCGATGCCGCCGAGAGGCCGAGCAGGGGCGCCTTCTCCCAAAGGAGTTTCCGGTAGTTGCTGAGGGCACGCTTCTTGTCCGAGTCCGTGCTGAAGCGGCCCAGCGGCCAGAAATCGAGCAGCAGCAGCACCAACGGCAAGGTTACAAGCATGGGCTTCGACATCAGCCCCAGCGCGAATGCCAGTACGACCAGGAGGTAGCCCTTGATCCCCGGACGTTTAGTGTAGCTGACGTAGGCCCATATGGTCAGTATCCAGAAAAGCGTGCTCAGGACGTCCTTCCGCTCCGCGACCCACGCGACCGACTCCACATGAACGGGGTGTATTGCGAACAAGGCGGCAGCGAAGGCGCTCCGCCACCTGAAGCCCGTCATCTTATGCAGCACGAGGAAAAGCAGAAGCGAGTTTGCCATATGGAGCAGCAGGTTCAGCAGGTGGTATCCCTGCGGGTTGAAGTGACCGATTTGGTAGTTGATGAGATACGATATCAGGGTTAGGGGATGCCAGTTGCTGGAGACGATGGCGGTGAGCGCCCATCTGATGCCTGTGCCTGTCAGTCCGAGACGCAAATTATGATTTTCGGTGACATATGTTCCGTCATCATAATTGACAAGGGCGAATCCGGTCACGCGCCAGAAAACCGCGAGGATCCCCGCGATCAAAAGACCGCAGATGAGGTAATCGAGCCATTTGTTTTCCGGTTTCGCCTTCGTTTGGGATGCCGGCGTGGACTCGGGATCCAGGCCGGCCCGGCGCTTCTTGCGTTGAGCTTTACCCATCGCCTGAAATTCTCCTCGATTTGCTATCGGCCAAGCAGAAAAATGGGCAAGGTACTATAAGGTTATTGTACACACGGACATGGTGGGGGTCAATAGCGCCTTGGAATGTGGGTGCAAGTCGCGGTGTGGAGTGCGGTGGCCTTGACACCGCTTTGCTCACCGACGTAGGGCAATCTATCCTCGTGATGGGTGGCGATAGGGTTTCGGGAGTTCCGCTTGCGCTCAAATCCCGAAACGCCGGGGAATTTTGCTTGCATAATGCAAGCAAATCGGGTATAATCAGGTTACAAGGGAGTGAATGTTATGCCCACGCTGTACGTTCGCAATTTTCCTGAGGAACTCCGTCGCAAGATACAAAAGCTCGCGGCTCGGAGACACCGTTCGATGGGAGCGGAGGTAATCGTCCTTGTCGAGCAGTCGCTGGAGCAAGAGGCTGTTCGGGAGCGCCGTTCCGAGGCATTGAAGAATATCGCGGAGAGGCGGAAGAGCTATATCGCGCCTCCCGAGTCCACTGACAGCTTGACGATGCTGCGCGAGGACCGCGACCGATGAGCGCTTTGCCCACAACCTGCGTAGTTGATGCGAGTGTCGGCATCAAGCTCTTTGTTGCCGAAGAATACTCGCAGGATGTGCAGGACTTGTTCGAGCGCAGCCTTGCCGATCCGGACGGCTCACTCTTTGTGCCCGACCTGTTCTTCATCGAGTGCGCTAATGTTCTATGGAAAAAGGTTCGCCGGGAGGGATACCCGGAAGACATGGCAAGGGACAACCTCGCGGACCTGAGGGCTTTGGACTTGCCTGCTACACCGACCGCTGAGTTGATGGGGCGCGCGCTGGAGATCGCGTGCCTCCACAGTGTCACGGCCTACGATGCGTGTTATATCGCTCTTGCGGAGAGAAACGGCGTGCCCTTGCTGACCGCCGACACCCGCCTGGCTGAGGCCCTGTCCGGCAGTTCCTTCAAGATCGTGACTCTGGAAGGTTGACAACCCTCGACGCTTCGGCAGCGGGTACTCCGACTGACATAACGCCTGGCTCTGGATCAGGAGGTCCTGGGTTCGAATCCTGGTCCCGCAGCCATATTTGTTTCATGAAACTCCATTTGCACCTCAGACCCCATTTGGATTTCCATTGGGGTTCTCGTGTTTCTGCGAGATGAACAGCATCGTACAATTCTTGACAAGGCTGCATATGTCGACTGCCCGGTAGTCGAATAGTTGACGAGCCATCTGATTCGTTTGACAATAGGAAGCATCAGACCTATAGTATCCCTGATGCTGAGCATTATTCGACGATAGGGCTACATGGTTTCCACACAGGAGGCTTGCCGATGACTAGGGAGAAGCGACTTAGAGTGAGGCCCACAGATGAGCACTTGAAAAATGTGGATACGGTGTTCCTCTTCGGTGCTGGAACGTCGGCGCATATGAAGCTAGACGAATCCGACAATGCTCCCTGCGTCCCGACAGACACCTTGTTTTTCGACGTAGTTAAGGATGATGTGCTGAGAAGGTGGTGTAAGGCTCCCAAGATCCTGGAGATCGCCCAGAATGCACGTGAGCGAGTGTTCGGTGCGTTGAGAGATGCCGGCGTCTCAAAGGAACAGCTGATTATACAACGAGGCAACGAATACCCTGAGGTAGGCTTGGAAGAAGTATTCTGCAGGTTGGACATGCTCAGAATGCTCGGTGAATATGTAATTGAAAAAGGTAGACACGAGCGTCTTTACGGGCTGCTAAACACAATATTAACGGCCATCAATGGGCCGCCATTGGAAAAAGCACTCAGCAATACGGACATACGGGCAAGCCTCGATCAATACATCACAACACTACCGGAATGGGGCGAATGGAAGCACCCTGTCGAGGCGCTCAGAGATTTGATTGCCGTAGTAATGGCCTATGGTCGGCCACCCGCTGACGAAACCGGTTATATGGGTTTTGCACGGCGCATTCTGGTAAACCACGAAAAAAGGAACGCCAACACTTATGCGGTTCTATGCCTGAATTATGAATTCGGGCTGGAATTCGCCATTCACGACCTATTTGAGAGTGATGAATCCCTGTTTATCGCACTGCGAGAGATTATAAAGGCCCAGAAGATTCGGCCTGAAGAAGTTGGGCTGGGCTCACTGTTCCACTATGCTCTGCCACACAGGCCACTTCCTCTGTCAAGCGAGGCCATACCGATACTCAAACTTCACGGTTCGTGTAACTGGGGATTCTGTCCAGAGTGCCAGAACGCGATCCACATCGGGTTCGGATTCAGTCGGAAGCAGTCGAAAATCGAAACACTAGTTGGCAGCCAGAATAATCGAGAACGATGCTACTGGCACTCAGCCGATCATCCACTCTTGCCCCTGTATGTACCCCATATCGTGCCACCGACGTGGAACAAGTGGATGGGTGACTACACACTACGACACGTCTGGAGGCAGGCGTACTCTGTCCTGGCAAACTGCACGAAGCTGTTTGTGGTTGGTACATCACTGCCGGATACGGACATCCATCTCCGGCACATGATCCAGATGGCTTTTTCACGAAACCTAATCGAGCCGCAAGTCCATGTGGTGAACCCGGTCGGCCAAAGCAAGAGAGGCGAATACATGCAGAGGGTAGATCTGGCACTGGGAATGAGGATCCCGGAGGAGGACTACCTGTGGGAGCCCTTTCAGGATAGGAAGACTCTCGATTGGATCTTCGATAAGGCGCACGAACACACTGAGTGAGGCCAGTACGAACCCAGGAATCGGCGAACTCCTGCGAAATCCAGCGCATGGAAAGCCGCTCGAAGCCAAGGCACCAGTCGGGCACGACGAGGTGAACTGCACTAGTCACCCGCACGTTAGGTCTGCGGACTCCCGTATCTCCTAAGTGCCCAGGATCTCCTCGACTTCTTCGCTGTCTGTGTCCATGACGTACTGGATTCCGCTTACTTTGGCTGCCTGCGGGGTCAGGGCGGCGATGTCATCCCGCGAGATGAGGTCCACGGAGAACTTCCGGCTGCCCGCCATGAGCTGCCGGAGTCCCTGGGCGAGCCGCTCATAATAGGTATACAGGCCCAGCGCGCCTGGCGGAATCTTCTCGAACTCGCCATTCCCCATCTCGGTGCGCAGTGAACTCGCGGTGACGAATATCTCATCTATGGTGTTCCCAAAGCGTGCGACGTACACCGGAACCCGCTGCTCGGCGACCGCCTGCCCAATGGTCTTTCCCACCATCGCAGCCGCAATCGGGCCGCGGGCCATGCCGACGAGCTTCACGAAAGGCGCGCCCAGTGCGAGGCCCTTGAAGATCTGATCCTCCAGGATAAATCCGCCGCCAACCGCCAGCGCGGGAATGTATTTCCCCTTGTCGGCGAGGCGCTTCGCGTACTGATACATGAGCGAGTGCAGGTGCACGGGCGGCACTCCCCATTCGTTCATCATCCGCCAGGGGCTCATGCCGGTGCCGCCGCCGGCGCCGTCAACTGTGAGCAGGTCAATCCCATACTTCGAGCTGAACGAGATCGCCCTCGCAAGGTCCGCCGGCCGGTAAGCGCCGGTCTTGAGGAAGATGTACTTTGCGCCCGCCTTGCGCAGTTCCTCCACCCGCTTTGCGAAGGATTCCTCGGTGACCATGCCGACGCGCGAGTGGCGCTCGAACTCCTTGAAGTTCCCGCGCTCGAACGCCTTGATTACCTCAGGCGAAGTCGGGTCGGGCAGCACGATGTAGCCCCGCTTGTGCAGCATCCGGGCTTTTTCGAGGTCGCGTATCTTCACCTCGCCGCCGATGTCCTTCGCGCCCTGGCCCCATTTGAGCTCGACACATTCGACACCTAGCTGTTCGATGGCATACTCCTGAGTGCCCAGAATGGTATCCTCCACGTTCGCCTGGACGATGATCGCGCCATAGCCGTCCCGCTGGTAGTCCTTATAGAGCTTTACACGCCACTTCAAGTCCACCGTATCAACCGCCCGGCCATTTTTCAAGGCCGTGCCGGGGTCCATTCCGACCACATTTTCGCCGATGGTCAGGGCGGTACCCGCGAGCGCGGAGCCGATAGCCAGGCCCTCCCAGTTGTTCTTCGCGATGTCGGTCGAGCCGATGCCGGAAATGATCCACGGGTAGCGGAATTTCAGGCGCTTGTCGTGACCGATGGCGACTTCGAGGCTGACGGCCGGGAAAACGGCCTTATCGCTGCTCGCCTCGATGCCGTGTGCGCCGACCGCCGTTCCCATAACGTTGAAGTGCGAATAGTCCACGGGATAGGTCTTCTCGCCGGCGGTCGTCACGACTCCGAACGGCTGAGGGTAGATGACCTCGTGGCCCCGGTAGGCCGATTTGCCGATCTCGCACATGCCGATGCAGCCGTCCACGCATGTCACGCACATGCCGGAACTCGGCACCACCGAGCCTTCGGTCCTATTCTTCGTCAGGGTCGCGGCTGACGCGTTTATTCTCGAAAGTGTTTGCGACATTGGATTACGCTCCTCTCATCAATCCTTATCTATTTCGCAGGCGACACACGGCTTCATGTAGCACATCATGTCGTCGAACGATTCTTTTTCGATGCAAGGCGGGCTGAGGTTGGCGCACCCGCCGCAGATTGCCTTTTCCGGCTCGGTGAACGTACATCTGAGCTGGCAGGCCGGGCAAACGTAGATGCAGCCGCCGCACAGCCGGCAGGCGTCCGACTTGATGTCGAACGGCGTCCCGATGTTCCTGCCTTCGCCGCGCCCCCGGAAGCCGATCGCTTTCGCCATCATCTGCTCCTCGCACATTCGCACGCACAGCCCGCAGAGGACGCAGTCTTCGTGCTCCTGCCTGAAGCGCTGCCGGCGGACTTCGTAGGCGGAAGCCAGGTCTTGGATTATCTTGGATTGAGGACATGAGGCCAGCAGAAGTTCGAGGACCATCTTGCGCGCCCTGATTACCCGCGAGGACGCCGTCCTCACATTGAGCCTTTCCTCCGCCGGGTACGTGCATGATGAAACCAGCTTGGCTTTCGGCCCTTCTCCTATCTCCACAACGCACAGACGGCAGGCGCCATAGGGTGAAAGCCCTTCCATATAGCACAAAGTCGGGATGGGAAAGCCCATGAACTGCGCGGCTTCGAGAAGGGTTGCGCCTTCCTCGACCGATGCGTTCACGCCGTTGATAATCAGGTTAATCATGATCTTTCCGCCCTTCCGGCCGAGTGAATTCCAGATCGCATCTCATGCATCTCCGCGCCTCGCGTGAGGCGTCTTCGGCCGACAGCGACATCTCCACCTCGTTGCAGTTCAGCCTCCGCGCTTCGACCGGCAGCATGGGAGGTTTGGCCCTGGTGAGATCCTGGAGTTCCTCCTCGCTGATAGTCGCCGGCTCGATGTAGTCGCGCGGAAGCGCCGCCGTGTAAGGCTGTTTCAGCTCTTCGCCGTTCAGGTGGCGATCAATCATCACGGCAGCCTTTTTCCCGGCTGCTATGGCTTCGACGATGGTGCTCGGGCCGCTTGCGACATCACCGCCGGCAAACACGCTCGGACGAGTGGTTGCCAGGGTTTCCGGATCAACTTTCACCGTCCTGCGCTTGCTGGTTTCTACGCCCATGTCGGAAACGCCTTCGATATCCGGCTGCTCTCCGATCGCGACGATCAGCGTGTCCAGTGGGATAGCATACTCGGTGCCGGGTATGGAAACCGGCCTTCGGCGACCGCCGGCGTCAACATCGCCGAGCTCGTTCTTGATGCATTGTACGCCGGTCAAGTGGCCTTCCTTGGAGTAAATCCGCACGGCGGAGGACAGCGCCTCAATTGACACTCCCTCCTGAATGGCGGCGCTGACCTCTTCCTCGAGCGGGAACCTCGCGTCGGCTTTCCTGGCGTGGATTTTCACAGGTGAGACCAAAGTCTCGATCAATATCCCTTCCATGATGGCGGCTTCGATCTCGTCCTCGAAAGCGGGCATCTCCTGGCGCGTCCGGCGATAGATAATCGTCACGCTCTCGACGCCTTTTTGGCGGATGGCGACCCTGGCAGCGTCCACGGCTGCATTGCCCCCGCCGATGACGCCCACACGCCCCTTTGCCAGACTCTCCCCGTGGACGTTGAACGCTTTGAGGAACTCCATTGCGGGGTAAACGCCGGCGACGTCTTCGCCTTCAAGGTTCAGTCGCTGATCTTTGTGTGCGCCGGTAGCGAGAAAGACCGCGCTGAAGCCTTCCTCGAAGAGGCTGTCAATCGTTATACCCCGGCCCAGCGCGGTGTTGCACTTCAGGGTGACGTTTTTATCGATGAGCGTGGCGATTTCCTTCCGAACGACTTCCCGCGGGAGGCGATATGGCGGTATGCCGGCGAGCAGCATTCCGCCGGGCTCGGCATCTTTCTCATACACCGTCACTTTATAGCCGCGCAGAGAAAGGTAATGGGCGGCGGTGAGACCCGCAGGGCCGGCGCCGATGACGGCAACCTTCTTTCCACGCCCATCGGCCTTGTCCCGCCTCGCCGGCTTGTATATGCCCGGATCAACTCTGTCGGTGACGAAGCGCTTCAAGGTACGGATCGCCAGAGGCTCGCTTCCGCTGAAGCCCGCGCGGCACGCGTCTTCGCAAGGATGGTGGCAAACCCTGGCGCAGACCGATGGAAATGGATTAGGCTCCCTGATTACTCGGTATGCCTCTTCGTATTCGCTGCGTTCGAGATGGGCAATATAGCGCCATGCCTCGGTTCCTAACGGGCAGCCCGACTGGCACGGCGCGCCGACCAGTTGTTTGCAAACGAAAGCGTCGCATCTTTTCTGCGTGATATGTCGCTCGTATTCATTGCGGAAATAATGGAGCGTGCTGAGCACCGGATTCGGGGCCGTCTGACCCAGGCCGCACATCGTCGTATCCCTCACCACGAGCGCCAACTCTTCAAGAATGTCCAGATGTTCGGGCGTGCCATTGCCTTTCGTGATGTCATCGAGGATTTCGTACATCCGCTGCGTGCCCTTGCGGCAGGTGAAGCATTTGCCGCACGACTCATCTTTGAGGAAATTCATAAAGTACCTGGCGACATCAACCATGCAGGTGTTCTCGTCCATGACGATCATGCCGCCGGAGCCCATGATTGACCCAGCCTCGGCCAGGCTGTCGTAGTCAATGGGCAGACTAAACTTATCCGCCGGGATGCAGCCGCCGGATGGGCCGCCCGTCTGCACGGCTTTTATCTTGGCCTTGCCGACCGGGCCGCCGCCGATGCCGTATACGATCTGCTCGATGGTGGTCCCCATCGGCACCTCGACCAGGCCGGTGTTCCTGATCTTGCCGACCAGGCTGAAGATCTTCGTGCCGGAGTTGCCCTTCGTTCCGATCTTGGCGAACTCCTCAGCGCCGAGCCTGAAGATAAGCGGAATATTGGCCCAGGTTTCGACGTTGTTAATCGCCGTGGGCTTGCCGTGTATGCCGCTCTCGACAGGGAATGGCGGCCGCTGGCGCGGCTCGCCCACTTTGCCCTCGATGGATTTGATGAGCGCGGTTTCCTCGCCGCATACGAACGCCCCGGCGCCGCGGACGATCCTGATATCGAAGGAAAAGCCGCTTCCGAGGATGTCCCCACCCAGGAGCCCCAGTTCACGCGCCTGCTGGAGCGCGATGGTGAGATGCTTGATCGCCACCGGGTACTCGTTTCGGACATAGACGATGCCTTCGGTCGCGCCGGCGCCGTACGCGCCGATTGCCATTCCCTCGATTATGCTGTGTGGATTGCCTTCGAGCACGCTGCGATCCATATAAGCGCCGGGATCGCCCTCGTCGGCGTTGCACACCAGGCACTTGCCGCGTCCGTTGGGCTGCTTCGCCAGAATCTCCCATTTCAGCCCGGTGGGGAAGCCGGCGCCTCCGCGGCCGCGCAGCCCGGATGCCTTGACCTCTCGCACGATCCATTCCGGATTCCTCTCAGACAGTGCCTTTTCGAGAGCCACATATCCTTCTTGGGCAATATAGTCGTGGATGCGAATCGGGTCTATCTCCTGGTTCAGCCCCAAGATGGAGCGCTGCTGGTTTTTGAAGAACGGGATTTCGTCCCGGTGGTAATACACTTGTCCGGTGGCTGGATCCCGGTACAGCAGGTCCTCGATATACTCGCCGGACAGCAGCGCTTCGATGATTCTGGGGACATCGTCCAGCCCCACCTGGGAGTAAAACGCGTTTTGGGGCTCTGTGAGCACGAAAGGCCCCATTTCGCAGAAGCCGTGGCAGCCGGTGATCCGAAGCGAAATCTCGTCGTGTAGCGCTCGCTCCAGAATGTATCTTTTGGCGACGCGAATGATGCCGTTTGAGCCGCTTGCCTGGCAAGCCGTCCCGGCGCATACGGTTATGCGAGGTCTGCCGCCGCCAGTGCCATTTTGGAGGCTTTCCCGCAGCTCCCTTAGCTCATCTATGGAAGACAACCGCGACATCCAAATACCTCACCCATATACTTGTGAACCAGCTTCCCGATTCGCTGTCCTGGTCAGCATATATCTAACAGGTGGCTCTTACACCCTCGACGCGAGCAGATTTGTACTGTTCCGCCGCCGCGTACGGTCATCGACACCATAGGCGCATCGCATGCCGGGCATTTCCAGGAACCGATCAACTCCGAATTGCAACGCGGACAGAAGAAATTTGCCGCCGTGCCCGTGGGAATATCGTGTTCTGCGGCGATGTTGTAGCTGCCATAGAGGGAGGACAACCTCAGCCAGCCTCGCTTGTGGTCGAAAGATACAACTATGCAGATGGAGGGATGCCCGTCTATGGGGAAGCCCTCGTCCATCAAGCTCTGGTTGCAGTGTGGGCAGCCAACCTCAATGGGGAATATTCGCATATCCTGCGCGACGTCAACCTTGTCGAACCCTTCCATCGCGTCGTCTATTAGTTGTTTGACACCCGACTTTCTGACCTTTGAGAAGTAATGACCATCAATGACAACGACCGGTCCAAGCGCGCAGGCGCCCAGGCAGTTCACGGTCTCCAGCGTGAACTCTTTGTCCGGCGTCGTCTCGCCGGGCCTGATTCCCAATCGATGCTGGAACTCTTCGGCAACTCTCGGCGCACCTCGGACATGGCATGCTGTGCCCAGGCAGGCGCATATAAGGTGTTTGCCCTTCGGTTTCAAACTGAAGGAGCGGTAGAACGTCGCGGCGCCATAGACATCAACCAGGGGACAGCCTGTTTTGTCGGCGACTATCCTCAGCGCGTCCTCGGGGAGGTATCGGTACCTGGCCTGGATTTCGCCAAGGATCGAAATAAGCGCGGCGCGCTCCTCGCCGTGCTTATTTACGATGTCAACTATGTCTTTGGCGTCTACGCCTTCTGCACGAGGCGCAGATATGCCGCCTGCAGAGCCGTTTTCCAAGATCATTGCTTGCGTGTACTCCTATGCGTCTAGCCTTGCATGGAATGCCTGTGCCGGTGGTGTTCTCTGAAGGGGCTTGAACTCCTCTGAACGCGTTACCTCGCGTCCAGGAGCTTTCCGGTGCGTTCAGTGCGGAGCGGTTTGCGGTTCCAGCAGAGCCGGCGACGGTCGCTGTCGCTCAGCACGGCGCTTTCCTCCCTTGCAAAGAGCGTGCGTATATCGTTCGATCCACCGGTGGATCGCATTCTTCCCTTGCGTCTTTGCAAGGCACACCGGCGTCGCTGCCGGATGCGCTGGTTATTCTTTGCTGTCCGGATTCTTCGCGGCCCGGTTTGGCGCACGGCTAGACTGCAGCGTCTAGTCCTCGCGAATCGTCCTTATGTATCCTACGCTGTTTAGTATACGCCTTACCGGCAGAGCTTGTCAATGCTTTTTGCCAAATACAGGCGATGTTTAAGCAACGGGAAAATGTCCCCTTAACTGCAAAGGGATTTTGTCCCCTCCCGTCTCAGGCGATTTGCAGGCTCCCTTCCCCTGTTGCCATGTGCGAGTGCTGCCACTCCTTCTTCAGCCGCTTTGCCTGCCTGTAACTCACCCCCATGTAACCCGCGGCATCCATCAGGCTGATCGTCCCGTCAAGCACTCTCCTCAGGACATCATAGCGCGTAGCTTCCTTTTGTGTGATCGCGATCACTCCTTTCTCCATGGGGACATTATCGCTCTGCAGATACCAGGGGACATAATCGCGTTGCATTCACATATGCCCCTCGACTCGATTGACTCACTCGCTGCTACTATGCTACCATTGGGCTGCTGGCTAGGGATCAAGAGCACAACGAGAGTAAGGCTGAGCCCTCATGCTTCTTGCAATTGACGTAGGGAATACGAATATCGCTTTGGGTGTCTATAGGGACGCTGTTCTCGTGGCGGATTGGCGCATCCGAACCCAGCTAGGGCGCACAGCCGATGAGTACGGCATGCTTCTCCGCGATCTGTTTGCCTACGCCGGCCTGAGTTTTGGGGACATCACGGGTATCGCCATCTCGAACGTCGTTCCCCCTACCATGTCTGCTCTGCTGGAGACCTGCCGAAAGTTTTTCCGCATTGACCCATACATTGTTGATCCTGAAAAGGAGACTGGAATCGCAATCCGCTACGAACCCAAGTCTGATGTGGGCGCAGACCGGATCGTCAACGCTATTGCGGCGTTCGCATTATACGGCGGCCCGGCGGTAATTGTTGATTTCGGTACGGCCACGACGTTCGATGCCGTCTCGGCGACTGGCGAGTACCTCGGCGGGGCGATCGCCCCCGGCATTGTGACTTCGATGGAGGCTCTCTTCCGCGCCGCCGCCAGATTGCCGAGGATTGACCTGGTTCGGCCACCCTCACCGATCGGTACGACGACCGAAACCAGCATGCAGGCGGGGATTGTATTCGGCTTCGCCGGCCAGGTTGACGAAATCGTGTCCAGATTCCGAGAAGAGATGGGTAAAGAGGCCAGGGTTATTGCAACCGGTGGACTGGCGGAGCTGATCGCCGCCGAGAGCCGGACGATCCAGGTCGTCAATCCCCTTCTAACTCTTGAGGGGCTCAGGCTCATGTGGGAGAGGCGGCAAACCCCGAGCCGCAGGCGGTAGATCCTCATAAGTCTGCGGTCCGGGATCTACGGACTGAACGATGCGCATAGGGAACATCGAGGTTCAGCCCCCGGTCGTTCTTGCTCCGATGGCCGGTGTGACAAATCATGCCTTCCGGCTGATATGCAAACGGTTCGGCGCCGGGCTGGTGTGGACGGACATGATAAGCAGCTATGGTATCCACTACCGGAACCCCGGGACGCTGAACATGTTCGACTGGACTGCCGAGGAACGACCGGTCGCCGTGCAGATATTCGGGGCGGATGCGCATGTGATGGCTGCTGCGGCTGGATTGGTTGAGGCAGCGGGCGCGGACATAGTAGACATAAACATCGGATGCCCCGTCCCCAAGGTGAGGAAGACAGGGGCGGGCGCCGGTTTGATAGAGGATCTGGAAACGGCGCGCAGGGTTATGGCAGCCGTCGTTCGAGCCGTAAGCATTCCGGTCACGATTAAGACCCGCAAGGGGCCCGACGAGCGCACCGTGACCGCCGTGGAGGTTGCCGGAATTGCGGAAGGCGTCGGCGTATCCGCCGTCTGCATACACGGTCGAACGGTGGCTCAGGGGTATTCCGGGGGTGCGGATTGGAGCGTCATCGCGGAAACAAAGCGCGCGGTCAGCATTCCGGTGATCGGAAACGGCGATGTGAGATCGCCGGCGGATGCGAAGCGGATGTTTGACGAAACCGGCTGCGATGCGGTCATGATCGGCAGAGGCGCGCTCGGCAATCCATGGATCTTCCGGCGGACAGCCCACTTCCTGGGAACTGGAGAGCTGCTCCCGGAGCCGACTTACGCCGAAAGAATCGAGACAGCCCGGGAGCACTTACGGCTAATGGTGGAGTTGCTTGGAGAGGAGCGCGCCGTAAGGGAAATGCGTGGGCAGATAGCCTGGTACTTTAAGGGAATGCCGGGCGTTACCTCCCTGCGGAGGCTGGCCGCCCACGCGACCTCCCTTGCCGAGATGGAGGACGCTTTGCGGGATAGCCGGTAGACGGTGGCCTAATCACCTCCCCTGAGTCTACGGTCTACTGTCTTGTAAATGCAAGGAGCACTAAGTGGAGAAGTTTGCCTTCATAATTCACCCTTTGGAAGCGAGGCCGGACGTAGCTCGGAAGTATCCGTTCGTGAGGTACCTGCCGGAGAGCGTCGTCGAGTGGGGGCTGAAGTTCAAAGCGCCGATGATGGTCTCGCACATAACGGGGGTCAAATCGCTCACCGGCGCGGAGGCCGAGGGTTGGTTCATCGGTTGCCTGCTCACCGCTCGCCAAATGATGACGCTCCCTGTGGACTTCGTGCTTGAGAGGATCGTAAAGGCCGCCCGCATGGCCCAGGAACTCGGAGCAGGCATCGTTGGGCTGGGAGCTTTTACCTCTGTGGTAGGCGATGGAGGAATCACAATCGCAAAAAACGTGGATATAGCTGTCACCACTGGAAACAGCTACACGATCGCTACAGGGATCGAAGGGGCGTTGAAGGCGGCGGCGATGATGGACATTGATCCGTCTCAGGCGAGGGCGGCAGTCGTAGGCGCGGCAGGCTCGATCGGCCGTACATGCGCTGGAATCCTGGCACGGCAGGTCCCTGAGATCAATTTAGTTGATTTGGAACTCGAGCGACTGAATCAAGTTGCCGCCGAAGTAGCTGCTGAATCCGGGACTACTGTGAAAGTCCACACTGATGTCCGCACCGGGATCGGCGACGCGGACATCGTTGTCTCGTCTACCAGCGCCGTGAGTGCGATAATACAACCTGCGGATATAAAGTCGGGCGCCGTCGTGTGCGATATCGCCCGCCCCAGGGATGTCTCGGTGCAGGTTGCAAAGGAACGCGATGACGTACTGGTAATCGAGGGCGGAGTCGTGGCGGTTCCCGGTGACGTCGAGTTCAATTTCAACTTCGGCTTCCCACCGAAAACAGCGTATG
>Ga0315291_10005676_pt1 | contig 15602 bp, 11 predicted proteins | sample YL17G12_20_MG_FD_203070 | JGI IMG/M metagenome (GOLD analysis project Ga0315291, IMG submission 203070) | Sediment microbial communities from Yellowstone Lake, YNP, Wyoming, USA - YL17G12_20 | ecosystem: Environmental > Aquatic > Freshwater > Lake > Sediment | place: USA: Wyoming | collected...
TGGGTCTTAGAGAGGACCGGCTCAACTGTGGCTATGGCAACTGTGGCTATCTGCTCTTCATTACCTTCCATCATCTTAGGACCTTTTGCTGGAACCTATGCAGACCGGGTGGACAAAAGAAAGCTTTTAATCTTGATGGATTTAGGTCGGGGAATACTGATTATTATTCCGGGAATACTCTACTTTTTAAATCAACTGCAGGTCTGGCATATATTTATAATCGCCGCCTTACTTTCTTCTATGTCTACCTTTTTCAACCCGGCCTTAGCCTCTTTTATACCGGTTATTGTAGATAAAGAACAACTGATTCGAGCTAATTCTTTATCTCAATTGAGTAATAACCTTTTGGGAATTATCGGACCTGCCTTAGGTGGTGCTTTGGTAGCGCTCTTTGGAACTGGAACGGTAATGTTTTTAGATGCTTTAAGCTTTTTTGTCTCGGTCATAGCTATTTTTCTTGTCAGAATCAAGACGGAGAGAGTTTTTGATCAGGAAAAGAGAAAGAAGTTTCTGCACGACCTACTGGACGGGTTGAAATTTATCCGGACTGAATCGGGAGTATTAGGGCTTGTGTTTCTGTTTTCGCTCCTGAACTTCTTTGTGGCACCGGTAGGGGTTCTCATACCTCTGGTGGTCAAAAAGATATTAAAGATGGGAGCTGAGGGGTTTGGGGTATTAGGCTCAAGCATCTCCATAGGAATGGTTTTGGGCAGCTTTTTTCTGGGAATGATCGGAGGAGTGAGAAGAAAAGGGTTATTTATATTGAGCGGAATAGTTTTAGCCGGGATTTTTTTGGCTTTATTTGGTCTCTCCGAATCGTTCTGGACTTCCATCCTCTTGTTAGGTATATGTGGATTTGGGCTCTCTTTTGCCAATATATTAGTGCCAGCATTTTTCCAGACTAGAATACCTCAAGAGAAACAGGGAAGGGTTTTTGGCACTCTGGGAACCATAAGCGGGGGTTTAAGACCAATCTCTTTAGCCCTGGTAGGTGTTTTAGGTGGTCTTTTACCTATTCAGATGATAATCTTTTTGAGTGGAGTTTTAGTTACCTTAGGGGGATTAGGAGGATTTCTGGTTAAAGGGATCAGAGATTTATAGCTCTTTTATTCTTCCCCGGTTGGTCAGGGCAAAGGAAAGATGTTCTAACTCCATAGCCATATTAACCGTTCGCAGAACTACATTTTCAGGGACTTTAAGGTTAGTTGGGGCAAAATTCAGAATAGTATGAACTCCGGCATCAACTACCTCATCTACTATCTTTTGAGCAGTTGAAGCGGGGACTGCAATAATCACGATCTCGATCTCGTTTTCCTTCAAGTCCCTGGCTAAATTTCTAACATCCGAGACTAAAATCCCCTTATGATTCCTCCCGATCTTTCTCTGGTCATTATCGAAAATCTTTTTTATGATAAAACCCTGTCTGGAAAATTCCTTGTAGGAAACCAAAGCTGAACCGACATTTCCCACACCAACTAAAGCCACGTTCCAGGTTCTGGAAAGACCTAAGATAGAAGCGATTTTATCCTTAAGCTCGTTCACCGAATAACCCAGACCTCTGGTTCCGAAACTTCCAAAAAAGGAAAGGTCTTTCCTCACCTGGGCTGGAGTAAGTTTATCCCTTCTGGCAAGTTCCCTGGAGGAGATAGTAGTATAATTCTCCTTCTGCAAACTCACCAGAGTTCGGTAGTAGAGCGACAATCTGCGTATGGTTGATTCTGAGATCCGGCGCATAGTTTTGTGAATTCTTTCACATATTTTAGCATTGGATTCAAGTTTTGTCAAGAGGAAAATGCGAATATTTCTATTATTTTTGGCAAAAAAGTCGAACCTATGGTGATTTTTATCCTTTTCCAGATTTTGAATTCTGGAGAGTTCCCCTACAAATGTAGTGCGAACCTTTCAGGTTCGCCTATGTTGATTATCTGTAGCGTCGGGCTTTACGCCCGACGATTGGAGTGTACAGTGGCGAGTGAACAGACGAAGTCACGTAAGCAAGGGCTATAGATTAGAGTATGTAGTCCCCGTCTGTAGCGGAGGTCTTTAGACCTCCATCTGCTTGGAACTCTGAAGAGTTCCGCTACATCTTTCTCTGACATTTCGGGCAGAAGTAATTTGACCGCTGGTTCACGACTATTCTTTTGATTTTCGTGCCGCACCTGAGACAGGGTTTCCCTTCTCTGCCGTAAGCTTTATGATAAAACTGGAAGAAACCCTGTTTCCCTTCAACATCTAAATAATTATCTATGGAAGAGCCACCTGCCTTAATTGCCTTTTTTAGAGTCTTCTGAATTGCCTGATGTAGTTTCTTTAGTCTATTTGAGCTGAGATTACAGGCTCTTTCCTCCGGATGGATTTTAGCTTCAAACAAAACCTCATCTGCATAGATATTCCCGATTCCAGCGATAAATTTTTGATTTAACAGGGTGGATTTAATCCTACCTCTTCTCGTCTGCACAAGCCGGACGAAATCATTCTCAGTTATTTCAAGAGGCTCAGGACCTAAACTTTTTAAATCTTCGATATTTTCTTTTCGGGATGATTTAACCAGCTTGAATTTACCGAATTTCCTGGGGTCATTATACCTTAACTGGCTTTTATCTGAAAACTCCATATTTAGATGGTCATGTTTTTTTAAAGGGGCTGGTCTTTTAAGATAAATCAGATTACCAGTCATCCCCAGGTGAATAAGGAGTAAATTTCCACCGGATAATTGAAGGATTATATTTTTCCCCCTTCTTTTTACGGATACGATTTTTAGCCCTGTTAAGTTCCGTTTGAGATATCTCGGATTATTTTGCAGAACCCTGGAAGGAACTATCTTTATTGTTTTTATCTTTTTACCTAAAACAGTTCTCTTTAATCCTCTGACAATTGTCTCGACTTCAGGCAGTTCTGGCATAATGAGATTGTAACTATGGTAGGGGCGACACGTCACTCGACTTCGCTCAGGACGGTGAACCTGTCGAACCGCCGGGTCGCCCCTACTCCTTCAGTGTTAATTTTACCCTGTAAAGGTAGCCTTGTCAATTAAAAAATTTCCCACTTTATCCAAAGTGGGAAATTTGCATTATGAACAGCTATCTGTCCTTATTTTTTTATTTGATTTAGAACAGCACTAAAGATTTCCTTGACTGCTTTCATCAGGTCATATAAGTAATAGACGGGGTAGCCAATACCGTATTCTGTTGCGGGTGAAAATCCTTTCGTAAATCCAATTAAGTATTCTCTATTAGCTATACGAGCAAAAATAGGGGAACCACTATCCCCGGGTCTTATTACCATATCCAACAAAATATAATTCGCAGTTACAAGCTTTTTGTCGATAACTAAAGATAAATCCTGTGGTGTATATAATCCAATTTTCCCAAATCTTGAAAAATGATAATGAATGGTGTTCGGAGATAAGGAACGAGAAAGAGAAAAACCTATCAATTCGACATCTGTGCCCTCTTTTATACCTATCTGACTCATCGTCTCTTTACTTAAGACACTGGACGAGCTGAAACCAACGATCGATTCACTCGAGGGAAGCGTTGTGTTGAACCCTGACAAGATGAGAATCATTACCAAATCGACATTTGGATTAGGATGTTTGACGAGATAAAAGCCATTTTTTGCTTTCAAACGTACTACAAACTTAGTTGTATCTGAAACTGTTTGCCCAGATGGTAATAGCTTGTTTCGTCTGACTAAAATCGAGTCAACATAATTGCCCGTTGTATCTTGAACGACGTGCTTGCAAGTGACTAGAACAGAACCCAGCAAAGAGTCGTTTACTATAAATCCAGTTCCAGATCCGACGCCAGGAGCTATAACTTCGTATATAGCCCCCCTCCCTGATTGATCAATAGAATTTCCGAAAGAAGTAGATGTAATAAAGATTAAAAAAATAAGTAGAAAATTGGATAATTTCATATCAGCCTCCTTGTAGCTATTTTAAAGAGTAATTTATCAAGTTAACCTTCAAAAGCAAACTAAATTTGACGGATTTTTCGCCTTCTGCTAAACTGGTGGTTCAAACAGGAGGTGAAAAATAAACCTTAAAGAAGCCCAAAGGCTCATTAAAAAGCTCTCAGGAATAAAGTCCATCCTCCGGTAATCAATAAACGGTGGGTAGATTTTTCAGCGAGCACAAAAAAAACGGAAAGGGGTTAGCCTCTCCGCTTTGCTTTTATCGGCTGAAAAGAAGGGATTTTTGCCTTATATTGGTGCATCTTCGTGGCAAAATCCGCTACTTCCTTTCGTAGCCGTGGTGACATTCGCTGTAGCTTGGCAGCCGTGAGTTTATTTACTCGGGAATACAGTAAGTACTTAACCGTTTCATCTTTTTCCTCAAGCTCGGGTATTCGACGCTGGAATTCAGCGGGCCTTTGATAATGGCCAGCCGTCAATTTCAACCAATCGTTCAAACTCTTCATCTCGCAGGTAAACGTCTGATTCCACAAGGTGTCAAGGAATTCCAGCGTTTCCAGTGGGATATCCTCACCTTCTGTGATCGATGGCTCCATAAAAATTTTGTTTATCCCGAGAAAGATAGTATTAGAAAAAATCCCCTGAACACGCGTCGTGCAATAAAGCCTCTGAAAAGGCCCTTCCTCCACATCCACTCTAGACAGCGCTTCCCGGACTAAACGGTCCTCGTAATCTTGGAACATTTTCAGTGGGTCCTGCGGGCAGTAAACCCTGGATAACTCCAGCGACGATAGATGCTCTATTACAGCGGAAGGCGTAATAAATAAACTGTTGGACTGAGGGTGAGTATTGGGGGCCAGAGGAGGAGCAAGAAAAGTTAGAGACGTGGCAACGCCTATGTTGATAAGCCACGTTCTACAAGTCTTTATGACCCAATCTGAGCACATCTTGGCTGGTTGAATTAGTTGCTCTGGTAGACATGGTTCTTGCGAATAGGTCATGGTCACGACGAAAATTGGCAAAATAATTGAGACTATAATGATTAGTTTCATAAAAGTTCTCTTGTATAATATACGTCTCTCGTCATTAATATATATATTAATGGCGGACAAGATTTTTCAGCTAGCAAGTAGAAAATAGGAGGTTCACACTATTTCTAACATCCGCTCAATCGATCTTTTAGCTCTTTGGGCAATCTCTGCTGGAACTTCTACTTTATAAATTAAATCCTCCAAAGACCATAAAAGCTTTTCTAAGTTATTCAGCTTCATATTCGGGCAGTCAGCTAAATCAGACGCAGGATAGAACTTCTTTTCAGGATTTTCCTTTTTCAATTTATGCAAAATCCCTATCTCGGTTCCAATTATAAATTCCTCGGATTTTGATTCTTTAGCATACTTACAGATGCCGGTAGTGGAAAGAACTTTATCTGCCATTGCGATAACCTCAGGGATACATTCAGGGTGAACCAAAACCTCAGCCTTAGGGTATAAAGCTTTCTTTTTCAATATGTCCTCAGGTAAAATCCTTCGATGGGTTGGACAGAACCCTTCCCAGAGGATAAGATTTCTTCTGGTCTGAGAAGCGACATAGCTACCTAAATATTTATCCGGAATGAATATGATCTGTTTATCCTCCGGTATCGACTGTACGACTTTAATCGCATTGGAGGAGGTACAGCAGTAATCGCTTTCAGCTTTTATCTCGGCTTTTGAGTTTATGTAGGTAACGACCATTGCTTCAGGATGCTTCTTTTTAAGCTCTTTGAGCTGTCTCAAAGTTATCATATTTGCCATTGGGCACCCGGCATTGAGGTCTGGAATCAAAACAGTTTTTTCGGGGCATAAAATAGCAGCGGTTTCAGCCATAAAGTGAACCCCGCAGAAAAGGATAATTTCTGCCTCAGTTTTTGAAGCCTCCTGACTCAAACCTAAAGAATCTCCAGAGAAATCAGCAATATCCTGCACTTCTGGTATTTGATAGTTATGAGCCAGGATAACCGCTTTACGCTCTTTCTTTAACTGAAGAATATCTTCAATGAGCTTCTGGTTGTTGTTCATCCTCTTTTTTCACTCCCCCGGCTATAGTTTTATTTAACTCCTCCACTAACTCATCCGGTGATACGCCGTGAGCTAAAGCCCCCTGTTCAATGGTTTCATCCTCAGCTATGGCACATCCGAAACAGTGCATTCCGAACATAAAGAAAGTCTTGACTGTCTGCGGGTATTTTCTCAGGACTTCACCAAAAGACATATCCTTGGTGATCTTTTTCTCTTCTGTCATTTTTTCTCCTTTTTTTCCGTCAAAGCTGACTATCTCCTGGCAAAAATTATCAGGTCTTCTGACTCATATCTTCTAAAGGGTGAAAATCTGTAATCTCCGTAGAATTTCTTATCTTTGAATCCCACCCCTTTCAAGAGATTTTCTATCTCTTTTCTCAATATTGGACGCAAAAAGGTTGTTTTTGTTTGAAAACTCCACTTTCCTTCTTTTTGTCTGAATTTAATTAAGTTAAAGATTATCTTGGACTTATTAAAATCAAGCATCCTCAGAAATACAATCCTTTCGTCTTCTCTATCTATGATGTTCGGAAACATAAATCTTATTTTTCTAAAGAGGATTTTATCGTAGTTTCTGTTCTGAATAATCAGAATTCCCTCAGGATTAAGGAGATTATAGATATTCTGCAAAGTCTTTTTAAGATCCTTTTTGCTTAAAAGGTGAGGAAGGGAGTTTCCTAAACAGATAACCGCATCAAATCTGTCCTTGAGCCTGGGGTAAATATCAAGAAAACCTGTATTTATGAATTTTCCTCCAGAAATTCCTTTAGAATTTCTTTTTGCAAGTCTAATCATCTCCTTACTTTTATCTGCTCCAGTAACCGTATATCCTGATTGTGCAAAGTAAATGGAGTGATGCCCGGTTCCACAGGCAAGGTCCAAGACCTTCTTGACCCTGTTTTCTTTGAATAATTTGTTGAAAAAAGGAGCTTCATTCTCAAACCTTTTTCCCCAGGAGACCATCAGGTCTAAATCAGAGGAGAGAAGGTCGTAAAACTGGTAATCTTTTAATATCATCTTATTTTTGCAGGGATAGTTCCACCAACTCAGATAAGTCCAGAGCCTGTATATTCTTTATCTCTTTTTCCTTGATCCCATCCTCCAGCATTGTCAAACAGAAAGGGCAGGCAGTGGCAACTATTTTAGCTCCGGTATCCTGAGCCTGTTCTATTCTCATCTGGTTGATCCTCTTTCCCAGTTTCTCCTCCATCCACATCCTTCCACCCCCAGCCCCACAGCAGAATCCTTTGTATTTAGAAAGCTCCATCTCCTTCAAATTCAAGGAAAGAGATTTTAAAATCCTCCTCGGAGGGTCATAGATCTGATTATACCGACCTAAATAACAGGAATCGTGATAGGTAACGATTTGATCAAGTTTTTTATTTAAGTTTAACTTCCCCTTTTTAATCAAATCAGAGATAAGCTCAGAATGATGAATAACCTCTATTTCATATCCGAACAAAGGATATTCATTTTTAAAGGTATTATATCCGTGCGGGCAGGAAACTATCACCTTTTTGATATTATATTTTTTGAAAGTCTCAATGTTCTGCTGAATTAGTATCTGGGCTAAGTATTCGTTTCCGATACGGCGAGCAGAATCTCCACAGCAGAACTCCTCTTGCCCTAAAATGCCGAAGTTTAGATTGGCTTGATTAAATATGTTGACTAAAGCTTTAGAGACTTTTTTTACCCGCTCATCATAAGAGCCAGAACATCCCACAAAATAAAGATATTCTATATCTTTATCCTGTGAGAATAGTTTCACTTTTAAATCCTTTGCCCAATCTGCCCGTGTTGCAAAGCCGATAGTCCAGGGATTATAATTATTCTCTAAATTCTTAAAGAAAAGATTTAATTCTGGTGGAAATTTGCTTTGCATTAAGACTAAATTCCTGCGCATCTCCACTATCTTGGGGATATGCTCAATGGTAACCGGACAGAATCTCATACAAGCGCCACAGGTGGTGCAAGCCCAGAGCTCATCTTCTAAGATCACCTCCCCAATTAAGTTTTTCTCTGGACTCAGCTCTTTTTTCTGAAGTAACAGTTTCCCTTTTTCTAAAAGATGGGCTTTCAAATCCAGGATGACTTTTTTAGGGGAAAGTGGTTTTGAAGAAGTCCAGGCCGGGCAGTTATCCTGACATCTGCCGCATTTAGTGCAGGCATCTGTATCTAAAAGGTCTTTCCAGGTGAACTCCTCTAATTTGGAAATCCCGAACGTTTCCTGATTTTCTAAGTCCGGTATTGGTTTAATCAACCCTATTGGCTCAAAAGAGCGGAAGAAGATATTCAGAGGGGAGGAAATAATATGTAATAGCTTGGAATAGGAGATATATCCGATAAACCCGAAAGCCAATAATAGATGGATCCACCAGTTTATCCGGTGAAGAGTCAGAATAGAATTAAGATCCATCCCCAGAGATTTTATTCCTGAGGCTATCTGCCACCCTGCAAAAGACCATCTTTCGAAATCAGGATTTGTAGCCGCAATTCTTAAACCTTCATTAGAGAATCCGGTTAAAAGAACCAGTAAAAACCAGTATAAGGAAAGAAAATCTTCTGATTTATTTTCCAGGCTTTCCGGTCTTAAGAAAAACCTTCTGTATAAAGCTAAAAGAACTCCAATTATGGCTAAGACGCCAAACAGGTCTAAGATTAAAGAATACCAGAGATAAAAGTTCCCCTGAAGGAAATTGAAGTTGAAAATCGGAAGGGTAATATCCTCCTGTAAAAAGATTATAACTGTTCCGATGAAAAGGATTATAAACCCCCAGAAGATAAGAACGTGGAATGTGCCGGGGAAGGCTTTCTCTAAATTTCTGACCTGGAGAATTCCATTATAAAGAGTTGATTTTATCCTTTTCCAGACCTGGTCGTATCGATTCTCTTTTTTCCCGATCCTCCACAGCTTGATTTTTTCCCAGAGTCCATAAATGAAAAGAAAAACCGGTATTAAAGCTAGGAGATAAACTATTAATCTTACACCACCGACATTCCAGAATATCTCTCTGGTTACCTGCTCCATTTTAACCTTCTGCTCTTAGCTTTTTAACTTCCCGGGTTAAAAGAGGGACAACTTCGAAAAGGTCTCCCACGATACCATAATCCGCTTTTTGAAAAATAGGTGCATCCGGGTCTTTGTTAATAGCCACGATATATTTAGAAGTTGACATCCCGGCAAGATGCTGGATTGCACCAGAGATCCCGCAGGCAATATAAAGTGTGGGATTGACCACCTTTCCAGTCTGCCCTACCTGAATATCGTGCAGGGCAAAACCTGAATCAACTGCTGCTCTTGAGGCACCCACTGCAGTTCCCTCGCCAAAAGCATTGGCTAAATCCTCTAAGATTTTAAAGTTTTCTTTGTCTTTCATTGCTCTACCCCCGGACACTATTATCTTGGCTTCAGTTACATCTATCTCTTTGCTTTCACCTTTTAATATCTCCTTAAGAAAAGACTTTAGATCTTCTTTTTTCAAATCAGGTTTTGATTTAATTATCTCTGCTTTTTTTGAGCCATCTTGCGGCAGAATCTCTACCACATTAGGTCTGAGCATTGCCATCTGTGGTCTGGATTGGGGGATAGTTGCTTCAATTAAAAGTTTGCCAGCATAAATCGGACGGGTAATATTTAAGAAGTTTTTCTCATCTAAATCTATATTTATACAGTCTGTTGCCAAGCCTGTCCCTAAGCGAGTGGCTACTCTGGGCAATAAATCTTTTCCCTGAGCAGTTGCTCCTCCCAGGAGGATTGAAGGGGAGTTAAATTTAGCTAAACCAGCAATCACTTGTGTATAACTCTCATTTGTATAGTTTTTCAGGATTTCATCCTCTAAAAGATATACCTTATCTGCACCATAAGGTCCTAACTGATTAGCTAAACTTTCAATGTTCGAACCTAAAAGCAAGGCACAAACCTCTTCTCCTATTTTCTCTTTAAATTTTCTAGCCTGACTTAAAAGCTCATAAGTAATCTTTTTAAATCTCCCCTCTTTATGTTCAGTAATAATCCATATTCCAGGCATCTTTTATCTCCTTTAAATTATCTTGGCTTCTTCCCTCAGGAGTTTGACAAGTTTAGCTGTAGCCTCAGGGATCTCCCCTTCAATTTTTATACCGGCTTTCCTCTGAGGTGGTAAAAAGTATTTTCCGGTTTTTAGTTTAGAGCCAGCCTTACCCACGTGCTCGGGGTTCAAACAAAGATCTGCCAGACCAAGCTTTTTTATCTCCTTCTTTTTAGCCTTCATTATTCCGGGAAGGGAGGTATACCTGGGAATATTCAAATCTTTCTGACAGGCAAATATGGCTGGAAGAGAGACTTCAATCAACTCCTTTTCCCCACCCTCAGTTTCCCTTTTGGCAATTGCCTTTTTCTGATCTGGGAAAAGCTCCAAGCCAACAACCACTGAGACATAAGGTAGATTCAAAAACTCAGCCAAGCCTGCATAGACCTGAGAGCAGTCTAAATCAACTGCCTGTTTTCCTGTGAGGATTATATCATATTCCATTTGGCTTACAGCTTTGGATAAAACAAGAGCAGTAGCGTAGCTATCTGACCCTTCCAAAGCAGGGTCGTTCAATAAAACCCCTTCATCTGCGCCCATAGCTAAGGCAGTTCTAATGGCTTCGATTGACCTATCCGGACCCATTGACACTATAGTTACTTTCCCCCCAAATTTCTCCTTGATCTTCAATCCCTCTTCAACTGCATATTCATCATAAGGATTCATCACCCACTTTATTCCTTCAGTTAAAATACCAGTTGAATCAGGATTTAAAATTATCTTAGTTTCCGTATCCGGGACCTGTTTTAAACAGACAACTATATTCACAAAACCTCCTTTACTTAATACCCGTCCACAGGGTGGTTTTTCCCCTTGCAATTTTTTGTATATTTAACTTTATTTAGAGTGAAAATCAAGAGAAATCTTGGAGAGGCAGGGCGTTCAAGCCGAGAAACGGATCTGCAGGATTGAATGCCTCTACAAAAAGCCTTTTCGAAGGCAGGGTTTTAGTCACCTATCATAACTTTTGATTCTTTTCCCACAGATCACGCAGGAAGTACAATGTTCTATCACCATAAATATTACATATCTTATCTGCGTTCTCTTGCTGGCCAGTTTGATAGAGGAATTCCACTATTGAGCGAATATGTCGTTGGTCGTAATCTGGGGTAGAACCATCTAATATTTTTAGATAAATTTCACCTACATATTTACTAGTATCTTCCTCTTTCAGATTATCGAGATATTCAATAAAGAAGGATGAATTAAAATCTAAATGAACATAGCGTGCAGATGTTATTAACCAATTACTATTCTCAGAATCTATTTCAGATAAAAAGACAGTCAGTTTTGAGAGATATGACAAAATCTTTTTATCTTCTTCGCTAAGATTTTTTGGTTCTTTCCCTTCAAATTTATTCTGATAAACCCACCTCCAAAATTCAATTATTCTCTCTTTCATCTTTTGGAGTTCCGGTGGTTTTTCTACTTTTGGTTTGTTCTCTAAGTTTTCACCGAGATAATCTCTCTGCATCCAGAAGAAATCTATTATCTCTTTTATCTGTGATGCATTCCATCTGTCAAGTAGCTTCCAAAATAAACCTTCAGTATCATTAATAACATCTTTACCGTTTAAATACTGTAAACTTATGTGCTGAACTAATCGTTGATTAGTATGTGACTCTTTGAAATCATATTCAATTGCATGCAAGTAATGTCGTTTCATCATTTTATACAAATCATCATAAACTCTCCAGCCAAGTAAATAGCCTTGCATGAATACGTCCCATAGACCTTTGTCTATTTCAGGGCAAATTTGTTTTATTTTTTCTTTTACCCAATTCTTATCCAAATAGTATAAATTTGCTAAGTATTGACCGAAGAGAGTATAAGCCTCAATTATACCAGTTTTTAATGTCTTCTCATATCTTTCTTTAATCTCAGGACTCCATTTTGGTTCCCTTTTTACTTCCTTTTTAATCTCAATCCTTGCTACTCGCAATGCTAAATAAATTAAAGCAGTGATTGTTTTTCCAAGATGCGAATTTAAAGTATCATTTACAGCATCCTTGATTTCAACTTCATCTGCTTTCTCATTATCTAAAATCAAGAAAAGAATCACTTGAGCTGAATTAAGATGCTCTTCTGAAAATGCCCAAGAGTCATCTTTGGTGCCTTCTTGAATGAGTTCTCCAATCTGCCCTATAACCCATTTATGGTTAGCGTTCATATCGTCATCTACTACTTTAAATTCGTCCTGCCAGAAATCTTCTCGATCTATATACTGCTTTATAAATTCAAATAATTTTCCCCAATCTATAGATTTCTTTTTGACCCACGCATCCTTAATCCCCCATAAAAAGTTATAGATATATAAATAACCTACATTTAGAAAAGGGGTTGATTCTTCAATGAATTTTTCCGGTTTCTCCTGAACAGCTCCCTGGAGCATACCGGATAATCCATCCACTGTTGGCCCACGCCACTCATCTTTTGTTTTAAAGATGTTAAGATAATTTACCAATTCTTTATTGTTCATTGTCAGAATATCTTCTCTCGTCAATGGTGAAACTGTTGAACCAATAAGAATCTCCGGTTGTTTAAATAATATTTCCTCCTTTATTTGAGTAATTTCTTTTTGTTTTACATATAATGAAGCAAAATATCCATCAGTTTTTAATACTGAATACCATTCTTGTTTCCAGTAAGCTATGTATTTCTCTGGTTTGTCTTTTGGCACATATCGTTTGGGTCCTTTTTCTATAATTCTCTTTATTTTCTCTTTTTCCTCAAGCGAAAATTTATTAATGTTATTTTCCAGCAATACATAGATTTCTGGTTTAAAATAAGAGTTGTCAAATAATAATTCTGCATCTTCTATATCAATTATTTCCCAGAACATCTCTTTGTAGGTGTTCCATTCTTTGCCAATTACAAAAAAGACTATTCTTTTAAATAGGGGATATTGGTATTTATCTCCTAAAAATTTATTAGAGATACTTTTTAATGCATCTTCATCTTTTCTGACTTTCGCAAGAATAATATCTCTTAATATTAAAGTAAGAGTTTCTTCTGTACTGTGTACCGTTATCTCTGTTTCCGAGAAAAATGACTTAAACCAAATGTAAGAATAGTCACTAAATATGGCATCATGCAAAATCGAGATTTTCGTATCCAGATTACTATTTATATTTTCAAACCTTTTATCTTTTTTGATTTCTTGTTTTATAGAAGTGATAACGGACTTCTTTTCCTTGCAATCTTTAATTTCAAAATCAAAAAGTTTTTCAATCTCAGGTTTAAACACCTTGAACAATTGATCTTTCAAGTTTTGCGATTTGAGATTTTCCTCTTTTATGAGACCAATTGAGCAATGAAATTCAAAATCCTGAAAATGTTTGACTGTAATTCTGTACTTTTTGCTTTCATAATCAATGTCAAGGTGGTATTCTGGATGCTCACCTCTAAAGATTTCCTTAAGCCTCTCAGCGATAGTGAATATTATTTTTTCGCTGCAATTTTCACCGACTTTAGGTGTATTTTTATTAAACGATTCCAGAAGCCAATAATTGTCAAGCAATGTTTCAGCTTCTTTATCCTTTCCAAATAAACCTTTCCTTTCTTCAGATAGTTGAACCCATTTTATAGCAGTTATAATTTCTACAATTATTTCTGCTTTTTCCCAATCTTTTGGGTTTTCACTATTCAAAAACTTAGGAAGTAGCTTTGTGGCAATATCTGCGTCTGGTAAACCAACGTTAAACTTTGAGTCAAGCCATATTGGAATTAATTGTATGATATCAAGAGGAATTTTATCATTAGGTATATTCAGAAGGATTTTTACGAAATACCACCAAGTTCGGTAGTTGTCTATGTGTCCTCCGTTTTCTTCCCTAAAATTTGATGTTTCCCGAATTATATCGAGAAGTTGACCAATGGTTTCTTCGCCATTAACTTCCGTCTGCTTTGAGACCTTTTCCAGGTAATCTAGAACATGCCAGTGCGGAATCGTGAAATATCCTGGCGAATCTGGTGATTTAATCGGTTTTGGATTAGACTTAAAGAATCCATATATTTTCAAATATTTTAACCATTTGATGTTCTCGAGTTTGCTGAAAAAATACTTTTGATACTCATCTTTTTTTAAATAAACCTCTATGACTGTCTTTATTTCGAGAGTTGTTGGTTCCTTTCTGCTTATTATCACATCAAGATGTTCACAGTCCTGATAGAATTCTTTATCTTTTTCTTTCAGTAACCCAAGTTCCAGAATCTTCTTAAATATTGCACGTCTTAAGTTTTCAAAATGAATTTCCCATTCTATTTCATCTGAAAAGTCTTCCCATATCTTCCCTTCCACTTTATCAAAATCAGAAAACTTTATCTTTATATCCTCAGGTATATCCTCGTCTTTACATTTGTATTTGATAGGGAATAAATGAGTTGTGGAATTACTTAAAGCTGTTCTCGTCTCATTTAGTACGAAGTCTTTTTTTACAGACTCTGGCGAAAATATAGGTATGAACACTATTGATTTCTTAACTTCATCTATTATTTTTTGGGCACCATCTCCAACACAAACTGAATCGTCATCAACAAAAATGTCAAGTCCGAGATTTTCTTTCTCTAATTTTACTCGCAACCAAATGACGAAACCATGGTTCTCAGAAGCATGACTAATAAATGTCTTTATCATTTATAATAGATTCCTCCCTACTACCAATAATCGGCAACTCACCTCAGCGCCTTTTTTATCCCATTAATCACAAACTGCACTGAAAGAGCTAGTATCAGAACCTCCATTATACGGGTTATGACTTTCATCCCTCAGGGCGGTTTTTCCCCTTGCAATTTTTTGTATATTTAACTTTATTTATAGTGAAAATCAAGTGAAATCTTGGGTCTTTAAAAATGGAGGAAATATGAAAAAGGAAATGCTAATCGTTCTTCTGATCTTTTTTACAGTGATTATCTTTTCCATCATAGTCATTGCAGACACAAAAGACCATTCACCCACCTGGCCTCAGACAAAAACGACCAGACCAGCCAATATGGACTTGAATGGTAAAATCTCCCTTCCTGGAGATTTTAAACTCTCCCAGTTCATAGATCCTTCTGTTTGCTCCGATTGTCATCCCGAGATCTATGAGCAGTGGGATGGGGGAATGCACTCTTTTGCCTTGAAAGATCCGGTTTTTCAGAAAGTCACTAAACTATTTTTGACGCAGGTGGAAACTGAAAAGGAAAAAGAAGAAGCTCTTTCCTGCGTTCGTTGCCATTCACCAGTAGGACACGTAACCGGGGAGCTACCAACCACAGAAGGAGACTATTCGAAGGTAAGCGAATTAGGCTCAAAAGGGGTTTTCTGTGATTTCTGCCATTCGGTAAAAGCCTCTGCCGGAATTGGGAATGCCCCTTTTATTTTAGAGCCGGGGGAAGGTGAAAACAACCCCGGAATAAAATGGGGACCTTATAAAGATTCTGAATCTCCCTTTCACGGGACTGAATACTCTGAGCTTCATACCCGCTCAGAGTTCTGCGGGATGTGTCATGATGTTACTCATGCAGGGAATGATTTACCTATAGAGAAAACTTATACTGAATGGAGGGGAAGCCCTTA
>Ga0315291_10005677_pt1 | contig 15602 bp, 22 predicted proteins | sample YL17G12_20_MG_FD_203070 | JGI IMG/M metagenome (GOLD analysis project Ga0315291, IMG submission 203070) | Sediment microbial communities from Yellowstone Lake, YNP, Wyoming, USA - YL17G12_20 | ecosystem: Environmental > Aquatic > Freshwater > Lake > Sediment | place: USA: Wyoming | collected...
TGACATGGGTGTTATAAGGTATTATAGTGCAGCGAATCCCATGACTGATTGCCCGTCCTATTGGCTGTATAAATTGCGGGCTGATGATTCGAATGAGGGTTATGTTAATTAAAAAGAATAATAGAGTGGAGGTATTATGAATTTTCTAATTATTTCAATGGCGCTAGCTTCTGCCGTTATTGGTGAAGCAGGACTGGCAACCGATGTTATAACAACTGGATCTGGCCTTGGCAATTTAGGTGCAAGCGCTATACTGGGAATAGTTTCATTGGCTTCTATTTATGCCTTGGTGAAACTTTACAAAGACAAGCAAGCCGAGATGAAAGAAACACTGATTTTGCTAAAGTCAACAATAGAAAAAAACACAGAAACGCTTCAGGCCTTGCGAGACCATTGTTTCAAGGACAAATAACCGCACCTTACCTCACCAAAGCTCGCCTTACATTACCGTAGCTAACCGCAACATTAATAATTACCCTACCTCAGCGCAGCTTGCCTTGGCATACCATTCCATGCACCAGCTCACCAGACCATAAATAACCTCGTAAAATCAATCGTAGCGCTAATACGAGCCTTCTCTGAGCGCCACCAGCTTCTGTTTGGACGACAGTTTTCTCAAATTTGCTCTAACGAAGGCTAAAAACCGTTCGTTTCCTGCGTATTTTTCCCTTTTATACGCCCTTTTATAAGCCCGATTAATGGATTTAGACCACCATTTTCTATGCGCCTCCCTACAACATGCGAGACAGATGGGCTGATGGTCTCCTACGCAATGGTCAGAGAAGCGACAAGGCCTTATTTTTCCACAGACATTACATTTACGGCTCTTCCTCATTTATTCATTCCTGAGGTATAGCGAACAATTATGCCAAGTAGTATAACACCAAGTAATACAAGATCTGTTAACAGAAACCACTCAAGTAGCGGGCTCATTTAATACCTCCTCTAACGACTCTATTAATTTAGAATCATCGCCAGCAATCCACTGCTTCGATTTAGGAATACGGATCTGACGCCTTCCATCCCTCCATGAAAAATACTGCTTCTTCGTCATTCGTTCAACCTTCTGTGAAATGTAGGAATAGACGGTAATTCTATTTTCAAACATTCCACCAAACGTATTGAAAATTCCAATCTTAACTTCTCCACCCTTATTGGCCAAGCGTAAAAGATTCGCCAGTTGAACAAGGGCCGGATTCTTTGCGTTACTGTGACTGATTATTTTATAGGTGCCATGATTGGTTCTGAATATTTCAAGTGTAGCCATGACTATTCTCCTGCTTCATTCATTAGGTCTTCAAACAAAATAAGCATCTCGTCCTGAACCTGCACAATTTCTAATTCCTTCTGTTTGTTCTTCCCGTCCCATTCGCCTTTCATCGCTTCCCACTGATCAACCAACCTTCTATAGCGAGCCCAACCTAATTCTTCAATCTTCTTCATTTCTTCTCCTCATTTTTTCGTCATCATCAAATAACGTAGGTTGTTTAATTACAGGTGCAGGTGCTATAACTTTTTCTGGCTGCTTCTCCTCGGGCTTGTTAAGTTGCGTGGGAAAATGAAAAATCTGACTTTCTGGAAGATTGAATAGTGTAATGGGAATCTTTGAAATATAGGTTTTCTTTTCCTTGTCTGTTTTCACCAATTTCATTCCCTTGTCATAACCCTGAAGGTAGTCGCTCATGTTTTCCATGAATTTTATAACGGCGTCATTCCATTGCTTGCGGCTAACAATATAAATAGTGTCAACCTCATTATTGGCATCAAGGGCTACCTGAAATAAAAAGTGACAACGAAGCCTAAGACCCCATCCCGGAACCATTTCTTCTTTTGCGAAATAATACCTAAAGGTCTCACAGGCAAAATTTCCTGACTTAAGAATCCATGTGTCAGTCTTCACTTCAATCGCAACAGGCTTCCCGTCTTTTGTTACATAGCCTATAAATCGTGCCTCAATGTCTGTGGTATTATTTTTCCAGTATTTAGGATCGCTACCCTTGTCACATATTCCGTCAAACCCTTCTCCTTTCAAAAACTTCAATACGAATTCTTCACCAATTTTTCCAACACCATACATCTTGCTGCCTTCATACTGCTGCTCATTCAAACCACTCGGACTTTTTGTGTCATCACTCATTTCATTCTCCTATTTAAAAAGATCATCAATTTCAGCGTTCTTTTCATCTACAGTCTTCCGCCTATTTTTCAGGTTCTTCTTCTCTTCGGCTATTTTTTTCAGATCGTTCTTCAGTGAAACTTCTTTTCTGTTAAGCACTTCTAAATCGGTCAGATCAAAATTGGGCATACTAAGAATTTCTCCAATTAAGTCCCTCATGCTCTCAATGAAAGCGGAGTCGTCAGGATTATTTCCTTTTGCCCTCTTCAAATTGTGGTAAAGTTGCTGCCAATCCATTACATGCGAATTGTGCTTACTGATCTCTTGCCATTCACCATTACATGAGACAGAGATTGATTCCTCCTCATATAGTGAATACTCTGAGGAATAGACTAAAACAAGTCCGTCATTAAATTTTGCAACATCATCAAGCAGTTTGGTTACACTCTTATGAATAATTCCACGCAGATGGATGTGCTGAGGATCACTTAAGGTGTCTATTTTTGCATCAGGTTCTTTTTCGAAACGATCCATTAACTCTTTGGACAGATCTCGACCATCACAATACCTAATGTCAGCGCTGTAGGACATGCTCATTTCAATTCTCCCATTTTATTGTTAACCATACTTTACCAGAAAAGAAAATTAAAGCAAGGAAATTATTTTATTTCTTTGCACTCTTTTATTTTCTGTGCTTTTCTCAACTTCTTAAGGACGGCATCAATCCTGTAATAGTTTTTGCGGTCATCCTCCATCCCGAGAGCATCAAATAATTCGAGATGGGAGAACTTCTTCAAGGACATCAGTGCATGTATAGCATCTTCAAGGCACATGTGGCCAGCCTTAAAAGCCAACTTGATCGCCTCTGCATCACCAAACAGCATGACCAACTTCTGCTTCGCATTTAAAGGCTTCATGTTACTGACCCTTCTCTAACAGTATATTCACATAATTTACAATCTTCTCATCCGGCCAATCGACGCCAAGGACTTCTTTAACCTCAGCGCAAAAGGCCGAAGAGTTGTCCAGCAGGTCATTAGGAAAGCGAGCCGCAACAAGCCTTCCTCTAAAGTCGGCTCCAAAATGGCTCCTGACTCTATTCAGAAGCATCTCGTCCAAACTTCTGACCGCCTTTTTCATGCCCGATTCCTTATTCATGGCAGGACTCCTTTTGTTCACGCATTATTTCGCTTATGGCACACTCCAACATGGTAATATAATTTTTCTGTGTTCTAATTGGATTTTTTCTTTTTGAATCTGACTTCATAAGGTCATAGGTAAAAACAAGTCTCTGAATACCCTCCGACGAATTATTTACATTAAATTTTCTGCTTGCCTGCTTCATGACTTCTCCTTGTTATGATTTTCCAAAACGAACGAATAATAGAACGCACGAATCATACCAATCTAAGCAAGGTTCGCTAAGATGCAAAAACTAATGATTTTTGAACTTAAAAGCGCTTGAACGCTGAAGTGGCTGAGCAGTCCTGAGAAAGTCCAAAAATCCTGTTCAAAAATGAGAACAGAATTAATTACGCAATTAATAGCCACTTCAGTCGAAAGGCATACCATATGGTTGGTAAAGCATACCAAGTAGCATACCATTGGTTATAGTTCGTTCAAAACGTTCTGAACAAAAAATATGCAACTATTTTCAACTTACCCCTTGTTCTTGAATATAAATGTGCTATACTCCTAACAGAATGAAAAAGGCGAGGTTAATATTTTTTGGTGGTGAAAGAACCCTTGGGAACCTTGACCTCGCCGTTAAATCCCAAGGGTTCTTCTTTTTCTATTGTATAATGTTTCAAAATATAAAAACCCTGTCGAACGACTTGAAACGACAGGCTATGCTGACCTCCCAAGTGTGCCAAGGCTAACGCTGCGGAACTGGGACGCTCATAGAAGCAGAATCCGATGATGAGGCAGTCCGTTGTCCTCTAACCGTCAGGAGTTTAAAAACTCAGGATTTGATGGGAATGCACTTACCGCTGACCGGGGTGCTCTGAAGTCACAGAACCCATTACCAGCTTAAAACTGGCTGTTGTAGCGATGCTTTATACGTCGGGGCTATTAAAGAGGCGTTGCGAAGACAGGTTCCGCCATAAAATCGCTGGTGGAATTCTGTCTTCGCTTCGCATTACCATCAAGGCTAATAAATAGATTAATAAAGACAACAAAAAAAAAAAAAAAAGAATATAAAGAATATAAAAATATATTATGAATGAATATTACAACACGAAGAATTGGAAAGTATTAAAATGGAACAATGAAATAAGGACCGAAGTGGTTGAAAGAAATAAAATATTAAAAAAATATTACCATTCAAAACCACAAGGACTGAGTATAGAAGAATTGTTTGATGGTGTATACTTTTCAATACATACGAGCAAAGAATTATTTGAAAAAGAATATAATAATGTGTTTAAAATTGTTCGTGCTGCTCAATTCGGATTTTCAAATTTTCCCAACATAAATTAAATCCGGCGGTGTAGCCTATTACAGATCCCCGCCGGTAGACCTTCTGAGCGACGTAGATGGCCAGTTGGTTCCTTAACCACTCGTTGGAAGACCACCTACCACGCATAGGCTACATGACGGTCAGTAAAGTTCCAACGAGTTAAAACTATTTTATAGACCAATATTTTTTGTATTGCTTCTGAGTCATAGGCATAATGGCCATAGTTAATTTTCCCTCGGCCGCAAGTTGCTCTTTACTTTTTTGTGCTTCATCAGGTGGAATTTGAACCATACAATATTTACATACTATGATTTTTTTTGAACTCTTCTTCATAACTCTCCTTATTCTATTTTCGTAACGTTCTCTTATGGCAATCTGAACTACCAGAAACACACCAAGAAGGATGGCCAAAAATACCACAGGCTTTATTCTTTTTGACTTCTTTTTGCAGTTCCTTTACTTCCTGCTTCAACTCAGCTACTTCCTGCTTCAAGGCTACCAGTTCGGCCTTTATAGCCTGAACCTCATTAGTTCCTTCGCCATAACAGGAAATGGCTCCAAACAATAAAATAGCCATTAAAAACGTTTTCATAATATTCCTTTCATTGCCAACATCATAGCAGGTAATGGTTTAATAGCAAGAGAATTCTGAAAAAATCTTTCCACATATAATTCTTGCCTTCTATTCAAAAACCTTGTATAATGGTGACATGAGAGAAGCGATCCCTTCAAAGAAATGCACTGATTCTATATGCATGGATCAGTTTGGTGAATTAGTTGAAGAAATAAAGCGTCTAAGAATTCAATTAGAAAAAGCACACGAAGATCGTCTTTTCTATGCCACCCAACTTGCCGATTGTCTAAGAGGGAGCAATGACTTTGACAAAAACGCCCAGAAGTCCACAGTAACGTAGTCATTTCCGTTAACGTGGTAGGAACTCTCCCTTCCGTTCTGGGCTCTAATTTATGAAAAAGAAAAGCAAAAAGACACTGAATAGAATTCGTTTAAAAGAATGGGCCGTAATAGTAAAGACCCATGCAGACTTTAAATGTGAAATCTGTGGAAAGCCAGCATCCGACGCACACCACGTAATAAGTCGCCATATTTTGAAAACACGTTATGACGTTTTGAACGGAGTAGCGCTTTGCAAATTTCACCATAAGTTCGCAAAGGTAGAAGCCAGCGCCCATGGATGTCCGTTATTATTTTATGAGTGGATGAGAACACACAAGATTGGACAATACCAATATTTATTGCAGGCGTTAAAAATAAAATGATTGATTTAGAAAAAATACAAACACTCAACCAATTACAGACCTATAGCGTCGATCAAATCATAGACCAGTCCTGCCAAGTTCAAGGCTATTTCTATTCTGAATTTATGAACGGCCTTCCATTTGATGAGGCTATGCAACTCATTCGCCTCGCCATTTGGGATGCCTATAAGTGTTTCAACGAGAAGAAGGGTGTCAACTTCATGTTGTGGATGTGTTCGGTTATACGGAATAAAATCTATACCTGTATAAGAGTGAAATACAATCTTCAGAAAGTATTTGAAAAGGACATGCTCAGATTAGACGTTGAAATGAATCACGAAAAAGAAAGAGACTACATAGAAAATATTGCAGATCCACATACTCCAGATCCTGCGGGTGATCTTGTTTATGAAGATCGAGTTATACAGGCGCAAGAAGCCATTAACAAATACCTTTTCAATGGTTATAAAAAGTCACAGAGAACACATAATATACTGAATGATTATTATTTGAAATACCTGACGCATAAAGAGATGGTGAAAAAATATGGAAAGAAATATGACAACATCCTGATTCGATTTTCAGATTACATTAAAAGAGAAGTTAAGCGTGGATTTATAAAAGTAAATATACACAGCATGGACAAAGATCACATTAAGAAATTCAATATAAATACAAGGTCATTTAAGTGTTTGGAATCGGGTAGAAAACTTCAGTGGTATAAAAAATTGCATAAAATAAATAAATGGGAACTCTAATGGACGAACACGAAAAACTCTTTGAAAAACTCTTTGAAAAGAATAAAGGCCTTGTATATAAAATACTGCATAGCCATAAAATAGGTTCAAAACACAGACTTTATGACGACTGCCTTCAAGCTGGACTTATAGCCCTTTTCAAATCCATTCAAACGTGGGACTCTAAGAGGTCGAAATTAAGCACTCATGCGTTCTGGCTCATTAGGCAAAGCATACAGAAAGAACTGGCTAAAACACCAGTGGTTTATTTAGGTGCCTATGAAAGCATGCTAAAACACATAGAAAAGCATTACACGCTTTCTCTCGATTATTCCTATGACAAAAATAAAACAAGCACCATAGAAGACAGTGGAACTTTATTGGATCTTATTTTCAAAGAAGAAGAAAAACCAATATTCAGTGAAGAACAGGTTCATTTGGCTATAAAGGCTATTCGGCTATGTTCCCTGACTAATGGACAGAAAAGAGCCCTAAAATACTTTCTGGCTAATGGAAAAAAAGAATATGTTAATTCTGAGGGAAAACGGCTACCCACTCAGATTGCAAGCGCTATACAAAAGATTAAGCATCGTGTGAGGGCTCTAAGAAGGGTCTATGGGGAGCCGGGATGAAGAGACTGAGCGAAAAAGAGAAAAAGAAGATGGCGGCTGACAATTACCATGAATTCAGAGACAAGGTAAAATTTGGAGACCGGCCACCTATAACAGGAGCACAACAGAGACAGACCAGTTCGGGGAAGGGTGACGGAAGCAGGGTTGTTAACAGAAAAGCCTATGAAAAGAACTACGACATGATTAAATGGAAGTCTAAATAAAATGAAAATAGTAAAGTTCGAGTGGAAAGACGCCTTCTGTAATACTGGCTGGTTTGACAAGGAAGAACTCAAAAAGACCGTAGAAGACAAAGATTTATGGTGTTGGACAATTGGGATGCTCATAAAGAAAACACCCAAAGAAATCATTATTTGCGGTAATTGGGTTCCAGAAAACAAGAATCACTTCGTTAATGAAAAATACTCGAATATACAAAAAATACCGAGAACGTGGATTAGAAACTATAAGGTGATTGGAAATACGAAGTAAAAAGAAGAATCCTTCGCTCCTAAGTATAACAGATGGTATTACAGTGATTATACTGGATGTAGAAGAATAAAGGCTATATGAAAAAAGAATTGCACATAATAGTTAAGTGTATGAATGTCAGTGATTTAAATCCTCATGAACTCAATCCAAGAATACATCCCGAGAAAGGTTCTGAGGAATGGACTATACTGAAAAACTCACTCGAATACGATTATTTCGATCCAATTGTGTTCAACGATGCTAATAATAAGTTGGTGTCGGGACATTTACGAACAAAAATACTGAAGGATGAAGGCGTAGAAAGAGTAGATGCTGTAATAGTGAACTACGACGAACCAACGCATTTAATGAGAATGATCGCTGCCAACAAGTTAATTGGAAGCAACGATGTGGAAGCGCTCTCTAAAATTTTGCAGGATTATAAGAAGAACGAGATTATTGGACTGACGGGCTATTCAATGACCGAGATTGGCGAAACATTAGGCAAGGCGAAAATAAGTGAAAGAAACAGAAACAAATGGCAAGACAAAAACAAGGGAAAAGAATGGGACGAAACACTGCTCAAAAAGATTAATGAAACTTATAAAATCAAGGTGGGCGATGTTGTATTACTTGGTGAACATAAAATCGCATGCGGAGACTCAACTAATAAAGAAGTTGTGAAAAAATTGTTGGGCGATGAAAAGATTGACATGATTTTCACAGATCCTCCTTATGGAATTTCAATGGAAGGAATACAGAATGACGAAATAGACCAATACGAGAGCCTTCTAACTGGTGTTCTAAAAGCAAGCGATGATTTTCTAAAAGATGGTGGAGCGTTCTATATTTTTCATAGCGACAAAGTGGCCTATAAATTAATTGGTGTTATAAATAATGTTGGATGGCATTGGCAACCACCATTTATTGTTTGGATTAAAAACAAGCCGGGATTTGGACAGACTGATTATTACTGTAAAAATGAGAACATGGCGTATGGCTCTAAGGGAAAGCCTGCCGAATTAAAAACTTCTTATGATTCAGATGAAGATGCTAAAATAATTTACGGGTGGAAACAAGGAGCTGCACATCAAAGATTCGGCTACCAAAGTAATATATGGGAATACGACAAGCCTCTAAGTGTAAAATCACATCCTACGATTAAGCCTTGCGAACTTATAGAACGGGCAATCATTAATAGTTCTAAAGCACATCAGATTGTTTATGACCCTTTCGCTGGTTCAGGAAGCACAATACTTGCCTGCGAAAACACCATTAGAAAAGCACGATGCATAGAACTAAGTCCACTCTATGTTGCCCTATGTATTTCAAGGTATGTAGAAACTTTTGGAGGAGAACCTAAAATAATATGAACAAAATACCAAAAAGAGCAACCGTAGCAGAACTCGAAAAGATCATGGCAGAACAAGCGCCTCCCGGAATTAAGCAGGCTATGATTTACAGGCATATAAGAGTAGCTGGACTTGTGGTAGATGAAAAACATAAGGTCAGTGTTCAAGAGTTTCTAACAGCCTATATTAAATCTAAAGCAACAGACAACAAAAACACAGACAAAGAAGTAAACATTAATGAAAATCCCAAGAAATATAAGGCATATTTAGAGTGTGTAATTTTACAGATGGAACTGGAAGAAAAGAAACGACAGAAGGAAGCTATAGAAATTAACGAAGCAGAAATTAACACCAAACTTCAGCAACTAACGGATTCTAATTTAGGTGAAAAAGAAAAGAAAAAGCTTCTGGAAGAAATTGTGTTTAAAATAGCCATCAATCCCAACCTACCTATTACTAACAGACTCTCCGCTATTAAAGAACTTTCACGAAATAGATCTATAAACTCATTAAGTGATGATTTGGAGGAACTCAGTGACGAACAGCTCAGAACCATCATTAAAGAAGGCGATGGAGTTACGGAAGAAGGCGGCGCTGGAACTACTGAACCGACGCCAAGCACGTAATTCTCTATACGCCTTCTGTCAATATGCTTTTCCTAAATTCCTTCCCGGTAAGCACATAAAAACCATTTGCTCTGAATTGGAAGAAATAGAATCGGGAAAGAATAGCCGCCTCATTATTTCGTGTCCTCCTCAACATGGAAAAAGCACAGTAGTAGACACAAACTTTATTGCGTGGTATTTAGGAAGACATCCAGAACACAAGGTGGTTCTTTCAAGCTATTCACAGTCCATAGCCGAAATGCAGACCAGACGAACAAACGACATATTTTATTCATTAAAATACCACACATTATTCCCAGAAACTCCACCTGATCAGAACGACAAGGAATTCAAAAACTCAGACAAGGAATTCGAAACGGCTAAAAGAGGTTCTGTGTATTCTGTTGGCATTGGTGGTTCTCTAACAGGAAGAGGTTACGACTTGGGAATATTGGACGATTATGTGGCTAATAGGGCTGAAGCAAACTCTGAAACAGTGACCAGACATATTTTAGATTGGTGGCGTTCAACATTTCTAACACGGCAATCTCCTACTGCTAAAATAGTTGTGATTGCTACTCGTTGGGCTCAGGATGACTTGATTGGAACCTTGCTAAAAGAAGAAAAAGAGAACTGGAAGGTGATTTCGCTACCTGCCATTAGTGAAAAGAACGAACCCTTATGGCCAGAACGCTATTCACTCGACAAATTAAATGAAATCAGAATGGCTATTGGAAGTTTCGAGTGGTCAAGCCTTTACCTATGCGAGCCTACGGTCAGCGGCGGAAACAGATTCAAAACAGGGTCTATAAAAGTCCACAAAAGTATAGACGAATTTCCACGTTCTATTTACCTAAGGGCTTGGGACTTGGCATCTTCGGCTAAGGAACGTAATAATTCAGACCCAGATTACACAGTTGGAATACTTGGCACCATCATTAAGAATAAGAGCGTCAATGAGTTATGGATTAAGGATGTTGTTTGTGGAAGATGGGAAGCGCCTGAAAGAGATGCTATAATTCAAAAAACTGCTTTAGGTGATGGGCCGGGAATATACCAATACGTTGAAAGTTATGGTGCTTATAAAGATGCCTATACAAGCCTGAAACGAGCATTAATGGGAAGAAATATAGTCAGAAACAGTATTTTGCCCGGAGACAAGGTAGTGAAGGCAAGCGTATTAGAGCCATTATTCGAGGCAGGAAATGTTCACTTAATGGAAAATACTCATAAAGAAATGTTCATCAAGCAGTTTCGTGAATTCCCTTTTTCCAAGCACGACGACATAGTGGACGCCGCTTCAATCATTGCCCATGAAGCCTTTAAAGCGAAGAGCGGAATATTAGTGGTTAACTGATTAAATAAAAAGAAGTATAATAGGTGTGACAGGACATTTCCATTATGCCAGACAATTCTAATTCAAAAGACATAGCGGTTATTGCTTCCAGAGAAAACGTGGTCTATAACGCAAGAAAAGACCAGCTTGCTATTAACACTCTTGGATGGCATGGCGGAAGACCCTATGTGAATGCTCGTCTAAGTCGTTTTCCCGGTGAATCAACTGCCGACTGGAGTGGTGGAACAAGAACCGATGGAAGTTCATTTAGTGGAAGACGAGAAGTTTCACATGTTATTCCCTACCTTGATCGAATTGTAACCAAGATCAACCAATACGTTTTTGCTATACCTCCCAAACGAGATGGAATAACAGACGAAGTTAAAAACGACATTTCTCTTAATGGTGAATCTGTTGATGAACTCATGGTGAAAATTAATTCCTACCTGACTGTTTGTGGTTGGGCATGGATTGGAATTGATGCTCCCGTAGTTGAATTAGGAACACAGATTAGTCAGGCAGAAAAGGAATCACTTAAAGTTCGTCCCTATTGGTCTGCCTATTCTCCTCTAACTGTGGTGGATTGGTATTTCTCAACTGATGGAACTTTACAGTGGGTTCTAACTGAAGGTATTGATTATATTAATGCAAATCCATTCCTTGCTCCTCAGGCCATCAAGTATAGAAAACTGTGGGAAAAGGGGCAGGTAACGAAATTCATTTACAAGGCAAACTCAGAAAAGATTGAATCCAGTATAGCCTACCCATTAAGTTACACAGACAAAGTTCCCTTCGTATTAGTTGGAACCATTAGTGCAGAACCCTACGGATTTGACAATTTGGAAAGCATCAATAAAACCATCATGGATTTGGAAAGTTGCAATAGACAGAACTTTTATAATTCAGTGTTTCCTCAGATGAAAATTCCTGTTTCTGTTCTAGACACCGTAATGCAGAAATTTAATGTGACGGCGGAGGCTGCGACCCAAATGGTGATGGGCTATAATTACCCGATTCTAATGAGTGAAAATGACGCAGAGCCGGGATTCATTATGCCTGATGCTTCGGCTATTGGAACCATGAGAACAGAACTGACGCAATTAAAGACAGAACTATTTAATTCAACTGGCCTAATGTTACAGCAAGAGACTCGCCAAGTAGCCAGCGCAGAATCAAAAGCATGGGACTTCTTGGATGTTCAGGCCGTAATGAAAGAGCGTTCAAGAATATTACAGCAGGCAGAAGAGAAGGCCGTTGCTATAAGTGTTTCTTGGGACAAAGATTTTCCTAATTGGACGCCTGAATATAATAACAACTTCGACATCATAGATTTCAAGAGTGACATGGAAGCGCTGGTTATGGCTAATTCGTTGACGCTTCCTGTTGAAATGAAGAAATTTATAGCCAAGAGAGTGTTTGACCTTATTCGTTCCAAAGGCAAGCAACTCAATAACCTTGAAGAGCAGGCAATTTTAGGTGCGATTGAAAGTAGTGATGTTGCTCCGGTTCCTTTGCCGAGTCCTGTAGTATAAGAGTGTGAGAAATATACGAAGAGGAATAAAATATGAATTTTCTAAATAGAGTAAAATATACGATGGCATCTGCTGACACCGCATTAAGCATTCCCATAAGTGTTGGAAGTTCAAATGCAGGATTTATTGGATTGGTTCAGTTTGTTTTCTCAGCCAATGTAATAGGAAATGTAACACTGAAAATTAAGCCAGCTTTAGATTCTGATTATTCTGTGATTACTACAACCGCTCTTGCAACCGAATCTGTTGCAACATGGACGGGCAATTTAATTCTAAGAGATGGCGACACTTTAAGATTGGTTAAAGACATTATTGGTGCATGTAATATATTGGTTACTTATGTTTATGAGCCTTGGTCTAATGGTAGTTGGCAGAATTTTGAAGCGGGAGCAGGAGAAGCATCCAGTTCCTCAAGTTCAAGTTCCAGCTCAAGTTCCAACAGTTCTTCGAGCAATTCTTCTTCAAGTAAATCGAGTGCATCAAGTGAAAGTTCTTCAAGCAATTCTTCTTCAAGTAAATCAAGTGCATCCAGTGAAAGTTCTTCAAGTATTAGTAGTGAAAGTTCTTCAAGTATTAGTAGTGAATCTTCTTTAAGTCTAAGCAGCGAATCTAGTGAATCTTCTATGGGCTATAGTTCATCTAGTGAAAGTTCTTCAAGTATTAGTAGTGAAAGTTCTTCAAGTATTAGTAGTGAATCTTCTTTAAGTCTAAGCAGCGAATCTAGTGAAAGTTCTCTGGATTATAGCGCAAGTAGTGATTCAAGCGAAAGTTCAACGAGCATCAGTAGCGATTCAAGTGAAAGTTCTACCAGTGAATCAAGTGCCAGTTCGACAAGTGATTCTAGTGAAAGTAGTAGTTCAAGCTCAAGCGGAACTATGAGTGATTAAGAAAAAAGAGGTATGTTATGAATTTTATGCAGAAAGCGAAATATTCACTGGGTGCATCAGAAACAAGTCAGGACATTGCTATTACCGTTGACAAATCTAATGCGGGATGGATGGGAACTGTTCAATATGTGTTTCCGAGCGATGTTTCTGGCGATGTTTCTTTAAGAATGAAACCTATGGGCGAAACATTTTGGGTTGTTCTTGCTGCGGCCACTCTTTCTTCTCAAGGAAACGCTATTTGGACGGGCAATGTCGTGCTAAGAGATGGAGACATTTTAAGGTTGGGAAGCGAAGTTGGAACAGCCTGCGACATTTATGTTACTTATGTTTATGAGCCTTGGGGTGAAGGTTCATGGCAGAAATTTGCGGTATAAAACAGGTCTGACTGGAACCGTTGATCCAGTTGTTTAGGCTAAGACTGAGCCGAAATCAGTCGGTTGGTGAAGTATGAGTATTGAAGAATTCTTGAAGAAAGTAGTGTCTATTGAAGGCATCGATCCAAAGGACATCGAAGAGTTAAAGGGCATCATAGAGAAGAAAGGTAACAGCCCAGAGTCGGACAAGGCTATTAAGGAAGCCAAGGCAACAGCGGCACGAATACTTGAAGAGAAGAAAAAGCTTCAAGAAAAGGTAGCCGAGCATGAAGCCGAGTTGGAGGCCTTAAAAACAGGCGGTTTGTCCGAGATGGAGAAGGTTACTAAAGAACTCGAAAAGATGCTAAAGGCGAAAGAAAAGTTGGAAACAGAGTTGAATGAAGCGAAGGCAAAATCAGTGCAGACAGAACGGAATTATATGCTTGAGAAGATTAGTGGAAAGGTTAAGTTCCTTGACACAATCCCTGAAGCACTTCGTTCTTATGCTATTAATTCGGCCTTCAAAGATGTCCAAGACCTGTCACAAGAAGATGTCATCGAGAAAACGCTAACTGCATTCAAGGATTCTAATAAAGGCATACTGGCCAGCGATGTTGATGTTCGTGGTTCGGGTTCTAACGGACAATCAACAGTAACTGGAAAAACTTCACCAGAGAAAATGACCGATGATGAAAGAGCCAAACATATTCGTTCTGTTGTGCGTGAAAAGAACAGAATATAATTTTATAGTGCGGTGAAACAAAATAATAAGAGGTAATAGGTTATGTCTAATACGTTCATAAATACGAGTCTGGTAGTTCGGGATGCTAGTGTAATTCTGTCTGACAATTTGGTTATGGCCAATTTGTGTAACAGAAATCACGAGCAGAAGTTTGCTGAGAAAGTTGGTTCCACAATCGCTGTTAAAGTTCCTCCTGTTCAAGCGGCAAGGGACTTCATTGTTGACACTTCGGTGACCGACAATGCCATTACCGAAACAGATGTGGATCTGGCGTTAACTCAACAGCCCTACGTTGCTCATACTCTCACAACGAGTCAGAAAACATTGAGCCTCGATGACTTTGCCGTTGTCGTAACTCAGCCTGCGGTTCTGGCTATTCGGGATGCTATTGATGCATACTTTGGCAAACAGGCGGTTCGTGGGTTTGCAGTATATACGTCTGGAACGGAAGGTAATAACCCTTCGTCCTTGGCTCATATTGCTGCTGCTCGCAAACTCCTACAGGACAACGGTTGCCCTATGGCTGAAAGAGTTGCTGTGGTTAATACGACTGCTGAAGCCTCCTTCATTCAGTTGGTTAACTTCATCTCTGGCGACTACGGGGCTGATCGTCCTACTGGTCTAAGAGAAGCCACTCTAACTCGTCTATACGGGATTGACTGGTTTGCTGATCAGAACATGACGGATCTTGTTCGTGGCGACGTTACCGAAGCTACTACTGTTAAAGGTGCTGCTGAATCCGGAACCACGCTGCATGCCGACAAGGGCTCTGGCGCTACTGTTGGAACGATTCGTGAAGGTTCGAGATTCACGATCAATGCTGACACCACTGTTTATACGGTAATGGCGGATGCTACTGCTGCAAGTAACGAATATACGTTCACGATCAGTCCTACGTTGGCGGCTACTCCTGCTGACAACGCTGCGATTACGTGGAAAGCTGCATTGAAGGGCAACGTCATCTATACCAAGAATGCATTGGCTGGTGCTGTTGTTCCTCCTGCTCCTCTTGCTGTAGGTAGTTCGTCTGCCTATTACAACGGAGTTGGAATCCGGGTTTCGTTAAGTTCGTCCACCGTAACTCTGAGCGATCAGATTGTTTACGACACGTATGCCGGAGCCATCGTAACACAGCGCAAGGG
>Ga0315291_10005679_pt1 | contig 15600 bp, 12 predicted proteins | sample YL17G12_20_MG_FD_203070 | JGI IMG/M metagenome (GOLD analysis project Ga0315291, IMG submission 203070) | Sediment microbial communities from Yellowstone Lake, YNP, Wyoming, USA - YL17G12_20 | ecosystem: Environmental > Aquatic > Freshwater > Lake > Sediment | place: USA: Wyoming | collected...
CCCGGCGGGTAGTGGAGCGCGGGAAGATGAAGGTGGGAAGTGTCTGACATGGATGGTGGGAAGAGAAACCGGGGCGGGAAACGGGCCCCGAGAAGGATGATCGGCATGAACCAAGCGTCCCGAATCATCGCGAGGGCGGCCGTGCTCGCCGCGATTATCGCAGGCATGAGCCTCCCTTCGTTTTGCGGGGGCCCGCCTGAGGGCCGTGGTCCTCGGGGACCCCGGGGCGGCCCGCGAGCCAGAGGGGCCCGGCCGACGCCACCGGCCGAGGCCTCGGCCACGGGAGAGGGGCAGGAGCCCCAAGCGCAAGCACGGCCGCGCCCCCAGCCGCAACCCCAGCCTCGGCCCAGCACATCGGCGAGCGCGCCTGCCAGCAAGCTGATGCCGGCGAACTCCCGGCTCGAGGTGATCTCCGAGGCGGGCGGCGCGAAGACGATCGCGATGGAGTTCTATGGCCTGGACATAGACCATCTGCTCCGGCTGCTTAGCTACGCAGCGCAGGTGACCATTGTAAAGGCCGAGGGGGTGAGCGGCGTCGTCACGGTCATCGCGCCGGAACGGGTGCCACTCGATGTTGCTTTCCAGATACTGGACTCGGTTCTCCAGGTCCGTGGTTGGACGATGGTGAAGATGCCGACCGGCATCTACAAGGTGATACCGATCGCAGAGGCAGCCCAATCGGGGCTTCCCCTCCGGTTCGGCACCGAACTCGGCGAAGTGCCTCTGGGTGATGAGTTGATCACGCAAGTCGTGCCGCTGAGAAACCTCTCGGCGAACGACGTGGCGAGTCAGCTCCAGACCCTCCTTTCGCCCAGCGCGGTCGTCATGCCCACCTCGACGAACTCGCTGATCCTCACCGATACCTCGGTCAATATCCACCGGGCGCTGGTCTTGATCGGGAACGCCGAGGACGAGCTTGCCGGAGGGCTGAAGGTCTACCGGCTCCAGTACTACGACGCCACGGAGATGGCCGGCCTGGTAAGCAGCATTGTGCTCAGCCGGGGGGGTGGGGCCGGCGCAGTCGGGCCACGGCCGACCTGGGAGCGGAGAGTCGCCGGACGCGGCCTTCCGCAGCAGCGCCCGGGCCAGCGGGCCCAGCCAGCGATGCCGCAGGCGGTGGCGGCCGCGATGGGCACCACTGGACCCGAGTTCGCCTATCCGGATACGCGGACCAACTCGCTGATCGTGCTTGCGACACCTATCCACCTGAGTCAGATCGAGGAGGTTATCTCTCAGCTCGACCGGCCGGTCAGCCTGCGTGACAGCTACTTCGTCTATCCGGTGCAGAACCTGGTGGCGAGCGAATTGGCGAACTCCATTGCGCCGCTCATCGGAGCGCAGGTCACCCGAACGGGTCCGGGCGAGGAAGGAGGGGCGAGCCGCGGGGGTGCCGGCCTGCGCGGAGAGCGCGGGCGCACGGATCAGAGACAAACATCCACCTCGCGACCGTTCGGGCCGCAGAGCATGGGTGGGGCGTACCGTTCAAGCGCGCTCGGCGCGGCGTCGTTCGGCACAGAACGGGAGAGAGCCGATCAGGGCCTCCGGCTCGAGCCGCTGTCGGGCGAGTCTTCGGCGGGGCGTTCGGCCGATGCGTTCATGATCGCGCAGGCACCAGACATCGGAGCGCCAGTCCAGGTCGCGCCACAGCCGGAAGGGCCTGGTGGGGGAGTGCCCGGAGAGGAGTATCCCCCGATGGCATCGGTGACCGGGGCGGGGGTGGCCCAGTCGGTGATCGTGGCCGATGACAACACGAACATCCTGCTCATCTCAGCGCCGCCGGAGCAGATAGACCTGATCGAGCAGATGATCGAGAAGCTCGATGTGCTGCCGCCACAGGTTCATATCCGGGCGATAATCGCCGAGGTGGAGCTTTCCCGCGACACCAGCCTTGGGTTCCAGTGGGAGAGCCTGAGGCGGACCTGGGGCACGTTTGGAGGGGATTCCTTTACAGGACACGTCGGCACGAATCTGGGGGTAAGCGCGCCGGCTCTCACCATCGAGAAGGGCGTGGTGACTAGCAAGACGCTTCCGAGCGGTTTCTTCGGGTCAATCAGTGGCCCGGAGTTCGAAGCGGTGATCAACGCGCTGACGACGGACAGCAGAGCGCGCGTACTCTCGGCACCGAGCATCTTCACCTCCAATAACCAGCCCGCCAAGATTGACATCTCGAAGCAGATTCCGATCCCGACGGGGACATTTCAGACAACCACTGGCGCCGGCACCATCAGCACTAGTATCGGCTACCGGTCGGTTGGCATCGTGCTCGAGGTCACGCCGCGAGTGACCCAGGGCGATGTCGTGCAAATGGAGGTGAGCATCTCGGCCGACGAACCCGGCGCCGAGGTCACCGTTGCTGATCTCAGCTATCCAAGCATCAACCAGAGGTTGGCCGAGGCGACGCTTAGTGTGAAGGCGGGGCACACCGTTGTGCTTGGGGGATTGATGAGGGAGCAGATCACCCACAGCGCTTCGCGCGTGCCGCTGCTCGGGGACCTTCCACTGATCGGGCCGCTCTTCAGCTCGACGAAGTCGGGCAAGTCGAAATCGGAGCTGCTCGTGTTCCTCACCCCCTATGTGGTCAGGAACCCTGCGGAGATGGCGGAACTCACCGATCGCGAGAAGTCGAGGCTGCCTGAGATCCCGAGGAGCCTGCGCGGCCCGTCCGCTGGCGAGCCAGTCCCCGGGGAAACCGAGGCGGTGACACCACAGGTGGCAATGCCGTCCATGCCTGCCCCGACAGCGGAGCTGCCGGCCGTGCCGGAACAGGAGCCGCAGAAGCCTGAGGCGCCATCGGCTGGAGCGGCTGAGCCCCCACCACCCAGTGGCGAGGCCGCGCAGAGCCAGGAGCCGACCGCCGAGACCGCTCCGACACAACCGCCTCCGGCGGCGCTCGAAGAACCGACCCCGGCGCCACCTCAGGCGCAGCCGCCATCGGGGGAGGCTGCCCCTCCTGCTGGGGGAACCGCAACGCCCAAGGACTAGCTCCAGAAACAACGAGAAGCGCCGCTCAACCGGGCGGCGCTTCCTGTTCAGCAGTTGAGCTTTGGGCCTCGAGGAACCGCGCGACTTCGTCCCGCTCAAACTCCGGCAGTGGATGGATTCGGCCTTGCCTGACCATGGTCAGCCCATCACTTGCCGGCAGCATTCTCCCGATCGCCACTCCCTCAGCGCCAACCTTGCTGAGCGCGCCGAGGACAGTTTCTGCGCTGCTCTGCGGCGCTGTCACCAGCAATGCACCTGAGGCGATGAGGCCGAGCGGGTCGAGGTCAAGCCGCTGACAGATGTCGGATGTCAGCGGGAGCACCGGGATCCGGTTCGCATCCACCTCGAGGCCTGCGCCCGAGGCGCGCGCCAGCTCCAGCAGACCGGTCGCGATTCCGCCCTCCGTCGGGTCATGCATCGCGGTGACGCCGGCCGAGGCGGCCATGAGGGCCGCGCACACGACGCTGATGCCCGGATCGAAGAGGAACTGGCAGGCGCGCGCCAGCGCGTCATCGGCAAGGCCGCGCTTGCGCAGCACGTCGCCCGCCTCCCGCGCCAGAAGCGCCGTTCCCTCGATTCCGGCGGGGCCGGATAGGATGATCGCGTCTCCGGGCCGGGCGCCGCTCGTGGTAACGACTCGGCCTGCCTCCACTTGGCCGAGCATGCAGCCTACTATCACCGGCTGGCTGACCGCCGGCGTGACCTCGGTGTGCCCGCCGATCAGCGCGATCTCCAGCTCCGCACATCCGCGCACGAGCTGATCGAAGATGGGCGCGACCAGCGATTCCGAGGCATCCGGTGGAAGCAGCAGCGCAGCGAGCAACCAGCGAGGGCGCGCGCCCATCACCGCGATGTCGTTCGCGTTGACCTGCACGGCGTACCATCCGATCAGGTCGGTGGCGAAGGTGATCGGGTCCATGCCGGCGACCAGGACACGGTCGCTGAAGGCGATGGCGGCCGCATCCTCCCCTACCCTGGGGCCGACCAAGACGCTCTGGTCGCCCGCCGGCAACTTGGCTAGCATACTGGCCAGCATATCCAACGGCAGCTTACCGACCTTCATTTGACCTCCGCCTTCTTCGCCTCGGCCCAGACGGTGCGGTACACGACCATCACCGGCGCGCCATTCGTGATGTTATCGTCAAGCGCGATCACGTGGACAGGTGTGAACAGATCGCGCCGCTGGTCGAGTTCCGGGTACCATTGTGGGAAGATGACGAGGTAGTCCGGCCGGTGGGAGACGATGAAGTCGAAGACCTTCCGCGGCGCAGTGCCGAGAAGCTGGCTGCGCATGTCACGGAGTGGCAGTATCTCGGGCGTTACCAGGCCCTGGAGGTCGAGCACGGGCATGTCGGTGATGAAGCCGATCGCGCCGATGTCATTCAAGGCGAGCAACGATCCCGGCGACGCGTTCGCCTGCAGCCATCGGCCTATCGCCACCTGCATCTCGGTCGTATTCTTCACGTTCTTGGCATAGGTGCGCACAGCGCCGGGCTGGCGAACCAACGACACGGCGAGCACTACGGCGAGGAGCGCGATCCGCGGTGCGGCGCGCCGAAGCGGTCGCAGGCGTTCAGTGATCCACCACCCGCCCGCCATGCCAAGCAGTAGGAACAACGGGTTGAGATCGGCGAGGTAGCGCTGGCTCTGGTACCCAGGCGGGCGGTAGCCGCCGGCCATCGCCCAGGCCAGCGGCTGGGCCACGAGGAGCAGCGGGATGAGAAGCGACCGGGCCTCCCCCGCCGCGCCCTTGCGCCATCGCCACACCATCCATGCCGAGCCCACAACGCAGGCGATGGCGAGCACGCAGTTGCCGACTAGCCAGACGCGGATCACATCCAACAGCTCGCGCAAAGGATAGGCGATGATAGCAGACAGCAGCGAGACCGGAACGCCGCCGAGCAGTGCAGCGATACCCCCGGACCGCCACTGGAGTTTCGAGTAGTAGGAGGTGGGGAGAAGATAGCCGGTTACGTGGTGGTTGTAGAGAAAGAACGGCGCGACGATGACCGCGTAGACGGGCGCAGCCGCCAATAACTCCTTGAACCACCGAGTAACCGATCGCTGTCGCATGGAGAGCCAGCGATCGAGCATAGCCAGGGGGAAGAGCAGCAGCATCTCCGGCCGGGCAAGCGCAGCAAGGCCGAAGACGGCAGCAGCGGGCAGCTCGCGGGCGACACCTTCTCTGCGTGCGGTGATATGCAGCAAGATCCCAAGAAGGGCCAGGGTTGCGTAGAGCGGTGGCTCCATTCCCGAGAGCGCCCACCAGGGCAGCGGAGGCGTGAGGGCGACAACTGCGGCGGCCGACAGCGCGAGCCATCTGGTTGGCACGAGGGTGAGAGAGAGCCGGTAGACGACGGCGAGAAGCGCCAGACAGAGCAGGCAGTTGATCGCGATGCCGGTGAAGAGATGCTCACCGGTGAAGCGACACCCCAGGGCCAACAACAGCGTCCAGAGCGGGCTGGTCGTGGTGCTGGTGGGCACGCCCGGGTTGAAGGAGAAGCCACGCCCGCGAGCGAGGTTCTCGGCGAAGCGGGCGTGTATCCAGCCGTCATCCAGCGGCAGGCCGAACTCGCCGGCGGCCTGTCGCGCGGCGATCAGGTGCCAGACGATCAGGACCGCCAGGGCCAGCGCGATGCCCATCCACGCACCGGTCATGGCGGCCCTCGAGGGCTCGGAAAACGCGACTGCTTCCGGGGCTTTCTTTCTCGTCACGGCGGCCCGCTTGTGCTCGCGGTCTCAGACGCCTTCGTGCTCACCTTCCACCTTGGCTCGAAGACGACGATGAGCGGCCCGCCACAGGTGATGTTGTCGGTGATCTCGGTTCTGAAGACCGGCTTGTTCCCGGCCCCGATGAAGCCCTGGTAGCGCTCGGGCCTCATGACTATAACCAGGTAGTCAACCCTCCTCTCGGCCGCTTCCTGCCACACGAGCCGCTGCCACGCGCCGGTTCGCGCGTTCTCGAAGGTGAGGTGGCGGATGATCTCGGGGCTGACCAGACCGATCATATCGAGCACGCGCATGTCGGTGATGGCGGCAATGGCTCCGACATCGTTGGCCGCGAGCACCGAGTCCTTGGGCAGGTGCCGCGTGACCCACCGAGCTGTGGTCACCTGCATCTGGGTGATGTTCTTGACGTTGAGGGCGTACATCCTGGCCTGGTCGGGCTGCCGCGCGAGGGAGGCCGCGAGCACCAGCGCCAGCCCAGCGGAAAGCAGCAATCCTCGGCGCTGGGCGAAGCGCTGCTCCCATAGCCACCAGGCGCCTGCCAGTCCAACGATCAGATAGAGAGGCCCCAGGTTTGCCACGTACCGCTGGCTCTGGAACCAGGGGGCGCGGTGGAAGCTAGTCGAGATGGCCCACGCCACAGGCTGCGCGAACAGCAAGAGCGGGATCAGCAGCGACCGATGGGGCAAGGACAGCGGCGCCCGCATCATGCGCACGAAGGCGTAGACGAAAGGCGCGATGAGCACGACGTTGTTGCCAGCCCACATCAGCAGCAGCGCGCCGATCTCCTTCACCGGCGCGACCAGTAGTGACTGCATGAGCAGTCGGTTGTCGCGCATGGCGAGCGCCCATGTGATGCCGTAGTTCCAGGCCTTGATGTAGTAGCTGCTGGGAAGGGGCCGGCCGATGACGCGCTCGTTGTAGATGACAAGGGGCGCGACGATTGCGGCAAAGAGGGGAGTGTGGATGGCGATGTCCCTCAGCCATCCGAGAGCATATCGCCCGCCAGGCTGCTCCCGGGCCGTCATGAGCAGCCGGTCCAGCATTGCCAGTGGGAACAGCAGCACAAGCTCGGGGCGCGAGTAGACGGCCAGCCCGAACAGGAGCGTCGGCGCGAGAGACCTGAACCCACCTGTGTCCCGCCAACGCACGTGCAGAAGAATCGCCAGCAGGGCAAGCCAAACCGAGAGAGGCGGCTCCATTCCCGATAGCCCCAGCCACGGCAGCGGGATCGTCACCGCGACCACGACCGCGGCGGCCGCGCCGAAGGAGCGGTTCGGGACGATGGTTCGGGCCAGCGCCCCGGCAGTTAGCACCGCCAGCACACAGAACAGCCAGTTCAGCACCGCCGATGTGAACAGGTACTCCCCGGTCAACTGGTAACCCAGCGCCAGGAGCAGCGTCCACAGAGGCCCTGTTGTCGTGCTGGCCGGCTGCCCCGGGTTGAAGGAGAACCCGTAGCCGCGCGCCAGGTTCTGGGCGAACCGCACGTGGATCCAGCTATCGTCGAGCGGGAAGCCAAACTCGCCTGCTGCCCGGCGAGAAACAAGCGCGTACCAGGCCATGAGGGCGGCGATGATGACCGGGACGATGGCGTACAAGGTCAGTCCTGTAGCGACCCCGCCTCCCGCCCCCTGTTCGGCTGGGCCGGGCTGGAGTTCGACGCCGTTAGTCATGTCCTTCACATTCTGCGGACGGGGCCAAGATACCAAGCAAGCCAACGGTAACACGCACGGTTCAGATGACACAAGTAGGGAGTTCAGCGGGCCCAGGCGAGGGCGCGGCGGTGGTAGCCGAGAAACCGAACAAGAGTCCGGCCTCCCGGCAGGCGTCCATGGTGGCCATGACCCTGTCGTAGACCCCCTTGCCGCGCCGGAAGTCGGTCTGCTCCCTCTCTCCCTCGAGGCTGAAGGCGGGAGCGACGTTGCCGCACCGCTGGAGCCGCTCGATCGTGGCGTCGTCAATGCAGATGCCGTTCGTGTAGATCTGGAAGGCGAAGGCGCGGCGTTCTTGCTCGCCAAGCCAGGTTGCGTTGATGCCCAGCGAGTTGACGAAGCTGCGCCCGACCTTCGGGTGAAGCGCAAACAAGCGGTGCGCCAGCTCCTTAGCCGGATGGTCCGATTCGATGAGATCGCGGAGCGCGCGGAGCTGTGCCTTGTGACGCTCGGTGCGGGCCACCCGCGCCAGCACGCGGGTGAGCAAGATGATCCGCTCGTCGGTGGCGTGGTTCAGGATGAACGGCGTGGCGTGAGAGGCGATACACTTCAGCGCGGCGATTCTGGCAGTCGAGTAAGACATACGATCCCTCCTCTGCTGCTGTATGATCGCTGGCTGTGTCTTGTCGTGTGACCTGAGCGAGTCGCGCCGGGCGCGTCAGTCGGGCAGGAGATGCTGTCTTCCCCCCGCCGCACCAACCGGGCGGCCCCACGTCTAGCCAAACGGTATTCTAGCGCAAGAACCGCGGCCGTCAAGAGGTTATTGTCACTCAGGAAGGAGTGGATTTCGCTGCGTGCGAAGAGAGCTTCAGGACCTGTGGGAGGGCCGCCATGAGCTTGCTGAGTGTAGCCCAGATCGAGCAGATAAACCGCGCTAGCCTGGGCCTGCTGGAGTCCGTGGGCGTCAAGGTAGACCATCCGGATGCTGTCCAGAAGCTGGTGTCCGCTGGCGCTATGTCTGACGCGGGCGGCGCACGTGTTCGCATTCCCCGACGGCTCGTCGCCGAGTGCCTGCAGAAAGCGCCGCGTAACATCCGGCTCGCCGATCGCCGCGGCGGGTGCGCCGAGGTCGGCGCCGACGGCGGCACGGTGTTCTGGGGTGGGAACGCGCTCTGCATCGCCCGCGGCCGGGAGCGCAAGGAGATCGCCTCGGCGGATTTGGCGGAGTTCACGCGACTGCTCGACGCGCTGGAGCACGTGCATGGCGTGGTCGGGACGAGCATCAATGACTACCCGCCACAGGTGCGCGATTTCGTTGGCTTTCGCATCCTTGCAGAGAACTCGACCAAGCATCTCCGGCCGGTGATCTTCACCGGCAATGGACCTCTTGCCATTATCGAAATGGCAGAGGTGCTGGCAGAGGGCGTGGCTCTCTCTGAGCGACCAATCGTCAGCTTTGGCTATTCGATCGTGAGCCCGTTCCATTGGGGCCGCGCCGCGATGGAGCTGTTCCTCAACACCTCCGGCCGCGGTCTGCCGATGATGGTGAACGCGGAGCCCCTGGCCGGAGGAACGTCGCCGGTGACGCTGGCCGGCGCGCTCACCCAGGCGAACGCGGAGGCGCTGTCGGGAATCGTGATCCTGCAAGTGCTGGAGCCCGGCCGGCCATGTGTTTTCAACCTCGGTTTCGCGCACATGCTGGACATGCGGTCCGCGCTGGCGACGAGCGGGCGCGTGCAGGACGCCCTCATCGCAGCTGCCGGCGCGGAGCTCGCGCGGTATCACGGCCTGCCATCGGCTTCATGGGTCAGCAGCGACAACTTCCTGTGTGACGAGCAGTCGGCGCTGGAGAAGGCGACGACGGGGATGCTGCACGCGCTCGGCGGCGTGAACATCATCTGGGGGATCGGGCAGCTCGAAACGGAGTTCACCCTCTGTCCGGAGCAGGCGGTGATAGACAACGAGCTTGCGGGCATCTTCCTGCGCGCCCAGCGCGGCATCGAGGTGACGCCTGAAACCATCGCCGAGGAGGTCATCCGGGCCTGCGCAGAGAGCGGCGACTTCCTCACCCACGAGCACACCCTCAGCCACTTCCGCGCCGAGCAGATCGAGGGCGACCTGCTCGCCCTCCGGCGCCGCGAGGCGTGGGAGGCCTCCGGCCGACCAACCCTGGGCGAGCGCGCCGCGGAGAAGGTCAAGGAGATCCTCTCTCGCCCGCAGGAACCGACCGTCACGCCGGGACAGTCCGCGCAGTTGCGGGAGATTGAGGAGAGGTGGGTGAGGAGGCTCTTGTAGGGCGGGGATGTCTCTGCATCCCCGCCGAAGGTCGGTCGCGACAGGAATGTCGCTCCTACCGGTGTCGGCGCGGCGGTTGCGATACTCACTCTTGTTGTGATAAGATCACCTACCCCGCATTGCGCTCCGCGATAGCTCAATCGGCAGAGCGGGTGGCTGTTAACCACTAGGTTCCAGGTTCGAGTCCTGGTCGCGGAGCCAAACGACGCATGCCCTCGCTCCTCGACCTCTTCACAACCGCCCCCGGTCCCAGCCCGCTGCCGGCTATTGGGCTGGTGGCGGCCCAGTGATTGCTGATGCGCTGTGAGGAGACTAGCCTTCAGGCTGATAGAGCTCGCGCGAGCCAGTCGTCGCCGCGGTCTCTGAGCTGCGAGAGGGCCCGCCTGATTTCCTGTGCGATAGCGGCGTCGGTGGGACCGTCGGGACCCAGGCCGCAGACGTTAGCCAGCGCCCACTCTATCCCCTTGGCACCGAACTGCTCTGCGAAGCGAGCGTCGGCACGAAACAGCTCGCCGTGCTCGTCGGTGGCGCGGAAGAGGAAGCCGGTGGCAGTGGCGAGGGTAGTGTACGGCGCGGGCACACCTTCGGCCGCGTCCATGAGCAGAGCGCCGATCATGCGGTCTTCTCGCGAGAGCTTGCGCGGCAGGTCGCGGCCGACGCGGTAGATGGTGTCACCAAGCGCCTGGTTGGCGAAGCGCGAAAGCAGGTCCTCGATATGGTCGCGCTGGTTCGCCTCGTCGAACTCATCGGGATAGCGGCGGATGAGAGAGCGCGCCGATTCCCACATGGCTCTCCGCGCCCCCTCCTGCACGCGGTCATCGGCCATCGCTTCCCACAGATAGACCCAACGCGGCTCAGTCAGATAGCCCAAGTAGGCCGCGGCAGCGTGTCCGCAGTTGTGGATGAAGGCCTTCCGGTCAACATAGGCGGCCATGTTCTGCTTGGGGTCGAGGCCGGGCACGTCCGGGATAGGGTTCTTGAAGGCCTTGGCGTCGAGGATGAGAGTGTTGTAGGCCTCGGCGTAGAGCAGGAGCGGGTCCTCGCGGCGCGCTTCCTCCGGCATGATCGGCACCATCTTGCCGATGCTGGTTTCGATGAGGCCGACCGATTGCGCCAGCGGGAAGTCGGCTGGCAGCAGAGGGCGGAGCCCTGCGGCGAAGGCCTCGGCAGCATTGCGGAGGTTTTCGCAGATGATAATGTCAAGCGGAGGCGCGCCGGACTTGTGGCGGAGCAGCAGGCCGGAAGCGATGGCGGGGTAGATGCGGGGCAACGCGCTGGGGCCGACCGCAGTTGCAGCGATGTCGGCAGTCGCCAGCTCTCTCGCGACTGCGTCGGTGTCCCGCCCGTCCATGGCGGAGACGCCCTCCACCCAGATGGTCTCGGGAGTGCGATCCCTGATCTCGATGCGATAGCGGCCCTCGCGGTTGAGGGCCTCTACCAGAGCCTTGTCCACGTCAACGAACACGACGCGGTAACCAGCGCGGGCGAAGAGCTGGCCGACGAAGGACCGACCGATGTTGCCGGCGCCGAAGACGACGATCTTCATCGCGCTGCTCCGCTACTGGTCGGCCGCGTGAGCACGCAGGTACCCCTGCTCGGCCGTGGCGTCCCACCGCTCCACGGTCTGAAGCTGGCCGCGCGCGTGGGGGTAGATCACACCCTTGCCCTCGAGGCCCTGTGCGCGCACCATCTCGATAAGGCGCTTGCTCGCGTCCAGCCCGCCGACGGCGGCGATGTAGTTGCCCGCGTCCACCGTGCCATCGGCAAGGAGCGAGAGCGATTCGACGACATCGGAGGGATCGCCGCCGCTGGAGCCGACCGCCATGATGGAGTCGTAGTGGATGCGCCGCGAATCGAGAGAGAGCATGTGATCGCCGAGCTTGAGGCCGCCGAACAGGTTCACCACGCCGCCCTTGGCGAGAAGCTCGAAGGCGCGCTGCTGCACTTGCCGGATGCCGAGGGCGACGATGATGTCGTCCGCGCCGTGACCTTCGCTCTCTTCGCTCAGCACGGCCTCGAAGTGGTCGGGATCGGTGAGCACGAGCTTGACGCCGAGACGCTTCGCCTTCTCAGCGATACCGTCTCTGATCTTGGTGATGCGCGCGGCGAGCGGGTCGGAGACGATGACAACACGCGGCCGATAGCGCAGCGCCAGCTCGACATGCATGCGGCCCATCGGCCCGGCGCCGAGGATGGCGACGATCCCGCCGGGCTTGAGGCCGAGATGTGCGCGGCGCGAAGCGTCGGAACCATCTTTCACGATGTGCACCGAGTGCTGCTGGGCGGAGACTACGCAGGAGAGCGGCTCGGCCAGCGCAGCCGCGAAGTGCGGCATCGCCGGGTCCGGCAACGGAAGCAGACAGCCGGTCTCGATCACCTCTTCTGTGATCAGAACGTACTCGGCGAAGAGGCCGTCGAGCGTGTAGCCAATCGCGATCTTCTCGACGCCGGCGGCATTGTCGCGGTAGCGCTCGCGGTGGCGCTTCGGGGCTGAGGGGACGGCTGGCTGGAGCGCATACCGCCCGCCCAGGGGATAGCGGTCCCGCAGCTCCTCCCCTGCCTCCACCACCGTAACGCAGCCCTCATGCCCGATGGGCACAGGGCGGCGGCTTAGGTCCCAGCCGTACATGAGGGTATGCTCGCCGCCCTGGTCTATGATCTTGCTGTCCGAGGCGCAGGCGATGCAGGCGTCAACTCTCGCCAGAAGCTCGCCTGGGCCGGGGTGAGGTATGGGCACCTCCTCGAGCCGCAGGTTCTCCATGCCCGGTCCGTGAAGCCGCAATGCCAACATCGTCTCCGGTACCGCCATCACTCTGCCCTCTCGACCGCGAGCGCGTAGCCGCCCCCTCCACCATAGCAGATCGTCGCGAACCCGCGCCGTTGGCCGTACCGCTTCATCGCGTAGAGGAGCGTCGTCGTGATCCTGGCTCCGGCCGCGCCAAGCGGATGGCCGAGCGCGATGGCGCCACCGTGGACGTTGATCTCGACGCCCTGGAAGGCGCGGTGGAAGAGGGGAAGCTGGACCCCGAAGGCCTCGTTCGCCTCAGCGATGGTGAAGTCAGCCGGGCAACCGGCCGCCTCCAGCTCCGTCGAGAGAAGCGAGACCGCTTTGATCGGCGCGATCAGGAACTCCGAGGGCGGCCCGTCGACGCGGGCGAAGCCCATCACTCGGGCGATCGGCTCGACGCCCAGTTCGCTTGCCGTCGCTGCCGTCGCCAGCACCAGCGCGGCCGCGGCATCCGCCGGAGTGGAGGAGTTATAGAGCGAGGCGGCGTCATCCGGGTTCTCCTCCAGCTCACGCCGGAGGCGCTCTTCAGGGACGAGGTCGTCCTCGTCCACCTCGCCCGCGGGGACGATCTCGTCCCGGAAGTAGCCCTTCTCCGTGGCCTCGCGGGCGCGCCGGTGGCTTTCCGCCGCGTACTTGTTCACCTCCTCAACGGTGATGCCGTTGACGGCCGCGAACTCGAGCGCGTATTGGCGCATGAACTTCTTCTCGGCCGGCCAGAAGAGCCCGTCATAGGTGGTGGGATCAACCAGACCTGTTGCCGCAAGCTGTTCCTCGACGTTCTCGGTGAGCTGGAATCGGTAAGCGCCTGCTCGCTTTACCACCAGGCGGTGTCCCCTGGGGTAGCTATCGGTGGTTCGCTGGATTTTCGGCCCGAGCAGGTACGGAGCGTTTGTCCGCGACTCCATGCCGCCGGCCACGGCGATCTTCACCGTGCCCAGCACAAGCGATTGGACTGCTAGCGCAATGGCGTCCATCGCCGATCCGCAGACCGACTCGACTATGCGCGCGTGGACTTCGGGGGAAAGCCCAGCCTTGACTGCTGCTGCCTTCGCCGGCGCCAGACCCAGTCCGGCCGATACCACCATGCCCATATTGACGGTGTCAACGCGCGCCGGATCAACACCCGAGCGCGCCACCGCCGCGCCGATCGCCAGCGCTCCCAGGTCAATGGCATCGAATGCCGAGAGAGCACCGGCAAAGCGGCCGATAGGAGTGCGGGCCGCGGCGAGAATCACTATCTCACGATGGGGTATGAGGAGCATTATTGTGGTGGCCTCACGCGCTCATCCCAAGACAATTCGCAGCGAAGAGGCCGGTCCCTCTCATCTTGGGGCTACTCGATGCTGGCCAGGGCTCTGCGTAGCCGAGCGACGATGTCGCCGGGTCGGGCGACGCGCATCTCGCCCTGCGACATGCGATAGTGGCGAACGTTGAAGGTGGTGAGATAGTCGCATCCTCCCTGAAGGGCGGAGGCGAGTATGGGCAGGTCATCTCCGTGCGCAAGCCCGTGCAGCCGGCCTAGCCATTCCCGGCGAGCATCGGGGAGCACCGTGATCTCCGCAGCCGCGAGGATGGCCCGGAATGCAGGAAGCGCGGCCGGCAGCTTCTCCTGGAGATTGCGCTCGGCCTCCCGCACGGCCTGCGAGCAAGTCAACCCTTCGATAAGGCCGAGTTCCGACAGGCGCAGCAGCAGGTGGCTGGCGCCCGTACTGGAGGCTGCGCCCGCGATCAGCACGTCCGCGTCGAAGAAGACGCGCAGGCGGTCACCGGTCAGCACGCCTACTACGTGCCTTTCGCTGCCGAGGCAGCCCGTCCATAAGCTCCCTCACCGAGACACCCGCCTCCCGCCGAAGCCGCTCCATCTCGGCGGTCAGCTTGGGCACCAGGGGCGCCTTGGGGCTCAAGAGGAGCACGCCTTCGAGGTCAACCAGCGTGAGCGGATCGCCCTCCGCTAACCGGTACTTGTCGCGCAGGCTGCGGGGCAGGGTGAGCACGCCTCGTTGTCTGAGTTGGATAGTTGAGGTTCTCATGGGCTGTGCTGAAATGCAGATTTTCAGCCGCAGATTACCAGACTAGCGGCCTCACGTCAAGGTTCGGAGGTGATCCTACCGGGATCGTCTGGGGGTTGATTGGGGTGGTTGGGTAGGGCGTGGGCAAGGAGCATGGAATCTGCCGGCCTACGAACGGAAGAGCTGGTCAAGCCATCCCATCCGTTTCGTGGCATCTGGCATGTAGATGCGAATCCTCTCATCCGTCAGGCTTCGCAAGTAGGATGACATGGAGAAGAACCAAACCCTGGCGAAGTCCCTTCTCTGCATCTCTGGAAGAGGCACGCTGAAGAGGCATTCCGCCGCGCCTGTGGGGTGCAGAGCGGTCCACATACAGGCCATCGTTTCAACATGCAGGTGGGCCAACCCAGGCGGAGGGGCCATCCGCTCAACAACCTTCATCAGACTGGGCGTCTTGATCCCCTCAGCGTCGCCCCACTCCTTATCGCCCCACTCCCTCGTCCAACGTTCCTTCTTGTAGTCGGCGATCTCCTCTGCCGTGGGATCTCGGCGGAGCTCCCTTCCACCAATCGCGTGAGCCGACCAATTCTTGACCTCGACCTGAAAAAGCACATCCGGGGCGCCCAGCTCGGATGCGCCTGTTACCCTTACCCACCGATCCAGGCGCGGGCCCTTCTGTTTGCCAGTGGTGCATGGCTCTGGCCTCACGTCCACTTTCACCGATGCGTCGCGGGCTTCGAAGTAGTGCTTGAGCAGGCCGCACCCCAGGTCCTCGCCGCAAACCGAGACAATGGCGGTCGCATGTCCCTTGCTGTCCGTAGGCCTCTCATCGAAGAACCTCAGCAACTCGCAGACGCTAATCTGTACCGTGTCGTCGCTCATAGGTCCACCCTCCAAGCGGCCCCAATCCGCGGCCCGGCACTGTGGCCCAGCAAGTGGCGGCGGGCGTGGGTACGCCCGCCCTACAGCAACATGGCCTTCGCGGCCGCCGCGACCTTCTGTGGGCTCGGGAAGTTCTCCGACTCGAGCGTCTGCGCCATCGGCGGCGGGATGTCGTAGGCCGCGACGATCTGCGCGGGTGCCTTTAGACTCGCGAATGCTAGCTCCTGCGCTCGGTAGGCGATGTGCTCGCCGAAGCATCCTG
>Ga0315291_10005683_pt1 | contig 15598 bp, 9 predicted proteins | sample YL17G12_20_MG_FD_203070 | JGI IMG/M metagenome (GOLD analysis project Ga0315291, IMG submission 203070) | Sediment microbial communities from Yellowstone Lake, YNP, Wyoming, USA - YL17G12_20 | ecosystem: Environmental > Aquatic > Freshwater > Lake > Sediment | place: USA: Wyoming | collected...
TGCTTTCGCAACGGCGCGAAGGCATGGCGCCCACAGGATAAGACTTGGCAAACGAGCAAGTCAACGAAGGAGAGACTCATGAAAGCGCGTTATCTTGTCATCGGCGTGTTGGGGGCCGTGCTGGGGACGCTCATCGGCGCGGCCGTCTACTCGGGCGAGGCGGCGGCGCCGAGCGAGGAATCCCGCAAGCAGTTCATCAAGGACTTCAGGCGCACCGGCCTGAACACGACGCCCGAGGACGCCATACTCCTGCGCATCCTCGTCGAGGCCCGCCAGGCCAAGCGCGGCGTCGAAGTGGGCTCGGCCACCGGCTTCGGCGCGATCAACATGGGGATCGCGTTCGAGCGGACCGGCGGGCGGCTCGACACGATCGACATCGACGCGGGCATGGTCAAGGCCACGCGCGAGAACGTCCGGAAGATGGGCCTGGAGAAGACCGTGACCGCGATCGAGGGCGACGCACTGAAGGTCCTGGCGACGCTCGAGGGCGAGATCGACTTCGTATTCCTCGACGCCGTGAAGCAGGACTACGGCAAGTATCTCAAACTCATCAGCGCGAAGCTGAAGCCCGGTGCGGTGGTCGTCGCCGACAATGCCATCCGCTCCGCGTCGTCCATGAAGGACTTCCTCGACGCCATGCGCGACAGCCCCGACTGGGAGATGGTGATCGTCCAGGCGTCGAAGGAGAAGGGCGACGGCATGGCCGTCTGCTACAAGGTCCGCTGAGCGGAGGTGCTCCGTGTGGCCCATCCTGGTTGCCGTTGTGCTGGCCGCCTCCGCCAACGTCCGTGCGACCGGGGCTGAAGTCGGCCCGTCGCCCGCGGCGACCCGCGTGCCGGCGTGGGACGCCCGCGGCCTCGGGCCGCTCCCGTGGCAGGGGATCGCCTGCGCCGACATGACCGGCGACGGCAAGATGGACCTCGCGGGCTGGGGCGCGTCGATGGTGGGAGCGGCGGGCGTTTACATCTGGCTTCAGCCGTAGTACGCTGTCGCACAGTAGGGGGGGGTGGCATGCTTTCGCGCCGCTGCGAAAGCAGGGCACCCGCTTGAGAAAGGTTCAGACGTGAAACGTCTCGGGTGGCGTTCCCTGCCGGCCCTCTGCATCCTGGCGATGGGCGCCGGGCCGGCGTGTGCCGCGGAAACGTCGCGCTGGGTCGCTGCCGCGGCGCCGACGGCGGAGGTTGAGGAGGACTGGCTCCGCCAGGCCGAGCCGCCGTCCGCCAAGGCGGGCCGGGCCACCACGCGGTCCGACGCGGCGGGCGCCTGCGACGGCGTCAAGACCGGCAAGTACGCGTTTCACACCGCCCAGGAGCCGAACCCGTGGTGGCAGGTGGACCTCGGCGAGCTGACTCCCATCGCCCGTGTGGTGGTCTACAACCGTCTCGACTATGCGCCCGGCCTGCACAATGCCGACAACCTTCTGCTCTTGACCTCCGATGACGCGAAGAACTGGACGCTGCGCCGCGATAACAAGGGCCAGCACTTCGGCGGCGTGGGGAGCGGGAAACCGTTGGAGGTCGCGCTGGCACCCGGCGAGGTCCGCGCCCGCTACGTGCGGCTCCAGGTCAGAAGTGCCGCGCCGGTTTTCTTCCATCTCGACGAGGTCGAGGTCTACGGCCCCGCCGACCCCGCGAAGAACCTCGCCCTGAACCGTCCCGCCGACCAGAGCAGCACGAGCCAGTGGTCCGTCGCCAGGGCGGTGGCGGGCGAAGCGCGGCCGGCTTACCCGACGCGCGAGTGGATCGCGCGCGGCCGCCGCCTCGCCGCCGACCTGCGGCAGGCGGGGGTCGACACCCGCCCGCACGAGCAGGCCCTCGACGACGCGGCCGCAGGCCTGGACGCGCTGCCGCGGGACGCCTCGGCGGAGGCCCACCGCGCGGCCTATCTCGGCGCCCGCCGGGCGATCCGGCGGCTGGCGCTCTCGAACCCGCTCCTCAATTTCGACCGCCTTCTTTTCGTCAAGCGGTTCACGCAGGAATCGTACCCCGACGTGTGCCTGAACCACATGCCGTGGGTCTCGCGTCCGGGTGGAGATATCTGTATCCTTCTGCTTACGGCGCCCGGCGGCGAGGTGCGGCCGCTCCTCAAGGGCGCCCTCGGGCCGGGGCACGTCCACGGCATGGACCTCTGGTGGGACGCCGACCGCGTCGTCTTCGGCTACGCAAAGGCCGGGAGCGACAAGCCGCCCGACGGCTGGCTCGACCGCACGAAAAGCTACGACCTGCGGCGGGGCGAGGAGCCCACCCATATCTTCGAAATCGGCATCGACGGCCGCGGCCTGCGGCAGCTCACGCGCGGCCAGTGGAGCGACCTCGATCCCACGTACCTCGCCGGCGGCGACATCGCCTTCGCCTCCGAGCGCTGCGGCTACTCCCTCCAGTGCAACGAGTTCGACAAGGACGAGACGAGCTGCAACCTGTACGCCATGCGGCCCGACGGGTCCGGCATCCGCCGCCTCAGCGTGACCAAGGACGGCGACTACCTGCCCCACGCGCTCGATGACGGCACCATCGGCTACACGCGGTGGGAGTACCAGGAGCGCGGCTGGGCCAACATCCAGGCGATCTGGACGGTCCGCCCCGACGGCACGGGGGCCGACGCGCTCTATAAGCAGCACTTCAACGACCCGTGGGCGTTGGAGGACATGCGGTCGATCCCCGGCAGCCGCAAGCTCGTCGCCATCGCCACCGGCCATCACACGCTCGCGGCCGGGCCGGTGGTGGTGATCGACCCGGGCATGGGCATCAACGACCCGGCGGGCATCCGCATCGTGACGCCGGGCGTGCACCCGCCGGAGGGCGGCATGGCCGGCACGCCCGTGCCCGAGGGCGGCGTGTCGGACGCCGCCGGCTTCTACATGACTCCCTGGCCGCTCTCCGAGAAGTACTTCCTCGCCTCGTACGGGTACGGCGGCCAGACCGACCCGGCGGGCTACGCCATCTACCTCATCGATGTCTTCGGCTCGAAGGAGCTCGTGCACCGCGACCCGAACATCTCGTGCTTCGTCCCCATTCCGCTTCGCCCGCGGCCGCGGCCGCCCGTCCTCGCCGACGCCACGGACCCCGCCAAGCCTTACGCGATATGCACGGTGGCCGATGTGAGCCGGGGCGTCGACGGCGTGCCGCCGGAGGCCATCCGCTACATCCGCATCGGGCAGGACCTCGGCTGGCCCTACGACAACGCGCACGGAGGCCGGCGCTACGAGACCGACGCCAAGGGCGTCGGCATCAACTGGACGCCCGTGCGCATCCTGGGCACGGTCCCGGTGGGGGCGGACGGCAGCGCCCACTTCCGGGTGCCGGTCGACACGGCCGTCTACTTCCAACTCCTCGATGAGAACCAGATGGAGCTGCGGCGGATGCGCTCGTTCATCAGCTTCCAGCCGGGCGAGATCCGCGGATGCACCGGCTGCCACGAGACGCGGGCGGCCGCGCCCGTGGCCGACGCAAAGACGTTGGCCCTCGCGCGTCCGCCGTCGATCCCGGAGCCGCCGCCGTGGGGCGACCGGGCCATCAGCTTCCTCCGCGACGTTCAGCCGGTGTTCGACAGGCACTGCGTGAAGTGCCACGGCGGCCTGAAGCCCGCGGGCGGGCTGGACTACTCGGCGGGCCTGACGGCGCTGCACAACCGCGCCTACGACACCCTCATCGCCAAGGGTCTCGTGGCGATCTCGAACAAGAACGACGACGCCAAGATCACGCCCCCGCTGGCGTTCGGATCGCACAAGAGCAAGCTGGTCGAGGTGCTCCGCAAGGAGCCGCACGCCAAGCGCGTGGCGCCGTCGAAGGAGGAGTGGCGGCGGCTCGTCACGTGGATTGACGCCAACGCCCCGTACCACGACGACTTCATCGACAAGCGGCCGGAGCGGAAGCCGTACGATCTCGCCGCCGACGCCGAGCTCGGCCGCACGATCGCCACGGTCCATGCGAAGCGATGCGCCTCGTGCCACGCGGCGGCCGACGTGTCGCGCGTCGCCTGGATTGATATCCATGAGCCGAAGCGCAGCCTGTTCCTCTTCGCGCCGCTGGCCAAGGAGGCGGGCGGGGCCGGCCGGTGCAAGGAGAGCGTCTACAAGGACGAGAATGACCCGGACTACCAGGCGGTCCGGCGGGCCGTCGAGGCCGCGGCCAAGAGGGTCTGGGCCGAGCCGCGCCGCGACGTGAAAGCGCTCGCCCCGCCGGAGCGGCTTGGGGCGGCGACGAAGTAAAGTGGGCATGGTTCACAAGCCCCACGCACCGCGTGGGGACGACCCCTTGGCGGCACCATTCCCCCGGCGTGCCGGGGGCTTGTGAGCCATGCCGTAAAGTGGCCGCGTGCGGGTAGCCGGCCGTGCCACACAGGTTCATCTGCGCGGCGGGTCAGGAGACTTGCCGCGCCAAACTTCGGACGATTGAGCCCCAAGGAATCTCCCATGAGATACGCCATCCTCCTCGCCTTCCTTCTGGCCGGGACCGCCGAGGCCGCCGACGTGTATGTGCGCTTCAAGGTGGTCGAGCCGCAGGGCGGGAAGTTCCGGGTCAGCACCGGCGGCTTCCGCCACGACGGCAAGAACGGCCAGTGGTATCTGCCGGGCGAGAAGGTCGAGGTCGACGGCGGCGCGTGGAGCCGCTGGGTTGACCTTACGAAGATCGACCTGCACGGGCGACTGAATCGGCAGGGCGGCGTGGCCGAGTGGCCCTCGATGAAACTCGAAGTGACCGCGCTTGACGCCCAGGGCAAGAATCCCTTGGCGGGCTGCACGCTCGAGGTGCAACTGGCCGACAAGCCCGACCCCGGCGCCGTCGTCATCGCGTGCACCGAGCGAAGCGCGTCGCACGCCATCGGCTTTCTGCTCCCCCATCCGCTGCGTGAGAAGAAGGGCGAGTTCGAGACCGGCTCCCAGATGGCCGCGCGGCACCGGGCGTGGGCGAAGGAGGCCACCGGCGGGCGGCCGGTCACGCTCTCGAAGTTCGGCGTCTGCACCTCCGTCTGGGGCCACTATGACCCGGCCCTGGCGCGGGAGGCGGCCGGGACCCTCAAGACGCTCGGCTTCAACGTGGTCGGCGGCGTGGGCGTGCCGGTGCTGCGCGAGCTGGGCCTGCAAACCTACAGCGCCTCGGGGCTGTACCAGGCGGACCCGGAGAAAGTGGCGGAGGACTGGCGGAAACACGCCGGCGGGGGCCTGGCCAGGACGCTGGCCACCGATGAAGGCAAATGGGAATATGCGAACATGCATCATCTCGTCATCTCCGACGAGATCAGTTGCGTGAGCTTCGAGGGCGTCGCCCCCGCCCGCCTCAACGGCTGGTTCCGCGACTACCTGCGCGGGCGCGGTGTGACCGGGGCCGACCTCGGCCGGCCGATCGACCAGGCGGAGTATCCGGCCGAGGCGATGGCGCGGCGGACGCTCGCCCGCTTCGCATCGGAGGAAGCCGTCTCCGATGCGGGCCGCCAGGCCGCCGGCCCGCCGCCGTGGACCCAGCGGCCGCCCCCGCCCCTGGCCGACCTCAAAGTGCGGCGGCTCGAGTACCACGCGGCGAAGTTCAACCAGTGGTGGTCGGCGCGGCAGCTCCGGCACGCGAGCGACCTCATCCACGCGTCGCTGCCAGGCGTGAAGACCGAGACGCTCCCCACCGACCACGGCTTTCTCGGCGCCTGGGGGCCGCCCAGCCTGGGCATGGGTTACCGCCTGCTCGACCTCTTCGAACTCGGGCGGCAGGAGACCGTGGACTACCTCGACGCCGAGGACTGGATGGGCCTGAACCACATGTACGGTCCGGGCGCCACGTGGACCGGGGCGCAGACATTCGAATACTTGAGTGCGATCCTCCGCTCCAGCATCACGGGCCGGCGTATGACGCTCATGGGCCTCATCACGCCGAGCGACGACGGGTACCTGCGCCTCAAGGCGTACTCGGCGGTGGGGCAGGGGGCCAAGACGTTCTTCTTCTGGACGTTCGGGCCGACGCACATCGGCACCGAGAACTACTGGTCGGACCTCAGGAGCGAGTACGACGGCCTCGCGAAGTTTACGCGGGCCCTGGCGGCCTCCGAGGACGTGCTCTCCAGCGCCGCGACCGTCCGCGACCCCGTGGCGATCCTCTACTCGGTCAGCCACGATCTCTGGCACAACGACGACCCGGCCAGCTTCGTCGAGAACCGCCTGACGTGGCACGCCCTGCGGCACCTGGGCCTCCAGCCGGACTTCCTGTCGGAGGAGGATGCCGAGGCCGGGCGGCTGAAAGAATACAAAGTTCTGTATGTGACCGGCCAGTGCCTGACGCGGCGGGCCTCCGAGGCCGTCGACCGCTGGGTGAAAGGCGGCGGCGTGGTTTACCTCTCGGCGGGCGCCGCCGCGCGCGACGAGTTCTACGAGCCGTACGTGCCGCCGTTTGCCGCCCTGCTCTGGCCGCCCGATGCGGCGGCGAAGTTCATCAAGGAGCAGCATACCTACAACGAGCGCACGGACCTGCCCGCGATCAAGCCGATGACCCGCGTGACGCTCGGCCCGGCGCTCGGCGGCGCGCGGCTGCGGGTCCTCGGCGGGCGGCTCGACCTGCGGAAGGAGATCGCCGAGGCCGACCTCGTCGCCCGGTTCGAGGATGGCGCCCCGGCCGGGGCGGCGCTTGCTTACGGCGCCGGCCGCGTGATCGGCGTCGGGTTCTTTCCGATGCTCGCGTACTCGCCGTTCAAGCAGGGGCAGGTGACGCTGGATGAGAAGTGGCCTCCGGAACCGCGGAGCATCATTGCCCTGGCGCTGGAGGCCGCGAAGATCTCGCCCGTCGCGCGGGCTGACGTGCCGGTGGTCGAGACGAGCCTCCTCACCGGTCCGCGCGGCTCGGCCCTCGTGCTCGCGAACTACACGTATGAGCCGATTCCGCGGCTCAAGGTTGGCCTGCGGCTGTCTCACCCGGTCGCGAAGGCCGTGAGCACGGAAGGCGCCAGCGTTACGCTGCGCCAGGCCGAGGGCGGCGCGGTGCTGGAGCTTCCGCTCCAGTGGACCGACATCATTCTCCTGCCCAAGCCGTGAGGGAACGCCTTGAGTAGTGGGGACAAGGTATCGGTGGGCGGGTGGCACGGCCACGCGCTGTTGCGTGGCCGTGCTCGAGGAAGGCTGCACGGTCACCCGACAGCGGGTGACCGTGCCACCCCTGTAACCGAGGGGGTGACGCTGAGGCCCGCCGCTCCTTCCCATCCGGGCTCCCCTGCCGTATACTGAAACACGGCACGGGCCGAGAGGAAGAGAACGATGAAACCGGAAGACCTGATTACCTACTGCGGACTCTACGGCGGGTGCTGCGCGCGATACCGGGGCTACACCGTCTTCCGCCGAGGCGGCCAGGCAGGGCCGCGAGCTGCATACGGGCAAGTATTATAAGATCGTGATTAGTGATAGTCCTCCGGACGCCGAGAAGTAGGCCATCGTTGCACGGCGGGTCAGGTACGTGTCTGGCGTAACAGCCTGTCATGTGCCACGGGTTGCTCGCCAACCCGTGGTGACTGTGGTCTTCTTACCTCATGGTGTTACGCAATAAGGAAGAAAACCGTGATAACCACGGGTTGACAAGCAACCCATGGCACATGCCAAGAAACGACGCTGGACACGAACGGGTCAGGGAACCCGCCGTGCACGGTCTCCAGCCGCGCGACTACTTTCCGTCAGGTCCGTCGGCGATCGCCTTCAGAACCGTTTGACACGCCAGCAGATGCCCCGGACCGCCCAGGTGGGTCTTGTCGTCGCAGTAGAGCGTCGGGCGGGCGTCGACCAGGAGGCCGCGCTCGTGAAACGCGGCGGCGACGTCGGCGAGGCCCGTCTTCCTCTCGGCGGCGACGGCCCGCGCCGCCCCGGCGAACTCCTCCATGGCGTGCCAACGCTCCATCGAGGGGCAGGAGGTTATCAGGAGCACCTCGCTTCTGCCGCGCGTCAGGCGGCGGAGGCGGTCCACCGCCGCGCGAAGCGTCTCCTGGAACGCCGGCCCCCGCATGCCGGAAGACCAATCGTTGTAGCCGAACCAGACGGTCACGAGGTCGGGCTCCGGCGTCTCCTTGAGCCAGCGCGGCATGAGGACGAGGTTCGCCCGCAGCTCCGTGCCGCCGAGCGCCACGTTGACGAGGCGGACCTCGCTGCCGAACGTCTTCTTGAGCTCCGCGGCAAGGAGCTCCGACCACAGCACCTGCCGGTTGGCCCAGTGCCGCTTGTCGCTCAGCGAGTCGCCCATCGTGACGATGGTTACGGGCTTCCGGGCCTTCAGCTTCGCGAGCAACCTGGGGAGCCCCGGCGCCGGCGGCGTGTAGTCCGTCGCATCGACCGGGATCTCGCGCTCCAGCGCGATCCGGTCGATCGTGAAGGAGTGGGCCGGGTACTCGCGCCAGTACCACCATTTGCCGAACCACAGGTTGCGGAACTTCGACGGCGGGTAGCCGTCCTTCGCGCCGACGAACTTCGCCTGGGCGTGTTCGGGCAGGAGATCGCACCACGGGATCGTGATCTTGCGCCACTCGGCCGAATCGATGGGAAAGCAGTAGGCGTAGCGGGCCGAGAAGTCGTCGCCGTCGATCATCTCCAGGCCGCCCCAGTTCGCCGAGCCGTCGCCCTTGACCCAGAAACTGATCCCCGCCGCCGTGTCCCATTCCGGCGTGGCGGCGACCCGGGCGCTGAAGAACCCGCCCTGGGCCCCGGCCGCGAACGTGAACTTGCAGGCCTTGCCGAACTTGCCGTCCACGACCTCCACGGTGCCGGCCGGCGTCTTGTCCCTGCCGAAGGGCAGCGGCTGGTGGCGGGCGGTGTCCATGTCCATGATGACGGTCTGCCCGCTCTCCTCGGCGCAGGCGCACCGCCGGCCGAAACCGGGGACCGTCAGGACGAGCAGGGCGATGATCAGAGCGAACCGCGCGGCTTTCATGCAGGTCTCCTTCGGTTGCTTGCCGGACCCGATTGTACCGTGCGCGGATCTGCTCCGCCAGACGTGCAGGCTGTGGCATGCCACCGCTGAGACGGAGGCTCCACGTCGAGTTAGCATTTGCATTTGTGCTTCTCACACGGTATCACGGCGGCCCGGCACCGTTGAGGAGGGCAGGCCGATGCTTCCCCGGGATCGCGTGCAGGCGGCGCTGGACTTCCGGCCGGTCGACGTGGTCCCGCTCCAGGTTCATCCTTCGCCGGGGGGCCTCTTCGAGCACGGCGAGAGGCTCATCGACCTCATGCGCCGGTGCGGGCACGACTTTGACGATCTGAGTCACTTGAGCGTGCCGGACGTGCCCCGGGAGGATTTCGGCGCCGACGGGCGGTACCACAAGTTCGAGACCGACGAGTGGGGCACGGCCTGGGAGTTCCGCCTCTACGGCGTCTGGGGCCATCGCATCGGATACCCGCTCGCCGATATGTCGAAGCTGGACGGATACCGGCTGCCGCCGGTCGGTCCGCTCGCGGGCGAGGAACTGGCCAAGGCCGCGGCCGCCGGAGAGGCGCACCGTCAGAGGTACTACCACGTGGGCGGGTGGCTCAGCCTCTTCGAGAAGATGCAGTCGCTCCGGCCGTTCGAGGACGTGCTGGTCGACATCACCCTCGACACGCCCGAGATCAACCGCCTGGCCGACCGGCTGGTGGAGTACGGGTCCGCCGTGGCGGCCAACGCCTTGGCCGTCGGCGTCGACGCGGTCATGGCGGGGGATGATTTCGGCACGCAGCGGGCGCCGCTCCTGGCGCCGGAGGTGTGGCGGCGGTTCTTCAGGCCCCGTTACCGGGCGCTCTTCGAGCCGATCCTTCGCGCCGGAAAGAGGGTCTTCTTTCATTCGTGCGGGCAGATCGAGCCGTTCCTGGAGGATCTGCGGGAGGTAGGCGCCCGCGCGCTCTGGCCGCAGCTCCCGCTGTTCGACCCCCGCCGCCTCGCCCGCCGCTGCCGCGAGCTGGGGCTGGCCGTGCAGCTCCATCCCGACCGCGGCGAGCTCATGCAGCGGGGCACGCCCCGCCAGGTGCGCGAGTACATCCGCCGGCTCGTCGAGGAGTTCGACTGCCTGTCGGGCGGCTCGTGGCTGTACCTCGAGGTGGACCCGGGCTTCCCGTGGGCGAACGTGCAGGCGATGTTCGAGACGGCGATGGAGCTTCGGGCGGCGGCCCGGTAGGGGAGTGCAACCGGAGAACGGCATGATCGGGAAGGTGTGGATGCTGGCCGTGGCGCTCGGCTCGGCCTGCGCAGCGCTGGCCGACGATTGGCCGCAATGGCGCGGGCCGGGGCGCGGCGGCGTCTGCTGGTCGCATCCGGCCTACGCCCTCAAGCACGTGTTCGCGCGGAACGACAACGAACTGGTTTGCGCCAGCCTGGCGCCGGAGTAGAACGCTGTGCAGAGAGATTGTGCGCGGCGGGTCTCCTGACCCGCCGCGCCGAGTGCCAGTCTCGACGCCAGGGCCGCAGTTTCTGGCGCGGTGGGTCAGGAGACCCACCGCGCACCAGTCAAAGTAGCGCTGTGGTATCAGAGACCCACCGCGCACGATGTGAGAGGCAGCGCCCGTTCCACTTGCACTTCCTCCCCCGCTTCGACTAGGATACACCCCGCCGGCGAGGCACTGGGTACCTGAGACCCTCGTTAAGCGGAAGGAGCGTCGAGATGCGCGGCAGAGGGCGCGGAACAGGACTGCTCCTGGCGGCCGGCGTGCTGCTCCTGGCGTCGGGCCTCCGGGCCGGTCCTGAGCCGCAGGCCGCTTGGCCGACGATCCAGAAGGTGGAACTCGACGCGGCCTATGTGTCCGCCGGGGGGATGGTCCACGGTGTGGTCTGGCTTGACCTTCCGCCGCGCCTTCCGTCCGAGGCGCGGCTGCGCGTCCTGGCGGTGCGGGACGTGGACGTTCCCGATGGTAAGCGTGCGGCGGCAGGCCGGCGCACGGCGCCGCTCCTGGACCGTCCTCTGGGCGCGGGCACACGCGAAGTCCGGTTCGACCTCTCCGCCGGCAACATGCTGACCGGCACGATGCAGGTCCAGGCGGAGGTGCTGGTCGGGAAGGGAACCCCGCCGGTCGCCGCGGCCTGGAGTGCGCCGGTGCGGGTCGGCGTGCGGAAGCGCGTGGACCTGGCGGGCGATTGGACCGTGGCCTCGCTGAAAGTGTTCGAGGGCGACGTGCCGCAGCGGCCGAAAGACTGGAAGCCGCCCACGCCGCCGGCCGCCATTACGCTGCCCGGCCGGTTCCCCTTCGATGAAGGTTTCCGCGGATGGGTGACGCTCAAGCGCGAAGTCTCGTGGACGCGCGACGGCGACCTCCAGCCCCGCGCGGTCTGCGTAGACGGGGCGTCCGACAGCGCGCGGGTCCGCGTTGCGGGGGCGGACGTCGGCGAGACGTCGCCGGTCGAGGACATGGCGGTGCTCACCCACTGGGTCGAGTTCCACTGTCCGTTCAAGGGGCCGGAGAACGAGCTGAAGCGGATGCTGCTGATGGCGGGCGGGACGGAGCGGCCTGTGCGGATGCCCCTCGCCAAGGCCCTGCCGGCCGAGGGGAAGGCCGCCATCGAGATGGCCCTCCGCGCCACGAGCGGCGGCATGCTGGGCCAGTCCAAGCCCCCGTATGGCATTCTGAATGATATATATCTTGAGGCGATGCCTGCCGTCTCCATCCAGTCCGTCTCGTTCGACACCGAGAAGCCGGGCGAGAAGCGGCGGTTCCACTTCTCGCTCGTCCTGGCGAACGACACGGGCAGGGAGTTCAAGGCGACGATCCGCCCGGTCTACGGCTCCTACAAGGGCGACCTGCCTTACACGGGCCCGTGCCCCGCGTCGGACTCCGGCGACCAGGCGGTGACGCTCCCGCCCGGAGAGTCGGTGGTCCGGGTGGTCCGCGACGAGACGCCGCGCTTCGACACCTGCCGGGCCACGTTCCTCCTGGTGAAGGGCGACAAGGTGCTCGACGCCGCCGAGCAGGACTACCACACGGTGACCGTCGAGATCCGCGACCGCCGGGACCTCTACCTCAACAACGAGCGTTTCATCTTCAAGGCGCACGGGAGCTGGGCCGAGGACGCCTCGTCGCGGCTCCAGCTTCGCGCGAAGGGCGGGAACGGGTTCCGCGGGCACCGGTCGATCCCGTCCTGGCGCGTGCCGGGGTTCTCGAGCGAGGCGGCCAACATCGACGACCGGTACAAGGACGGCCTCCTGACGAGCGCGGGCTCGGCCCTCCTGGCCTCGTGCGAGAAGTGCGTCTTCTGGAACCCGAAGGACACCTCGAACATCACGCGGGCCGTCAGGTCGATCCTGCGGCGGCTGGCCCCGTGCCCGGGAATCATCGAGTGGGAGGCCACGAACGAGCTCCACGGCGAGCCCGAGGAGGCCCGCGTGGCGATCCTCGAGGCGTTCCACGCGTTCGACCCGTACCACCGGCCGGTCCTGGCCACGAAGAGCAGCGGCGAGTGGGAGGCCGAGGCCCGCGAGGGCCGCGTCGCCGGCGTGGATATCGTCGGATGCCAATATCTTCTTAGCAAGGAGGCGGTGGACTCGGTCGCGGCGGCGATCACCGAGCAGCCGCTCATGAGCACCGAGGTCAACTGGAACGACGCCGCGCTCTACAACGAGAAGAAGATGTACGAGGTGTGGCTCGAGAAGGGCTTGTGCGGCTCGCTCCTTTTCGATTACAGCGGCTGGGCCCTCGACCAGCCCGTGCCCGCGGTCCCGCCCGAGGACGGCGAGCGCAGCGGCCCGGGGCACCTCATGAAGGAGTCGATGCGGACGCTCTACCAGGACATGGCCGCCACGGCCGCGAAGCAGCCCGACGGCAGCGTCCTCGTGATCCTCGGCAACCGCATGCCCTACGTGCTGCGGGGCATCACGCTGACGGTGCGAAACGTCGGGCAGGTCAAGCCGCGCGACCTCGCGCCCGGCGACGCGGTGACGATTCTCGTGCCGCCCGCCCAGGCTCCAGCGGTGCGGGAGCGCGTGGTCATCCGCGCCGAGTACGTGACGCACGGGGGCCTGAAGTGCCTCCTCCTCCTCTCGCCCCGCGTCACCGCCGCGCCGGCTTCGGAAGGAGGGAAGCAATGACCTCCTTCGCGAGACCCGTCGCGCGTGCATTGGCGATGGCCCTGGTCGCGTGCGTCCTGGCCGGTTCCGCACCGGCCGCGTGCAGACTCACGGTCGCCACGCGCAAGTTCGAGGGGGCTGACCGCACCGTCGTCACGATGGAGAACGAGCGGATCCTCGTGGAGGTCGTCCCCGAACTCGAGGGCCGGGTCAGCCGCTACGTCGACAAGGGCAAGCCCGCCTCGGGCTTCGAGTGGCTCGACGATTGTCCATACCACTATGGAGGGCGGTGGGAGGGGAAGCCGTTCACGCACCGGGTCGACGCCCGGGGGCCGGACCGCGCCGCCGTGACGGTCCTCGGCGGGGGCAAGATCTCCGTGGCGCTTCTGCGCAGCCTGCTCGGGGCGGACCTCGCGAGCCCGCTGGACCTGGCGGTTGAGCGCACGATGGCGATCGACGCCGATTCCACGCGCCTCCGCATCGACGTGAAGATCACGAACACCGGCGACGGCGTCGCGCCGACCTTCCGCTACATGGTGCACGCGGTCTATGGCCAGGTGCCGCCGATGCCCGGCGGGCAGGCGTTCTGGTTCCTGCCGACGGCGGCCGGGGTCGAGTGCTTCGATCCGCGCCGCGGCCGCGCGGAGATGGGCGCGAGCGCCGGCGCCGGCGGGGCGCCTGTCGATCACCCGTTCAGCCGGTTCACGCGCGGTCGCAAGGCCGACAAGCCCCGCTACGAGGCGGCGGGGTGGGGCGCTGCCCTCACCTCGGCCGGCCCGACGTTCATCTATTATGATCCCAAGCAGTTCGATTTCATGCAGTACTGGTTCGGCGGCGACGCCGAGTGGCACCTCACTTTCGAACCGCACACGCGGCCCGTTGACCTCAAGCCGGGCGAGTCGGTCGCGTGCACCTTCACGCTGGCGTACGACTCGAAGGACGTGCCCTTCAACACGCCGACCCTCTCGTTCGAGCGGCCGAGCGTGCCTGAGACGGTCATGCCGGGCGGCACGCTGGCGGTGAAGGCCCGGGCCACCACGGTCCGGAACAGGACCGAGCCGGTCAAGGTGGTCTTCGAGATCAAGGATCCGAAAGGGCAGTCGCTCCTGGCGAAGACGGTCGACGGCGAGGTGCAGCCGTTTGCGTTCACCGACCTGGCCGCCGAGGTCAAACTGCCCGATACCGCCGCGATGGGGTTCTACACGTGGCGGATGACGGGGGGCGACGGCAAGGAGCTCGCCGCCGGCAAGTTCGAGGTCGTCTCGGCCGACGAGGCCGCCAAGCGGCAGATGGCCAAGGCCACCGCCGAGGTCCGGGCCAAGCTCGACGATCTGAACAAGAGGTTCAATGAGAAGGAGCAGGAAGCGCGGAAGCTGAACGAACTGTGGAAGGACGAGGCGAACCTTGCCCTGAGGCTCGGCGACCGGAGCGTCTGGCCCGACGGCCCGCCCCCCGCCGGCGCCGTGGTCGGCTACCGGCCCGCCGGCGTGGCCGTCCTCGGCCTGTGGAAGCAGAAGGAGCCGCCGCGCATCAAGGCCCTCGCGGCGGTCCTCCCGTCGGGATGGCCGGAAGAGCCGGAGAAGCTGCTCTCGTTGCTGAAAGGAGATCGGGCCTGCGTGCGGGACGTGGCGCCGGACGGGTCGGGCAAGGGGTTGGTGGCGCTGCTCGTTGACGCGGGGAAGAATCGCACGCAGGTCGTGCAGATGACCGGGGGCGGCATCGCGCGGCGGTTCGGCCGGTTCTCCGAAAAGCCCGGCGAGGGCGATGACACCCTCGGCGGCGGGGCCCGCGCCGTCGCAGTGGATAAGACCGGCAACGTCTGGGTCGCGACCGACGCCTGGGGCGCGAGGAGCGTCTTCAAGCGCGGGGCGGACGGGGCGCCGTTCGAGGAGAGCGTCGTGGGCGCGAAGGGCGCGCTCAAGAAGTTCTCGCCCGACGGCCGGCTCCTGGGGGCCGTGAGCCTGCTGGAGGCGCCGATGGACCTGGCGCTCGGCGAGGCCGACGGCACGCCGGTCGTCCTGGTATCATATCGCAATGTCTCTGAATATCACGGCGCGCAGGTGCGCGAGGGGATCATGATGGTGCGGGTCTCCGATGCGGCGCGGATCGGCGAGATCAAGGCGCCCGCCGGCTCGGTCTCGATCGACGAGTCCGGGCGGGTGTGGGTCGCCGACGTGGCCGGGCACATCGCCTGCTACGATCTTCGCGGCCGCAAGCTGCTCGACGCGGCCGGGTCGGCGGCCCCGGCGGTGCCCGACGCGAAGCTCCCGGCGGCGTCGCCGTTGCCGGCGGTCGTGCGCGCGGACGGGAAGGGGACGGTCTGGGCGCTCCTGACGCTCGCGCGGAAGCTGATCGCCCTTGACGCCAAAGGCGTGCCGCAGGGCGGGGCCAGGCCGGTGCCGGAGTCTGCCGGGGCGCTTTACCGCCTCGCCCCGACGCCGGCCGGTCCGATCGCGGTGGGCGACAAGGCGTGCTATCGGCCGTGAGGCAGGGCTGTGCCACGGGTTGCGAGCAACCGTAGGTGTTTAGCGTCAACCCTCTCCCTTTACGGGAGAGGGTGGCGAAGCCGGGTGAGGGTAATCGCCGCCCGGCGGAGGCGGGGTCGCCGCGGCGACTGGCC
>Ga0315291_10005684_pt1 | contig 15596 bp, 13 predicted proteins | sample YL17G12_20_MG_FD_203070 | JGI IMG/M metagenome (GOLD analysis project Ga0315291, IMG submission 203070) | Sediment microbial communities from Yellowstone Lake, YNP, Wyoming, USA - YL17G12_20 | ecosystem: Environmental > Aquatic > Freshwater > Lake > Sediment | place: USA: Wyoming | collected...
TGCGGGCCCCGCAACGCCAATCCGCGAACCAACGTCATCCTTTCCCGTTCAGCATGACCAGAGAACCGGGTGATTCCCCCGTCAGTTTTCCCACCAGCGATCAATCACGAACAGGGCCGCTGGGTCGTTTATATTAACCTCCTGCAGCCGGGTGTCAAACTGGAAAATCCCGGATTCCTTTAGGGTGAGGGACTTTCCCGTAACCGCCCCGCTGAACCCGGCGCTGTTGAACATGGTGATATCGGCGCTGGGGGCGTAGATGGCGGCAAACATCTCGCTGCTGTTCTTCAGGTCGATGCTCAGGCAGGTGGGCAGGCCGTAAATCTTCAGCCGCCGCGGATCGTTCGTGTTGTTGACGAAACCGACCGAGTTGTTGTTCGTCAGGTTGCCGCCGAGGTACACGGCCAGGGCGCTGCCCGGCTCCACCACGACCTGCGAGGCCGTGTTCATGCCCATATCGCCGACCACGTAGACGACGACCGGGAAGTTGACATCGGCAACCGGCGCGTTGATTTGCAGGATCCCGCTGTTGGGTATCTGGATGCTGGGGAACTGGTGCACGCCCGTCGTACTCAGCGTGACCGGGGAGGTGGAGGTCGTCTTGATTTCCGGCTCCAGGAAGTCCACGGGGAAGGGGGCGGACACGGGCGGAAACACCAGGGTTTGGGGGGCGGAGTAGCACTCGCCCATGATCACCGTCTTGTCCTTGGTGTTGATGACGTCAGGCATGGCGCTCTCGGGCACGCCGGGCCCGGCGACCACGTCGCCCGGGACGGTGACGACCGTCTTGAAAATCATCGTGTCTCTGTCGGTGCTGTTGCTGCGAATCTCGAGGGTGTCGCCCGAGCCGATGGGGTCGTAGACCTGAAAGACAGGCTTGTTGTCGACCACGACCGTCTTCTCGACGCCGATGCCCTTCCAATAGGAGCCGACCTTGGCCTTGGCATGGGTCATCCGGAACATGGGTCCGCAGGTGCCGGTGGCGTCGATCTGGAAGCCGGTGGTGGGGCCGCCCGTGATCGTATAGCGGTACAGGGCGGGAGACGCCGGCAGGGCGACGTTGGTGGTGATCGAAGGCGGGGGGCTGGTCCAGGTCCCGACGCTGACGAGCGTCTGCTGCATTTTATAGAGGGCGTCCGCCAGGCCCGCGTCGGCCGCACACCGCGCCGACAGTATCTGCACGTTCCGCACCGCCGTCATCCGCGCGTGGTAGCCGAGCTGGATCATCGCCATACCCACGATCGCCACAATGACCCCGATCACCGCCATCAGGGCTAAGATCGCCCCGCGCTGCCGATTCTTCCGCCCCTTCATCTTCTCACCCCTTCCTTCAAAGAAAACCATGGGACCTATAGGACGTACACGTCGGTTGCCAAGTTCCTTTTCCACTCAATCCGCAATCTACAATCCGCAATCCGCAATCGCCTCACTCATTATGCCTGGTGGCGGTGACGACGATGGGCAGGTCGAGGCGGCCGTCGTCGAGGACCACGGCCATGCTCAGCGTGGGCCCGGCCTGCGTGAATATGCAGCCCGTCACGTCGTGCGCGATCACGTGGCTCGTTGCGCTGCCGTCGTAGTACCACAGGTTCTCTGTGCCGTTCCAGGCGAAGTGGCCGTCGCCGTACTCGACCGAGAGGGTGTTGTCGCTCGGGTTGAAGTAGAATTTGCCGTACCGGTCGAGCGTGCCCGCATCGTTGTCGTGGTAATAGTAGACCTCCGCACACTGGTTGCCGGCGCCGTCGACCCAGATGCGGTACGTCCGCACCGTGGCCCGCCGTACTACGACCTCGAAGGTGACGCGGGCCTCCGTGGCCTCGCGTTCGAGGCGCCCGTTGACGCGCTCGTACGTCTGGTTGTACTCCTTCTGATTGGACGCTAGGACGTTGACCACGCCCAGGACCATGATACTGCTGGCCAGCATGCCAATCATCAGCTCGACCAGGGTAAAGCCCCCGGCCGCCCGTCTGCCTGTCCCTGCCTTACGCATCTTCCTTTTCCTGTCCATCACCCGTGCGAAATCCTTAAACCACGAAGCTCACGAAGAGCACGAAGAGAGAGGCTGTTCGTGGAGATGTCATTGCGAGGAGCGCTGCGACGGTAGGGGCAGGCCCCCGTGCCTGCCCTGGGCAACCACAGGGGGTTGCCCCTACCCGGTGGATTGCTTCGCTTTGCTCGCAATGACATGTTCCTTGGCCTCATTCAGATTCTCACCCTTCGTGTCCTTCGTGGTTTCCTACATCGAACCTGTCCTCTGGTCATTTATACGTGGTCAGGCGGACGTAGTTGCCGCTCGACGCCACGCTTTCCGCCGCATAGTTCTCGCGGAAGCCCACGACGGCGTGCAGGACCGCCGGCTGCTGGTTGATCAGGTCCTCGTTGATGTAGGCCAGCGTCACGTAGTAATTCACATGATCGAGCACGACCAGGTAGCGCCCCAGCGTCGTGAATCCCGTTGGCGTGGGCGGTGCCAGAGTGCTCGTGCTCGGGTTGATCGTCATCTGGCCCGTAAATCGTGTGATCGGATTGTACGAACTGGGCAGCCCGGCGCTGCGCCAGCCCTCCAGAAGCATCTGGGCCAGCTTGCCCGCCGCATTGTACGCATCACCCCGGCGGGCCTGCTTCACCGCCAAGTAGCGCACGCACATTGCCGCCAGGACGATGGTCGTCACCAGCAGGATCGAGGTCGCCACCTCGATTAGCGTGAAGCCGCGCGAACGCGTCCGCCTGCCATCAACAGCCCGTCTCACACCGGTCCTCACCGTCGCCGTCCTCTGGCCTCGCCAGGCACTTCAAACAAAAGCAATCCTGTGGGGGCCGCCAACGCCGCCCCCACAGGGTCATACCATCCGGAAATAGGTGACTATGCCCTATAATCCCGGCTACGTTTGACTCCAAACAGAGCTTCCGTTCGCCGCCACGGTCAACGTCATTGTGGCGGGGGCCGTAGGAACGCCAGCCGTTCTCGTCGAAGCACCCGCTGTACAAGTGATCGTGTAAGCGACGTTCGTAGTGTCATATGCCTGATAAGTAATCTGGTAGCACGCGTACGTGAAATACTTTCCATCGAGATCCGTCTGAATCGGAAAGAGTTGGGCCATAGTCGGGCCAGGCATCACCGCCTGATCTTGATGCTCTGCCCAGAACGCTCGCGCTGCGGTCGAGATTGTGCCGATGCCGGCTCTACCCTCCGACCATTTGGCTGCATCGATCCGCGCACGGAGCATCGGCACAATAACAGCCGCCAGAATGGCGACGATCAGGATGACAACCATCAGCTCAATCAGTGTGAAACCTTTGTTCCTCGTCATTTTCTTCACCTTTCAAAAAAAGAGTTCAACAAACCACTTCTTGCGTGCTACCCTTGTGTCTCCCTAAGAAGTCCCGGCGGGACCTCCTTATCCGCCACACCTGCCCGTTTTGTGCCTGTCCCCACCTCCTTTCGATTCACCCGTTATCTCAGTTTCCGAGATATCACAATTGCCGACTCCACGCGGAGCCGCATTTCACTCTCTCATACTTGCTGCTGGATATCGGACATAGAAAAGATCGGCATGTACAGCGCGATCAACACAACCAAGACGATGCCGCCGACGACGACAATCATGGATGGCTCCAGAATACTGATCATGGTCATGACCGCCGCGTCCAGTTTCTTCTCGTAATAGGTGCTGCTTCGGTCGAGGACCTGCGGCAGTGACCCGCTCTCCTCGCCCACCTGGACCATCTTGACCATCAGGGAGGGGAAGATGGTGTTGCCGCTCATGCTCATGGCGATGCCGACGCCCTCGGCGATCTGGCTCTTGGCCCTGGCGAGGACGTCCTTGATAATGTCGTTCTTGGTCATGCCTTCGAGGATTTCGATGGCGTTGAGGACCGAGACACCGGCACCGAGCAGGGTCGACATGGTGCGCCCGTAGGTCGCGACAAAGGCAAACCGGATGATGGTCCGCATAATCGGCAGGCGCAGGCGGAATCGGCTGAAGAGCCGGTGCCCGTTGGCGGTCCGGTTGAACAGGGCCAGTAGGATCACGACGCCGGCAAAACCGCCCAAGGCGAAATGTACGTTGTGTATTGCGAACTTGTACACCTCCATGAAGCCCTTGGTGAAGGCCGGCAGCTTGGAGCCCATCGAATCGAAGATCTCCATAAATCGCGGGATGATGAGGGTCATCATAACGACCAGAACGACGACGACGAAGCCGACAACGAAAGCCGGGTAAGCGATGGCCTTTCTGACCTTGCGGTTGAGGTCATCGCGACGGTCGTAGTAATCAGCCAAGCGGGTCAGGACCACCGTCAGCGTACCGCTGGATTCGCCCGCCCGGATCATGGCGCAGAACAGCTCATTGAAGATTTTGGGGTATTCCCGGACGCTCTCGTAGAAGCTCTGGCCCGTCTTCATCTTCTCCGAGACTTCTTTGAGGACGCCCTGGAGCCTGCGGTTGTCGATGTCCTCGAGGATGGTGTCGATGGCGTCGGTGATGGTGACGCCGCCGTCGATCATGGTATTGAGCTGCCAGCAGAAGGAGGCCATATCGCTGGAGCGGATGTGCATCCGGCGGCGGCCCTTTTTCTTCTTCTCGGTGGCCAGGGCGACTTCCTGGAGCGAGACGGGCGTAAAGGACTTCTCGCGCAGCCAGGTGAGGATTTCGCTGCGGCTGTCGCCCTGGAGGACGCCGGTGACCTCGGCCCCCATCATACTCCGCGCAATATATCGAAACGTCGCCATGCGTTACGCGTTACACTCCTGAGCAGGGTGGGCTACGCCCACCATCCATCGGTTTGCCACAGAGGTCACAGAGTCGAAATCGGTGGGCATAGCCCACCCTACCCTCTGCGGACCTTGGCGTCCTCTGCGGCTAAGGCAATCAACAGTCATAATTCCAAATATCGACAATTTTTCAGCCGGTCTTGCGATTAGCCATGTCGAAATAATTGTTATCGAACCATTCCCGGTCGATTTTGTTTTGGGCGGCGAGGGCCTCGATGGCCTGGTCCATGGTGAACATGCCGTGCTTGTGCCCGGTCTGAATGAGGCTGTAAACCTCGTGGATGCGCCCCTGGCGGATCAGGGAGCGGATGGCCGGGACGGCGATCATGACCTCGCAGGCCAGGACCAGTCCCGCCTTGTTCTGGGCCGGAATCAACTGCTGCCAGATCACCGCCGCCAGCGAGATCGAAAGCTGCGAGCGAATCTGCTTCTCCTGCTCCGAGGGGAACATGTCGATCAGGCGGTTGACGCTGGCGATGGCCCCGCTGGTGTGCAGGGTCGCCAGGATCAGGTGGCCGGTCTCGGCCAGGGTCATGGCCGCCGCCGCACTCTCGCGGTCGCGGATTTCGCCGATGATGATGACGTCGGGCGCCTGACGCAGGATGCGCCGCAGGGCCCCGTGGAAGCTGTCGGTATCCAGGCCGACCTCCCGCTGCTCGATGACCGCCTTGGCGTGCGTGTGCACGTACTCGATGGGGTCCTCGATGGAGATAATGTGGCAGGCCCGGTGCTGGTTGATGTAATCGACGACGGAGGCGACGGAGGTGCTCTTGCCGTGGCCGGTCGGGCCGGTGAAGAGGACCAGGCCCTTACGCAGCTTGGCCAGTTCCTCGATGACCGAGGGCAGACCCAACTGCTGAAAGCCGGGGACCTTGTCCATCACGATGCGGCAGACCATCGCCACCGCACCGCGCTGCTGGAAGACGTTGACGCGGAAGCGCGCGACGCCCTCGACGTGCAGGGACAGGTCGAGCTCTTTGTCGTTGCGGAACCGCTTGATCTGCTCCTCGCTCAGGACGGACAGGCACAGCTCTTCCGAGGTCTGCGGGGTCAGGACTTCGCAATCGGGCACGTCGCCGACCTCGCCGTGGACCTTGAACTGCGGCGGCTTGCCCACCGTCAGAATCAGGTCGCTGCCGCCCTTGGTCTTCGATAACTGGGCGAGCAATTCCTCGGTTGTTACGCGGTAGGTTGGCATGGCTCTTTCGACCCTATGTCCTCGACGTGATGACCCTCGAGGGAGTCATCGACCTCTTCATCTTTGACGAAGGCGGCCCGGGCGACTTCATCGACCGTCGTCAGTCCGTGGCACAGCCGCAGGACTGCGCTATCGACCAGTCCGCCGTAGCCGTGGGCCCGCGCGACGGTCCGGACCTGGGCCTCCGTGGCGTTCTCCGTGATTCGCTCTTTGATCTCGTCGTCGACCGGCAGAAATTCGAAGATGGGCATGCGGCCCTTGTAGCCCGAGCCTCCGCACGCGGCGCAGCCTTTGGCCTCATAGAATGTGGCCTCGGCCAGCAGCGCCTCGGGGATGTCCAGCCGCCGGATGGATTCTTCGGGCAGCCGGACGGGCACCTTGCACCGCTCGCACAGCCTGCGCAGCAGCCGCTGGGCCGTAATCAGGTTCAGCGTCGCCGCCAGCAGGTAGCGGTCCAGGCCCATGTACGCCAGCCGGCTCAGCGAGCTCGGCGCATCGTTCGTGTGCAGGGTCGTCAGGACCAGGTGGCCGGTCAGGGCGGCCTGCACCGCGATTTCCATCGTTTCCCGGTCGCGAATCTCGCCGATGAGGATGATGTCCGGGTCCTGCCGCAGGATCGACCGCAGGCAGTTGGCGAACGTCAGTCCGATGTCGGGGCGGACCTGAATCTGGTTGATGCCGGCCAGCCGGTACTCGACCGGGTCCTCGACCGTGGTGATATTCTCGTGCGGGTTCTTCAGGTAGTTCAGGGCCGCGTACAGGGTCGTGCTCTTGCCGCTGCCCGTCGGGCCCGTGACGATAATGATGCCGTGCGGCTTCGAGATCGCGTTCTTGAAGTCCCGCAGCAGCCGGGGCTCGAAGCCCAGCTTATCCAGATCGTGACTGACGGCCTCCTTGTCGAGGAGCCGCATCACGACTTTCTCGCCGTAAATCGTCGGCAGGACCGAGACGCGGACGTCGATGTCGCGCCGCGGCGCCTTGATTTTGAGCCGCCCGTCCTGCGGGAGCCGGCGCTCCGCGATGTCCAGGCCGGAGAGAATCTTGACGCGGGCCACGACGGCCGCCCGCATCTGGGCCGGCGGCGGGACCATTTCCCGCAACATGCCGTCCACCCGCATGCGGATGACCATCGATTTCTCCTGCGGCTCGATATGAATGTCACTCGCCCGGCTCTTGACCGCCTGGCTGAGAACCAAATCCACGAAGCGGACCACCGGGGCGTTGTTGGCGGCGACCTCGCTGATGTCGGTGCCGTCCATCTGCTCGGCGCCGGCCTGGGGCTCGGGCTCGGCGGCGCTCACCACGTCATCGACCAGCTCGCGAATCCGCTGCTCCTGGGCCAGCGAGCCGTGATAGACGACATCGATGGCGTCGCGGATCTCCCGCTCGGTCGCGATGGCGGTCTTGACCTCGCCGCTGAAGAATTGGGCCACGGTGTCCTGGGCGATGATATCGAGCGGATCGGCCATGGCGACGTGCACGGTGCCGTTGGTCCGACCGACCGCGACGACGCGGAACCGCTTGGCGATGCGCTCCGGCAGGGATTGGGCGACCACCATATCGACGTTCGGCATGTTCTCGATCGACCAGCGCTGGATGCGCAGATACTCCGCCAGGGCCGATGTGACTTGCTCCTCTTTGAGGAACTGGAGCCGGCGCACGGCGTCGCCCAGCCGACCGCCATTCTCCTGTTGGTCCGTCAAGGCCGACGCGAGCTGGACATTGTCCAACAGCTTTTGCGCCAAGAGCCACTCGCCAAAACGGACGTGAAGAGCTCCCGTGGTTGAAGTTGTGCCGTTCAAATCACCCGTCCTGCCATTCTAATCAAAAAGAAAAAGAGAGCGCTGCCCCGGACCCCCGTGTATTCCGAGTTGTCCTGTCCCCAAAAGCTCCTCGTAGAACCATGGCGCCCATCGCATGGGTCCGCCACGAATGCGAACCTGTACCTTCACCCGCTCTCCAAAGACTTGCGTGTGGTCCCACCTCCCTGTGGAGCAACCATGATTTGTATAGTATACACGCAGGCCGCCCCAAAGTCAAGGGCCGAGTCCCAAGTATTGCCCTTTTAGTTCCCAATAAACAAGGCGTCATGTTTACTATCCACCCAACTGCCGGTCGCCGACTTCTGGCAATGTCTATCGGCCGATGCGGTGTGCCGGTGGAGGCGTATTGTGATCTGCACGCCCATTTCGGGGAAATCGTGGCGAGAAATCATGAGCCTGTGAGGCAGAGGGGCCTATAATCTCTCAGGCCGGCGGTTTTTCAGCAGAGGAAGGTGGGGAAGGGACCTTGCCAGCTAACCTGGGCCGAGCTCACCCGCTGCCAGAGGAACAGCAGCCATGTGGTCAGCGTGTAACCGCTCAGAACGACGGCGGTGATTACCGTCAGTACGGTAAAGGTCATCAGGCAAAACACAATCACCATCGTCAGGCGGTGGCCGACGAAAAGCCAGCGGGGCACCAGCTCGCGACCCCGATCCAGGAACATGTGCTTGGAATCCGCGCTATCCATCACCCTTGGCCGTCCGAATCCTTGGGGACACGGGCAAACCACAACCCTATCATTATCGGACGCTTCGGCCTCCTCCGTGAGGCGCGTACCGAGAGAACACCCTGCACTCCAGTTCCTATGATACGCGAGATATGGTCCCTTTGTCAACCATGAAGCATTTTCATGGGGCTTTTTTGCTGTAATAAGTGCCAGAACCTGCATTTAGGCGCACGGATTTTCCGCCGCAGCAAAGTTGGTGCCAGTTTCGTCACCGGCGACGCTGCGTGGCCCCTCACCGTGTGGCGCTGGTAAAGGCCACAATGTCCATCCTGCCCAAGAAGGAGCCCGTCCGGCATATTGCGGATTATATCGGAATGCTGCACGCCAGCGAGCAGGAGCTGGCCGACGCTTTCCTCACCGTTGCCAAAGAGCACAAGGAAGAGCCGGACATATTCAGCAACTGCAACCTTCTGTCGGATTGGTCTGCCCGGCACGTTCGGATGCTGGAGCCGTTTATCGAGCGCTACTCCGAGAAGAAGGCATTGGAGCCACGACTATTGCGGCACGGCCTGTTCCATGGACCACGACCGGGCGGCTACGGCCTGTTCCGGGACCTGCAGGATTTGCTCCTGCTGGCGTCAGAGAACCACTCCACCTGGGTCATCCTGCTGCAGGCGGCGCGCGGGCTGAGAGATGAGGACTTCAAGACACTCTGCATGACGTCGGATCAGGAAGCCCGACGTCAGGTCTCCTGGCTGGAGACACGCATCAAGCAAAGCGCAGCCCAGCCTCTCAACATGCCGGTGTAATACCGATTACGGCTGAGTTCTTCGTGACTGGTCTTGGGCTCGCAGCGCCACTATGCGGCTGGGCGGCATTCGCGGCCTGTCATGTCGAGCGGAGCGTAGCGCAGTCGAGACATCTGGCCTCGAATCTGACGTAGCGCCCCTTCGCTGCCAGATTTCTCCACGCGGCCTTCGGCCTTGGTCGAAATGACAAAGTAAGACCCCGCATTTACGGAATTCACAAAAGGAAACCGTATGATTTCATTGCAGCAGTGTCCCCGCCGCGCGCCGGTGTTGAGCCTGCCCGCTTCACAGCCAGGACGACGTGGATCACGGCCCTGCAGGGTCAATTATTCCGATGCAGGATTTTGGCGCCCTCGAAGCCGTTGAACCTTGTGGAAGAGGCGATGCTGTACGCGCCGATGTTCTCCGTGTAGAGACAGTCCCCGATTTGCAGGTCGGCCGGTAGCTGCTCGGACAGGGAGATCTTGTCAAAACTGTCGCACGTAGGGCCGACCACCGCACAGACCTCTGTGGGGCCGGGTCTGAACGAGTGAAAATTGGGAATCCAGTGATCGTAGACGACGCCGGAGAACGTGTGGTAGACCCCGTCGTTGATGTAGTAGAAGATTTTTCCCTCGCGCCGCGCTTTGCCGACGATCTCCGAAACCAGCACGGCGGCCGTGGCCACCATGAATCGTCCCGGCTCGGCAATCAGTTCCACGTCCTGCGGGAAAAGCCTCGCGCACTCGGCGTTGATGATCTCGGCGAGTCTCTCAAACTGCGGGACCCGGGAGTCATAGGGGACAGGGAACCCGCCGCCGATATCCACGATCTTGATGGGGTACCCTTTCTTGCGAGCATCATGCAGAATCTGAGACGCGATGTCCAGGGCGGCGGTGTAGTTGTCGAACGTGGTGCACTGGCTCCCGACATGAAAGCTCAACCCTTCGACCACGAGCCCCAAGTCGAACGCCTGTCCGATCAAGTTACGGGCATCACCGGGCTCGGCGCCGAATTTGGAGCTCATTTCCACCTGCGAGCCGATATCCGGGACTTTCAGCCGCAGAACCACCCCGGCCGTGTCGCAATGCTCTTTGATCTTCTTGATCTCATCCTCATTGTCGAAGGTGACGAGAGGCTTGTACCGCCGGATCTTCCGGAGTGTGTCGCGGTCCTTGACCGTATTGGAGAAGATGATCTTGTCCCAGATGTAGAAATCCTTATCTTTCTCCTCGCAGTGCGCGATGTATTCGTAAACCTGCATGAACTCATTGTAGGAAGCGACGTCGAAACTCGCGCCCTCCCGGAACAACGTCTTGACGATCTCCGGATGGGAATTCGCTTTCACGGCGTAGTACGCCTGGACCCTGGGCAGGTGCCTTTTGAAGGTGCGATAGTTCTCCCGGATCACATCGTGATCGATAATCAGCAGGGGCGTGCCGTGCTCCTGCGCCAGTTTGAGTGCTTCTTCTTTCATATCCTCACTATTCCCTATCAGGACCTGTAAAAAAACAAGTTGGGCAATCTTTATTGAAGCAAAGGCGGCCCGACACAAGGCTTCAATGACGAAAAAACGTCGAGCCGGGGTGCCTTTGCTTCAATAATCCGGGGCGCCAATGCCAACAACCTGCTCGCATCAACAATAGAAAGCAAGGACGTGAAGCAGTCCTTGCTTTCCATGTTTGCCCAACCTATTTTTTTACAGGTCCTCAGGCGTTGAGCTTTCGGATGAGCGTTTTGAGCATCTCGATTTCCTTGTTGTTCTCGAGATAGGACTTGGTCAGTTTCTCGTGCAGCTCCTGCCCGCGGTCGTACAGTCTCTTCTGTTTCTTGGGCTTGGTGGTTTTCAGACAATAGGCCACCATCATCGGCAGGGCGGCGGTGACGTCGAGATACGCCGTCACAGTCTCTTCCAATTTCGTCGGGTCGATTTTGCCCCAGCTTGCCGCCTCGCTCGGCGGGGCCCCCGAGAGGCCACCCGTATCCGGCCGGGCGTCCGTCACGTTGATGTCGTAATCCTGGCCGACTTCCGGAATCATTAGCACTTCCTGAATTTGCGGCTCTGTTTGCAGCATGAAATTCTTCGGACTTCCGCCGCCGATCAGGATGACCGCCGTCTTGCCGTTTTCACATTTCTTGGCGTTCAGGATGATGGCCGTCGAGTCGTTGACGTCGATGCTGGGATTGATCTTGAGCTTGAACCGGCCCTGCAGGCCCGCCGCCTCGGCCAGTAGCTCGAGGCCGGCCACGTTCATCCCGATGGTGGAATCGCCCGGCGAAGAGGTGAAGACAGGGATGCCGTTGCGGTAGGCCGCCGCCAGGATGCTCACTTGGCCGAGGCCGTTTTTCCGCTCGTGCTCGTCGAGGATTTTGCCCAGATGATGGTAGAACTCCCGCGTGCCCATTTCTTTCTGGAATTCCGGCCGGACCAGAATCTGTCGGAGCCTCCGGTCGGTTTCCATCAGGACGTCTTCATAATCGAACAGGATGTCGTAGATCCGTGTGACGCCCTTGTCCCGCAGGTCCCCGTCGTCCACGTTGTGGCTGCCCCGGTGCATGGGCAGGTTGAACGCGAAGTGCAGGTCGTGGTACATGTTGGCACCTGTCGCCGTGAGCCAGTCCACGAAGCCGTGATTCATCAGCGGAATGATGGCGGACGGCCCCAGCCCCGCGGGCGTCAGGGCGCCGGCCAGACTCATCCCGATGGTCACATCATCCGGGGAATACCGGTCCCGCAGCAGATGGCAGGCGGCGCGCAGCCGGCCCCCGTTGTAGGCGTCCAGGCCGTCGATCAACTGCACGATATCGGTGGTGGCGGAGATCGGGGGCGGAAGAATGCGTTGGCCGCGCAGATACCGCGACTTGCCGGAGCCCCGTGACTTGTCTTTTCCCATGCTCTATCTATTCCTTCCCAGCATTCAACGAGTTCATTCCTTCCCGGCAGGCTACGCGAAAACCTGCCTTCCATTTGTGGCGGGTATTCTACTCAACCCTCTCGGCCGTGTGAAGTCACAACCGGAACTCGCCGCCGTCTTCTCTGTTCTTGTGCTCGATGCCGATACCGGATTCGGTGTGACTGCGGGGCTCCAACCGAGTCGAGCTAACGTGCCGCGTGGTGGCCGCCCTCTGCCGCGTCCGCCGCCATCAGGGCCTGCACCTCGCTTTTCTCGATGATCGGCAGGTCGAACATGAGGGTCTGCTTCAGTTGCGTGGCGGCATCGCCCACGAGCACACCTTTTACGATGCTGTCGCTGCCGAAGTTCTCGGTCAGCAGCCCGTAATAAAAGCCCGCGCTCCAGGTGTCTCCGCCACCCAGCCGGTCGCAGAGGGTGATGGACTTGACCGCAGGCGAGCGGAAGAAGGTGCCATCGGCATGAACGGCCGCCGACTCCCAGCGATGCTCTTCAAACGAATCGGGATAGCGAATAGTAAGGGCGACGATCCTCGTATCGAATTTCTGGCGGACCTGTTGCACGAACGACCGGATGTCGTCGTCTTCCAGGCGTCCAATATCGCCGTCCACAATTTGCCGGGCGGAGTACCGGCCGCAACCGATGCCGTACAACTCAGCCATGTTGCTGAGGGTCGTGATCAACACGTCTACATGATGGGCCACTACCGCAGTCATTGTCTCGCGCGCCTGCTCCACGCTCCATAAGGCACTGCGGTAATTGAAGTCCAGCCCCACCAGGCAACCCTCGGGCTTGTGGGCGAGAGCCTCCTGGAAGGCCTCATAACAGTAATTCCGGTCGTAGCGGCTGTGGGCGGCCAGGCCGAACGTGATGCCGGAGGTATGGAACAACCTGGCGTTCTTCAACACGTCTCGCCAATCGACCATACCCGGCCCGAGCCGGGATGCGGCGGAACACTGGCGCTGATAGACGCTGACGCTTCGCCTCGGCGTGCGTCCCATCTCGTAAATCATCCGCCCAATCGGCTCGGTTTTCGGCGCCCATACGAAATGGTCCGTAGTGACGCCGTTTTCCCGGGCGACGTTGCGTACGGCATGTCCGTACGGATTGTCCGGCACGCGCGTGACGTAGGCCGACGGAATCCCCAGGCGGGCGAGTCCCAGGGCAACCGTGTATTCGCTGCCGGCCAGGGACAGATGCACCAGCCGGGTGCGCTCCGGACGCTCCTGGTCCGCCGGCGTGTCACGAACCATCACTTCGCCGAACGCGACGACTACCGGTCCTGGTTGGTTGAACCTGCCAAGGTCGTCTTTCATGATGTCGTATGCGGGAACACTCATGCGCAGGATTCTCACCACGCCGTCACGCCAAGTCAAGCGGCATCCGCGCGAGGCCGTCGACAAGAGCAGGGCCCACGAGTATGATCTGCTCGGCCGGACTTCAGAGCCAGTCAAGGAGACAAGCCGTGAACGATGAAAATGGCATCTTCCAGCGCGCTGCGATATCGGGGCCCGCCCGCGGGTGGGCGATTTCACGCCGGGGGTTCGTCACCCGGGCGACCGCGGCGGTAGGATTGGCGGGTCTGCTGGAAACGAGCCGGCAGGTCGAAGCGGGCGCCGCGGCGCGCGCCCCCATTTCACCCCGTGACCCCATCAAGATCACGAAACTGGAGACGTTCGTTCTCAAAAACAGTTGGGTGTTCGTAAAGCTCTCCACCGATGCGGGCATCACCGGCTGGGGCGAGATGCTCAAAGACAAGAGCAAGACCTGCGCCGCCGGGGCACATCAGGTCGAATCCTATCTGATTGGCAAGGACCCGCGCCAGGTGGTTCAGCACTGGCAGGCCATTTATCGTCACTCTTTTTATCGCGGTGGTCCCATCCTGACTGCGGTGCTAAGCGGCATCGACCAGGCGCTCTGGGACATCAAGGGCAAGGCGCTCGGCGTGCCGATCTACGAGCTGTTCGGCGGTCCCACCCGAGACAAGATCAGGGTCTACGGAAGCAGCGAAGACGTGGCGCGCGGCCGGGCAAAAGCCTTCAAGACGACCCCCAGGGCCGAGGGCCGTGCTCCGTACAAATATGTCGAGAGTCCGGCCTTTGTCCAAAAGGTGGTGAAGGACTTCGCCGCTCTGCGGGAGAAATTCGGCCCGGAGGTGGACATCGGCGTCGACTTCCACGGCGCCGTTCAGCCGCAGACCGCCTTGCTCCTCATCAAAGCACTCGAGCCCTACCAGCCGTTCTTCTACGAAGAGCCGGTTCAGTGTCAGAACGTGGATGTTCTGGCCGACCTCGCGCGCCAGACCCATATCCCGATCGCTACGGGCGAGCGCATCTTCACCAAGTGGGGTTTCCGCGAGATCCTGGAGAAAAGGGCCGCCGGCATTTTGCAGCCCGATGTCTGCTATGCAGGCGGCATCACGGAACTGAGGCTGATCGCGGGCATGGCCGAGGCGTACTACGTCCCGCTCGCGCCGCACAATCCGCAGGGACCCTGCTCGCTGGCCGCCAGTTGCCAGGTTGCCGCCTCGATTCCGAATTTCCTCATCCAGGAGCGGGGCACGAGCACCCATGAGAATCTGCTGAAGGTGCCGTTCAAGGTCGAGAATGGCTATCTCCCGCTTCCGGCGGGGCCGGGCCTCGGCATCGAGATCGACGAAGATAAGCTCATGGCGCGGGTCGGCGAGCCCCAGGGATATCCGCAGACGTACGACCGGGATGACGGCTCCGTTGTGGACTGGTAAATATATCTGTGACCAAATCTCCGGAAAGGATGAACATATGACCGCTTCCACGCGGCGAGGATTTCTGCAAACTTCCGTCTCGGCGACCGCAGGCATCGCGGCATGGAGCACGGCGCAAGGCGCTGCCGCCCAGGCACCCGCCTCTTCCGGGCCGACACCGCCGCAGGCGATTCGTGTCAACCACGATCTGCATACCCACACGATCTATTCAGATGGCGCGAGTTCCATCCCGTTGCACGTCTTGGAGGCTCGGGCGTTCGAGCTGGATGCGGTCGCCATCACCGACCATTACACTCCCGGCAGCAAGATCTACGAGTCGCAGGCCGAGTTTGACCGCTATTTGGGGGAGATCGAGCGCGAGCGGTCGGCCCAGCAGGATGTAATCGTGTTAAAGGGCGCTGAAGCAACCGCGCTGGATGCGACCGGCCGCATCAGTATCGACGAAGGCCACGCCGCGAAGCTGGAATGGGTCTTGTGCGACTTGGGCGGCTTGTCGGAAGGCACGCTCCGCCATCCGCCCGCCGACAAGCAGAAGTACGTGGAGAACGTGGTGCGGACCTACCTGGGGCTTTGCGACGTGCCATACCTCGATGCGATTGCGCATCCCTTCAACACGGGTAACACGCGTCCGGCGGCTTTCCCCGCGGATTATCCGCCGCGCTTCCTGCGGGAACTGGCGGCCAAGATGGCC
>Ga0315291_10005685_pt1 | contig 15594 bp, 11 predicted proteins | sample YL17G12_20_MG_FD_203070 | JGI IMG/M metagenome (GOLD analysis project Ga0315291, IMG submission 203070) | Sediment microbial communities from Yellowstone Lake, YNP, Wyoming, USA - YL17G12_20 | ecosystem: Environmental > Aquatic > Freshwater > Lake > Sediment | place: USA: Wyoming | collected...
GCAACCTTTTTAATGCTGGTAAAAACCTCCTGCATTTTGGCATTCTGGCCGATTAAATTGTCGAAGTCGTATTTTTTCTGGATTTCTTCACGGAGAACCTTATTTTCAAGAACGAGTTTTCGGAATACGAATAAATTCTTTATCTTGATAATAAGCTCGTCGAATTCGACTGGTTTCATTATATAGTCATAAGCGCCCAATCGAAGTGCATTAATTGCAGTATCAAGGGAACCATACGCGGTAATAATTATAAAAAATGTTGTCGGTTGGGTTTTGGAAACTTTTTCGATAAGGGTTATTCCATCTATTCGCGGCATTTTTATATCAGTAATAACAAGATCAACTGATTTTTGGGATATTTTTTCAAGTGCCGTTTCACCATTTTCAGCGGTATCAACATCATATCCCTCCTCTTTAAGTATATGTGAAAGGGAATTGCGGATAATTTCTTCATCGTCTACGATGAGGATTTTGTGGCTCATAGTGTTCTATGGAATGATGGGAATTTCAAGAGTAAATGTACTGCCGACCGTTTCTTTGCTGTCAACGATAATTTTGCCATTGATGCTTTCCATTATGCTGTAGCTGACCCAAAGTCCCAGACCAGTACCTTTGCCGACGCCCTTTGTGGTAAAAAATGGATCAAATATTTTATCAATGATGGATTTTGGAATTCCTCTGCCGTTGTCTTTTATTTTTATACTGATAGAGCCATCTCCGGAGAATGAATAAATTGAGATTTTTCCGTTTTCTGATGGCAGAGCGTCGAGGGCATTGAGCAGAAGATTAATGAGAACTTGCTGAAGTTGATCAGCGGGCACTTCAGTCAGCGGAAGTTTTTTAACCAGATGGACCTCAATTTCACAATGCTTGGCTCGTTTATCATATTTAATTATTTCGACTGCTTCAGTGATGAGCGTATTTATGTCGGTAGGTATAATTTTGAAATCTGACGGCTGGGAAAAGGTAACTAAATCACGGATTAATTTTGAAATACGGTCTGTTTGCTTTTTCACTAAATTGAGGTTCGTTTTAAGGTTTTCGTCATCGGTTTGCCGGGTGAGCACCTGAATCAGCGATGAAATTGAGGTAAGGGGGTTTCCGACTTCGTGGGCAATACCAGAGGCTAACTGTCCAACGACCGAGAGTTTTTCAGAGTGGCTCATCTGTATTTTGAGCTTTTTTAATTCAGTAATGTCGCGGATAATTGCTGAACTGCCGATAACTTTATTATCTTTATCGTGAAGGAGCGATTGGGTGAGTGATGTGGTGATTCGTTTTCCGCTTTTAATGATGCGGTCGCTTTCAAAATTTTTAATAAACCCAACCTTATTCAGCTCGTCATTCAAGCGTTTCAGTTCCCCTGATTCTATAGAATCGGGCGGAAATAAAATTTCGAAACTTTTGTTGATTATTTCTTCGGGTATATACCCGAACAGTATCTCTGCTCCTTTATTCCAGGAGACAATTCGGCTATTCAAGTCAAGGCCAATAACAGCGTCTACAGAATTATCAACAATAGAAGAAAGATAGTGCTCTTTTGCGCGGATTTCCTGCTCTAAGCGAATCAATTCTGTTAAATCTCGGTGTATAGTAGAGAATCCAATTACTTTGCCATCATTATTTTTTAAAATTGTTGAAGTTTCATTAACGACAAGAATAGCTCCGTCTTTACGAATACGCTCAGTTTGATAGTTTTTAAGTACTCCATCCCGGCGGAGAATCATTTCAATCGTGTTGAGCTCGCCACTGGCAAGGATTTCCCGGGGCATAAGTATTGAAAATGGTTGTCCGATAATCTCATCGGCTGAATAATAATACATTACTTCAGCGGCGTTATTCCAGGAGCAAATGTTAAACTGTTCATCAAGACCAATGACAGCATCAGGAGTACTCTCTGTGAGACTTGATAATCGCAGGTTTTTATATTCAATTTCACGAAGGTACGTTTGAGCAGTTTTTTCTATCTGGATTTCCTGAAAGGAGTTGGCGTACTGGACAAGGGTTTTATTAAAGCAGTCGGTTATTTCACGGCAGTCTTCACAATAGCTTTCGTTTTCTTTTACAGATACAGATTGCTCATTTCTATGAAGCTGGTCAAGAAATTGGAATAATACCGTTTGCCCTTTCAAAAAGGCTAACAAGGTTTCTTTTACCTCGAATCCCATTTGATTGCGCATTTTTGCCAGTCGGTCGGTGAATTCGTTGAGCCGGGTATAATCACCACGTTCAAAGACATCAATCACTGCACAAAAATGCTGTTCGATATTCTTTCGAGTTTCTTCTAAGGGGACGTTCAGATAATGAACTGAGGATTGCTGAACAAGTTTTGTCCATTCGTCTATTAAAGCGGCAGCATATTCTTTTAACGCCGAAATGTATTGTAGTCTCATACGGATGGAAATATCTTTCTTGATTATACAATGGAACGTTATTCTGCATTCGTGATGCTTACTTTTATCAGATTAAAATGAAGATATTGTTGTTCCTCCTTCTTTAGATTTGTTAAGTTAAGTATTATTTGTTTTTTTGTCAAGATAAATTGGACAGGAAAATGGGTTGACAGTGTCTCCCATTGTAGTTAAAAAGTTTTTATTGAATAACTTATTTTATCTCCATACATTAATAAATTTGACTGAGTTGGTTTTAGAATGCAATGGAATGTGTATAACAATATGAAGCATTTTAAAAATTCAAAAAATTGCACAATAAAGTTTGCCCCAGAGGGATGGCGGCAGAGCTATCCCTCTGAAGCACATGCTGGCGGCTGCTATGAGTAAATCTCAAAATATAAATAAAATCGGCAGCCGTGGCATTTCCATATTAAATCAAAAATCATAATATGATAATTCGAGCTGTGGATTCTGAAGGGATTGGATTTGCAATAGGACTGAAGCCGGGGGATGATGTTGTTAGTATCAATGACGCTCCGGTACGGGATGTAATAGATTATCAATATATGATTTATGAGCCGTTTATTCATTTGTGTGTTGAACGGAATGGGAACGTGCTGATATTCGATTTCAATAAACCGGAAGATGTTGATTTAGGGATTGATTTTGAGGAGATACCGTACCGCCGGTGTGGGTGTAAGTGTTTATTTTGCTTCATTGACCAGAATCCGAAAGGGATGCGGAAAGCAATCTATTTCAAGGATGAGGATTACCGATTATCGTTTTTACAGGGCTGTTATGTTACATTAAGCACTATCCGTCAGGCGGATTTAAACCGTATTATTACCCAGCGGTTGAGCCCGTTATATATTTCTGTGCATTCGCTGAATCCCGATGTGCGGCGGCACCTCTTCGGAATACAGCGGGATGACCGATTAATAGAAAATATCTCACTTTTGGTGAAAAATCATATTGAGCTGAACACGCAGATTGTGCTCTGTCCGGGTATTAATGATGGAGCAATTCTGGATGAAACCGTAAAGGGATTGGAACTATTGTATCCGGGAGTCCGTTCAATCGCTATTGTGCCCGTTGGATTGACAAAACACCGTCAGGGACTGCCAAAGATTAAACCAGTAACGAAGGAGTATGCAGTAAAGCTTATTCTTGCAGTTCACCGAACGCAGAGAGAATATCTGAAACGGTTTAGGGAACGGTTTGTGTATTTATCGGATGAATGGTATCTCAAGGCAGGTCGGCGGCTGCCGGGGGTTGATTATTACGGGGATTTTTTCCAGCTTGAGAACGGCGTCGGGCTTACCCGACAGTTTATTGAAGAAGTACGCCGGCAGAAAAAGGTATTTTTAAAGCCGTTGTATGTACCGAGACGCCTCAATATTCTGACTGGTTTGTTAGCTCAACCGATACTGGAACAATATTTGGTGCCGATATTACGGCAGGCGGGCAATCTGTCAGTTACTGTCACCGGCATATCCAATGAGCTTTATGGGGATTCTGTTGATGTCAGCGGTTTATTAAGCGGAAGCGATTTTATCAGGGCAATACAGGAAGATGCTGGAGACTATGATGTATATCTTTTGCCGCCGAATTGTATGAATTTCGACGGAGTAACACTTGATGATGAAACGATAGAAAGTATGAAAAAAAAGACAGGCAGACGGATAATACAGTATAACGGGGATTTATTGGTTCTTCGGCAACTATTGGAACAATAATATCGCAAAAATATTAAATCTTATAGTCAGGTATATAAAATTAAAAGGCAATAAGAATGATAAATGTTGATGTACTGGAAGATGCAGTTCGACGCCTTGTTGAACAATTCAAGCCAATGAAAATAATACTATTTGGTTCTCAAGCTCGGGAGAGCGCTGATGAGCGAAGTGATGTTGATTTACTTGTTATTTGTCCAATTAGTGGGAAAAAAAGAGCATTGATGGTTGAAATGGATCGTGCATTATATGGTCTTGGATTTGCGCGGGATATTATTGTAATGACTCCTCAGAAATACGCAGTAGACCAGTTGATTTCTGGCACAATCGCCCGTATAGCAAAGCAAGAAGGGAGAGTATTATATGAACAAGATAAAACAAGAATTGAATAAAAAAGCAATACAATGGATTAAATTTGCAAATGAAACCAAAAAGATAGATTTACAAATTTAAGCACAAAATATATGTCAGCACCAATTGTAGCAATAGTGGGCAGGCCGAACGTCGGCAAATCAACATTATTTAACAGGATAATCCGCCAGCAGAAAGCGATTGTTGACGAACAGGCAGGCGTTACCCGCGACCGGCATTATGACAGAACAGAATGGTCAGGGAAAGAATTTACCATTGTGGACACGGGAGGTTTTTTAATTCACTTTAAAAATTCAATTGACCGGGGCATCCGATACCAGATTGAAGAAGCAATTGATGAGGCTGATGCTGTACTGCTTCTGACAGATGTGCGCAGTGGTGTAACCGATATTGATAAAATTATGGCAAAAATGCTGTTAAAGAGCAAAAAACCAACGATTCTGGTTGTCAATAAGGTTGATAATGCCCGGATGGAAAGTGAAGCGGGAGTATTTATGTCATTGGGATTAGGGGAACCCAGTGCTGTTTCTGCTCTGCACGGGATGCGTGTCGGCAATTTGCTGGATAGAATACTCACTCTGCTTCCAGAGAAAATACCGAAATCCGATGACGAAAAATCTCTGTCAATCGCAATTCTTGGGAAGCCAAATGTCGGAAAATCTTCAATTGTGAATGCATTGATTGGCAAAAATAAGATGCTCGTTACAGAGATTCCGGGGACAACGCGGGATTCAATTGATTCTTATATAACACGCAACGGTCGGCTGTATCGGCTGATTGATACTGCTGGATTACGAAAGCGCTCAAAAGTATATGAGAATATTGAGTATTACAGTACACTTCGGGCTGTTCGCAGCCTCGACCAGTGCCATATTGCGGTCATTATTGTTGATGCCCGGGAGGGGATACAGACACAGGATTTGAAAATTATTGATATGGCTGTGCAGGTGAAACGGGGGATTGTTATTGCCCTCAATAAATGGGATTTAATTCGCCAGGACAAAACAATTCAAAAGGAAGTGCTTCAATCTGCTCGGGATAAGTTAAAAATTGCCGATTATATAGAAATACTTTCAACGTCAGCAATTACAAAAGTACGGGTATTTAAATTGCTTGATGTATGCACTCAGATATTTGAAGAATGGAATAAGACAGTGGAGACAAGCGAATTAAATAAAATGGTGCAGGAGGCGATTACCCGGCATCATCCGCCGGCATATTACGGGAAGCAGGTTTCAATAAAATATTGCACTCAGACGAGCAGCGCTCCGCCGGTGATGACCTTTTTTGTTAATCATCCGGACGGAATCGGTGAATCATATAAACGGTATCTACAGAAACATATTCGGAAACGATTTGGATTTTCTGGCGTTCCATTGACGCTGAAGTTTAAAAAGAAATGAATCTAAACGAACCGCAGAGAAAAAATAGAGGAGTCGCAGAGAGTGAAGAGAATATTTATTATAATTTTATTGTGTGAATAGTGTCTATGAAGAATATTTGCTACTATGTGTTTTTGTGTATTCAAATACTTGGTTTTTACGTTGTTTCTTATTTACCGGTATATGCACAGCAGAGCATTCAGAGAATCCGCGCTGATTATCAGGCGGGACAGTTGTCACGCATAGAGTATATTGTAAACCGGGGGTATGCGGCATTTGCGCCGGAGCGGCTTGCCCCGGAATACCGGGTTCAAAATGATTTACCGGATAAATGTGCTACTGAAGTGGTGAATCTATTGCGGGAAGTGTTTGACGATTTAAGTCCGAGTGAAAAAGCATTTTTCCAGAAATATGTACAGCGGCCGTCACTTCCGCGCTCATATATAAGCCCCAGCGGGCAGTTTAAAATACATTATTCCGATATTTTTGGAAGCTTAGACCAGGTTCCTTTGAAAGATGATAATGCGAATGGGATCCCGGATTTTGTAGAGGAAGCGGCACGAGCATTCGATTATTCGCATCAGTATTATATGACGGTATTAGGGTATCCTCCACCGCCAATTGATGGAGTTGACGGCGATGAGTATGATATATATATGCAGAATTTAGGTGCTTCAGAGTATGGATATACGAATGGAGAATCGGATGTTTCAAGCACTCTATGGAATGATATGACAAGCTTTATTGTCATCAGTAAGGATTTTCAGGGAAGCGGTTTGTATACGAAGGGAATAGATGCTCTTCATGTAACAGCGGCTCATGAATATCATCATGCGATTCAGTTTGGATATATATGGAATTCGGCTGATACCTATTTTTACGAAATGACCTCAACCTGGATGGAGGATGTCGTCTATCCATCAGTCAATGATTATTTTCAGTATTTGCCGGAACTTTTTTGGGGGAATAATGACCCAAATGCCCATACAACAAATACCTTTATCCTTTCTTTTACGAATACAAGCTCCCTGCACGAATATGGGATGGCGATCTGGAACCACTTTCTTGCAAAACACCAAAGTCCGATACTTATTCGAAAAATGTGGGAGCAGATGCATCTCCGGTCTGCAATTGAAAATATAGAAAAAGTTATCAACGATGAGACAAATTCCTCGTTTGAGGACGAGATCCAGTTGTTTTATATATGGAATTATTTTACCGGAACACGGGCAGATACGGCGTTGTTTTATTCTGACGGGAATCTATATCCGATGATTAAATGTAATCTAACGATACAAAACCCCCACGATACATCTTTTTCAATTTTAAATAATAATTTAGCAACCCGGTATATAGAAATTCGCCGTCAGCAGCCTACTTCTTTTACTGCTACCCTTACTGGAAATACCACTGATGCAGGGAAGTGGATTGCTGGAGCTATTGTTACCAATAATACGTATCCCGCACAGTATTCCATTTTTCGGTTTTTAGACGGCGTTACCGCACGCTCAAGTATTAATAGTTTCGGTACTAACTCAACATTGGTATTAATACCGACGGTAACGGAGAAGTCATACCAGCAAGGAGGATTTCGGCTCTCGATTAATCTCAGGTTTTCGGGACCATCATCAATCGTTGCCAATAAGATATTGCCGACAATTCCCAGTCCGGCAAATTTCAATACTGTATCACAAGTAAAGATACCAATCGTATTGATTGAGCCGGCAGAGGTAACGGTTAAAATTTTCTCGCTCTCCGGGAAAGTGGTACGGGATTTAGCCAAACGAGTATATAGCACTCCGGGGCTGTATGAAGACATATTGTGGGATGGAACGGATAATAATCACGAGCCGGTTCCAAGCGGAATTTACATTACTGTGATGCAGGGTAATAATTTTATTCAGAAAGAAAAAATTGCTGTAATCAGATAGCATTGTGATTGATAAAAATGGATGTATTGAAATACTATTATAGTATCCGAAGAATATATAGTTGGTTCTTGATTTTCGTTTGTTGTCCTGCCTGCTTTTCGATGAATTTTGGACAGACGGCTGATGTGGATCAATTGCTCAAATCGGGGGATGAATATTTTCGCATCCGACGGTATGTTGAAGCCCGGACAATGTATGAGCAAGCGTCATTACAGGATACCTCATTATACCGAAATCAAGCTCTGATGCTCCGTCGGGCGATGAGCTGGTATAAAACGGGTGAGTATACAAAAGCGGAATCGCTTCTTGCTCGGTTAAAAGTTTTAGACAGCAAATATTCTGATTACATTGATTTTTTTTCAGCCCAGTGCTTAATGAAGATAGGAGAGCGGGATTCTGCGCTCCGGATTTTTTCACTCTTTCAGGATAATTATCCTGAAAGCGTTCTAAGCGATGAAGCATTGTATAATGCGGGTGTTTTGCTTCATCTCCAGGAACGATATAGAGAATCAAATCAATTATTTCGATTGATATACAATCCATCATTGCTCATTAACGGGTCAAATGCTCCTGCATATTACAAAGGTGTCAATACGATAAAATTAGGAAATGATTCCGCCGGAATCGTACAATTATTATCTCTGATAGAGCGCTCTCCTTCAAATACATTTGCCGTTAAAGCTGTGGATACGATACAGGCAATTCATTCGGAAAAGAAAAAACCGAATACCGAGCGGGAGATTATTTTATTCGTGTCTGTATATAGAAATAATGGAAATACAGCGAAAGCCGAGCAGTGGCTTAAAGAATATTTTCAGCGTTTTCCTGACGATACGTTCCGTGGAAAAGCATATTTTGAGCGAGGGAATGTCCGATTTGGACAGCAGCGGTATAAAGATGCTATTGCTGATTTTACAAACGCAATAACGTATTGCAAAGAGCCTGAAATTGCCCGTGAATCAAGACTGTTTCTCGCCCGGTGTTATAGCCACAGCGGTGATGAAACCAAAGCGATTCGTGAGTACCGGCGGTTTGCCCGTGAATTTCCGAATGACCCGAAAGCGGCAGAGGCATTATGGACGGTAGCGCTTTTATTTGAACGCTCGGGCGATGCGAAAAATGCACTAATGTCCTATCAAATAACGGCACAGAAACCAGAGCCGAATACCTACCGGGATCGTGCACTGTTTCGAGTCGGATTGAGCTTGTATAAATGCGATTCACTTCATTCAGCACGTGAACATTTTAAAAATCTCCAACAAAAGTATCCACATACTGACCTTGCCTTGCAGGCGGAATTCTGGGAAGCAAAGTCGCTGGAGAAACTTGGTATGATGGCTGAAGCATGCTCATTATATACAAAGTTAGCACAGCGTCCAGAACAAAATTACTATGTTATAACAGCTCGGAATAAAATATCATACGCAAATCATTATGGTGAGGATACAAAAACTATTTTTATTAATAATACTCCGGAGATGATTCCGAAACTGCGGGATATTGTGCTTATTGGATTGTTGTTTGGTGAGCCGTGGGGAAGCCGCGAGCTCCAGCGGTGGAACAAGCAAATAAACACATCCGAAGCATCATTATTTGCTCTCTATCGTGTATTGCTTGAAATGGGCATCTATGATGGGGCAATGCGAACTGCAAACATAATCCAGAATCGTTATTATGCCGATACAACCAATGCGGAAATACTCCGATTATTATATCCGACACATTATAAAGAATATTTCTCAAACATAAGATTAGATACAATATCTATTGAAGAGTCCCTTATCTACAGCATAATCCGGCAGGAGAGCTTATTCAAAATAGATGCTGTTTCACCGGCAGGAGCATTGGGATTGATGCAGTTAATGCCATCAACCGCAGGGGCATATGTTACAGCACTCAATAAGAAAAATATTGCTGTCGAAGACTTATTTGTTCCTGAAATTAATCTCACCATTGGAATCAACCATATCAGCGCATTATTTACGCGGTACAATGGAGTTTTACCCCTAATAGTTTCTGCATATAATGCTGGCGTTACTATAGTTAATACCTGGATAAAACGGTACGGCATTGCAGATTTAGATGTTTTTATAGAGAGTATTGAATACTCCGAAACAAGGTCGTTTGTGAAGGAAGTACTGAAGAATTATTATTATTATACGAACCTGTACGAAAAAACACAAAAGTGACAGTATCCGGCTAACCTCTTTTCCGTTTAGAACCTTTTATTATTTTATTTGCGTTTTCTGTTGAAATTGCGACGCAAGCAATCCATTATATATAAACATAATCCTTTCCATAAACCTTTTCTTTTATGAGTGGCACAGACATTCCTGTCTGTGAAATTTAAAATCAAAGAAAAGTTTACATTTTCAGTTCCGTTCCGGGTGCAACTTGATATGGAGGAAACACCCTCATTACTCCCCTCTCACCATACCACAAAGGGAGATTCACCTAAAGCCTTTTCTTTTATGAGTGGCACAGACATTCCTGTCTGTGAAATTTAAAATCAAAGTTTGCTTTTACATAAACCATTTTTTTGTATGGTGCACGACATCACCAAATTGCTGCATAAATGCCATATCCTCTTCGTTGAGGGGACCCTGCTGAATTGCGGCAATGTTTTCAATGAGCTGTTTTTCATTGGTTGGTGCGGTCATAACGACGTGGACATTTGGATTGGAGAGGACAAACCGGTAGCACATACCGGCGGTCGGGATTCTGCCGTCTTTAGGCCAGTTTTTCGGCCGCCGGATTAAATACCTCCAGCGAGTAGCGGTATATGATACAACGCCGGGATTATGCACTTTTCCGTCAAAGGCGGATCTGTCTTTGACTAAAAGGTACGGGAATATATCCTGTTCAGCACCGCGATGTGCGGCATTATATCGAATCATTAACACATCAACCGTACCTTCGGCGGCGAGTTTTCCAGCAAGCTTCCGATTATGCGTCGAAAGTCCAATAGAGCGCACTTTCCCTTCTTCACGCAGTTTGCAGAGTTCTTCCCGGATTGATTCAGAGAATTCTGTTTCTTTTAACACTCCCAGGAAAAGAAATATATCAATATAGTCTGTTTTCAGTTGACGGAGGCGTTTCTCTAATGTCTTTCGGATGTTTTGGTGCCACCAGATATAATTATACGCACCGGTTGCAACAACATACCACTCCCGGTTGTTCTTCATCATTTCACGGAGCGTTTTTACCATTTGTGTATCAATTCCAAAGGAGAAGAAGTAATTGATACCTTCATCAATAGCTCTGCGCACCGAGTGTTTACCCGGACGGTATGTAGCTGCTAATCCCAATCGTGAAACGCGTAAACTGGTGCTGCCTAAAATGGTGTAGTCAGTTTCCTGAAGCATAACGGCGACTCATCTTTCATTTAATAGAACCTATAAGGTAAAATCACTACTGTCCGGTAAAAACCCGGTGTTATGTGAATGAATGTGAGACCCCCTTTTAGTCTCCCCCTTAATCCGCCACAAAGACGGCGGAGGGGTTAGGGGTGGTTTTTCCTCTCTTATCAAAGAGCGATAATAACAGTGCCAAGTCCGCCAACGGCGGATTTAATCATTATTCCAAATAGAATTTAAACCCCGTAACTTATTATTCTTAATTTAATTAAACATAGTCGTTTTACTTTTTTACCGGACACGAATGAGGTAAAATATGAAATTAGTTATTTGTAGGGGCGAACTCAAAGTTCGCCCCTACAAAAATCATATACAACATACATAATACAACAATTGTGCATAATTGGTTTTATAAGATATTTTTTATGTTATTTCAACGAGCGTTTCTGAAAATGTTTCAATTTCTTCCGATGTGTTATAGAAATATGATAAAACGTGGATATAATTTTTACGATAATCCGAAAAATCCATACAGTTCAATGAGTGTTTATAATTTGTTTTTAGAAGAGAATTAGGACAGGTTATGATTTTTTTTCGTCTTTTCCGTTTGTTTTTTCTTTTGGTAGTTCTTTGAAGTCTTCTTCACCTTTAATTTGAACGTTTTCTTTTATTTCATTATAATGGGATTCGTAGAATTTACTGAGTTCACGGGAGAGGAGTTTGCATCTCCCGTAGGCGCCTGGTTCTAAACCACTGGTTGCTCTTATGAGGTTTACTGTTTTAGCGTTTTTAGCGTATTCAGCACAGTCGTTGCGCCGACCGGAACAAAGGATAACGATTGGGCTCATAAATCCAAACATTGGGTAAGGTTGAGCATATTTCTGGAGGAGGCACATTTTTTTCAGTCGTTCAAGCTCAAAATAGAAATCAAAAAGGTCATTGAGTTTCAGTCCTTTTGCCAGAGCATCAACAAATCCCTTCCGGACTTCTTTATTATTTGTAGCAACATAGAGCATATCAGTTGCTGTTTTTAAATAAACCGGTGGTGAAAATATGCCAGAAACCATCAAATCCATCTTGTCAGCAGTGATGAGAATGTTCGCATATTTTGATTCAATATGGTCATCCTCATTGATAACAGCTTTATTCCCTTGATAATAATCGCCGAATTTTTTAAGCGCCTCTATGAGAGGATCTTCTAAGTTAACTGACTTTCCAATAATATAGCTTTGAGCAGTCTGTTCTAAATAATAATCCCGCTGTTTTTCTAAGGGTAATTCAGTATACTGCCCGCTAACTTCAATACTCGCAATGTCATGGACCAAGCCAAGTTTTACAGCATTAATTAAATCATTTCTATCAAATCGGTAGCCGGTGGTAATGAAGGCATTCTGCAGTATTTCTAACGAGAAGATTGCGACGTTTATTGAGTGGAAAAAAAATCGGGGGATGCCGGATTCCGTGTTTATTTCGTCTATTGACCGGCCGCGGAACAGGAGGTATATGAGTTCATCGTCCTTTAATATATCATCTAAATAGAGTGCAAATGTTTTTTCAATTCTATCAATAGATTTGCGGAATTCTTGTTTATTCTTTTTTGCTTCAATAAGTTTATTAATATCCTTTTTTATTTGCTCTCGGAAGTAATCAGCAACCTTTTTTCCTTTTCGAATAGAGATTTGAAACTCATAGTCCGGCTTTTTTTCTTTTAATTGAAGCAAGCGTTCAATCCGCTCAGCAGTAAGCTCTGTGTCTTTCGGATAAAGAATTCCCCCCGTATTATTGTTTATTGGATCTGCTAAAATGAAGCCGTCCGGGAAAAGCCGTTTAATTTCCGGATTGAACTTGATAATCTTTACAAATGACTTTAAATCATTAACATTCAGCGTTCCCGGATTAATAATAAAAAGTTCCCAAATTTTTTCTGCAGCCAAAGCTACACCTTCTTATAACAAAAGTTAAAATCGCTGTTTGTTTATACCGGTTCAATAGCATTTAAAATCACGCACGATAAAGCTAAAAAATCTTCCCGTTTATTATATGTAACTAAATTATCAGAATTTCTTTAATTTGTCAATGTATAAATATTTATTTAAATTTCAAAGTTCATTTTCGGTTTTTATTTTTAACCACCTTATGAGAAGAGTGTTTGAAGGTAATTGTGATGTACATCACATTTCTGCATAAATTAATCTATTGATGGAACAACATTATATACTCTCCGTATTCCTTATCTATTCTTTTATTTTCTTCAATTTCGTAGTGAAATACCCCTTCTTTTAATTTATAAAACTTTGCTTTGGGGAGAGAATCTAAAGGTATATGTCTTCGTGTTGTATATATCATCGTAACGTCGTTTTCGACGCAGAGATACCCGATGTATGGTTTGTCGGGAAATACCAGTTCAATGACTTTAACAATTTGTCCTTCTGGTTGGATATAAACGAACGGTACGTATGGCTGCCAACGGCTCTCGTCATAGAATATTTTACGCAAATTATCCGGCATTTGTTTCTCAAAAATGACTTCCTTTTTTCGGAACAGTTGCCGGCGTTTTTCGTCAATTAGTTGCATCAATGGATTGGTTTCGACTAATTTTTGGATTCGTTCAGAGCGTTTTATAAAAGTATGGTCAAGTATTTGTTTGAGTAATGGATTTCGAACAATTTTCTTGCTTCGTTCTAATGTTGGTTTACTAATCGGTTCAGCTTCAAGGTGGTCTTTTAAAAGCCGAATTGCTTCATCAGACAAAACAACGCCGCGGGATTTAGTAAATGCTAATACTTCATTCAGCGTTGCTCGGGATACTTTTCGTTTTGTCATAGATTGAATATACAATGGTTTATTCTTCTTTTGAAAGAGATTTCACATAATCTATACCGTTTTGTGTTAATGTCCATGCTTTTTTGCTGTCCTTTTTCTCTGATGCTTCGGTTATGTAACCATTATGAGTTATTTGACGTATGTATGGGCTGAAGTTTTTTGTTTTTGGAATTCGCACTTTTTTGTAACATTGTTCGATATCATTAAGACTGAAAGAAGACATATTTTCGTATTCTTCCAGATAAAATGCAAATATTAGTATTTTATCACTGTGACTCTTATCATCTTTAGTTTTTAGATATTCTGCGAGGGAATATTTTTTTTCTGGCGGTGTTTTTGATACTTCATCTTTTTGAATTGGATGCTGTACTTCAGCAGGTTTTTTAAGTTCCAGAAATTCTTTGAATTTGGATTCAACAAAGTCTTTATCGCCGTGAACTTCAATTTCTGAATCCCCATCTTTGTACTTAATTGAATAATGAGTTTCAATCATTTTAAGTCTCCTTTCTTTTGTAAAATATTTTTCGGAAAATATATCAATTATTTCAGATTGTAATTCATTGGAAACAAGTAAGAAATCAGGAACATTTTTTAATAAACTACCTAAACTTCTATTCCAATCGTTTTTAAGTCTTCCTATTCGCTCTTGAAGATTGTTAAAATTATCTATATTAATATTTCTATGAGAACACTTATTACTATAAATATTTAATGTAAGGGGAATATTAATAAGTGCTTTATATTCTTTAAGGAGTCTCCATAAATCATAAACATCTTTTGAGAAACAGCGTTGGTGAAGCACTGTTCTCAGTTTCTCTGCAGTAATCTCTTCTAATGAGTAGGTATAAAGAGTGAAATAAGAATCAATGTCGGGGTATGGGTCCAGCAGAATTTTTAGATGAGGGCTATTTAATACTGGTTCATCATTTGTAATATGGAGTTTGACTACTGGCAAATATCCTTTATCTTGTTTTCTCGGACCAATATATTCAATTTTCACTTCAATTTGCCATATTTCATTATCATTTTCCCCCGCAACGCTTATTTCTTTACAGTTTAGCGTAATTTTTGATTTATCTTGTATAATTTTACAGTATGATGGGATTATTTTGTTTATTTCTTTCTCATTTATATTCACTAAAGTAGTAAAATCCAAATCCTCTGAAAATCTCCAATCAGCAAAATACATCTTGTGGATAGAAGTAGCACCTTTAAATATAAAATTGTTTCTCAAATCCGGAATCTGAGGAATTCCCCAAAGCAGCCAGTCGAGTATATAATCTTTTTCTATGATTATTTCTGATACATTTTTTCGTCCTGAAATTTCTTTGATTGTATGCAAATCCAACATTATGAACTTCTCCAGGAAAGTAAATCTTCCTTAGATATGTTTATTATCAGCTTCCAATTTGATAAGTATTTACCTTTTTTAGGCAGTAATGGATCTAAAACATTATATCCTTCATTTATGATATTTTTCAAATTGTTTCTTAATTCTTTTTGATTTTCAATAGTAAAGATTTCACTGAGATAGCCAAATCTTTTTGCTACAGAAGAATTGTACATTTTCTTACAGTAATATATAATTTTATCAGCATTAACTT
>Ga0315291_10005688_pt1 | contig 15592 bp, 12 predicted proteins | sample YL17G12_20_MG_FD_203070 | JGI IMG/M metagenome (GOLD analysis project Ga0315291, IMG submission 203070) | Sediment microbial communities from Yellowstone Lake, YNP, Wyoming, USA - YL17G12_20 | ecosystem: Environmental > Aquatic > Freshwater > Lake > Sediment | place: USA: Wyoming | collected...
TGCGTTGCCCCCCGAGCAGCAATTTGGCGCCTTTTTTAACGGCGTCTTGCACCTGCGCTTCGAGGGCGCCTAGCTGTGCTTTGCGGGTTAGCGGTCCGAAATACACACCCTCCTGCAGTGGGTCACCGCTTTTTAAGGTGCGCGCGAAGGCGACGAAGTGCTCAACAAATGTGTCGTAGATATCTGCATGTACATAGAGGCGCTCGACGGCGCAGCAGCTCTGGCCGGCGTTATAATAAGCGCCATCGGCCGTGCTTTCTGCTGCAGCCTTAACGTCGACATCAGGGCGGACGTAGACGGGATCCTTGCCGCCTAATTCCAGTTGTATGCGCAGCATGCGGCCAGCGACTTTGTCCATAATCTTCTTCCCGGTGGTGTACGAACCGGTGAAGTAGACGCCGTCAATGGGTTGTTCAAGTAGGTTCGTACCGACCTCGCTAGCTCCGATTAGGCACTGAAATAGACCGGAGGGTAGTCCCGCTTCGCGCCATAATTTTTCAATCTGCTGGCCGGTCAATGGGGCCAATTCGGATGGTTTGTAGAGCACGGCATTGCCGGTGAGCAGCGCTGGTATGAAGACGTTGCTACCGACAAAATAGGGATAATTCCAGGCGGAGATGTTGGCGATGACGCCTAAGGGTTCATGCGCCAGACGCTCGGTCATGCCGCCGCCAAGGTCATGCCAGACAGTATCGTCTTTGCTGCGGGCTGCAACTTCGTTCAGAAAGTAGTCGATGCGCCCGAGGGTACCATTCACTTCGCCGCGCGCCTGAGAGAGTGGTTTACCGACTTCGCTAGTGAGGATCTGCGCACACTTTTCGGCCTGCTCAGCAAGCAGTTGCCGGAACCTTGCCACGACGGTCACACGCTGCGCTAGGGGTAGTGCCCTCCATGCCGGCTGCGCCGCCCTTGCTGCGGCATACTTTGTCGCGACAGTGTCACCAGAGTCGCATGCCAGACGCTCGATCACTGCTGCGGTCGCCGGGTTGATCACTTCCAAGGTTGCCATAGGTTGCTCCTAATTGGTTTTAGCGGCCAGAGATCTGCCCTCACCGCCTATGTTTTCCGTGCGCGCGCCGCTGCTAAAAATGCTGACAGCAGTGGAGCGGGGCTGAGTAGCCACGCCTCCTCAGGGTCCTGAAGCTCCGGATGCCACTGCACTCCGAGCAGAAATGGACCAGCGCGATCATTCAGGGTCAGCGCTTCGACGACACCGTCTGCAGGGCAGCGCGCCTCGACGCGAAGCTGCGGCGCTAGATCCTTGACGGCCTGGTGGTGAACGCTGTTGATGATGCGATCACCGGCGCCATACAGCCGCGCCAATTCGCCGCCACGTTCTAGGGCCAGGGGATGGTGATGGCCTTCATAAACATCGAAAATGCGATGATGTAGGGATCCTGGGTGTTGGGTCTTCACATCTTGAAATAAGGTACCGCCGAGCGCTACATTAAGCACTTGGTGACCACGACAGATGCCTAATAGCGGCTTGTCGAGCTTCAGCGCGGCCCTTACTAGGGCAATCTCGTAGGCGTCCCGATGTTGGTCACCAGCCCATTCTGGTCTTAACGGCTCTTCGCCGTACGAGCTAGGCGCCATGTCGACGCCGCCGGTCATGACGATCCCATCTAAATCACCGACGATATCGTCGATGCTAGGGCCTCCTGTCGCTAGTGATGTCGGTAGTAGCGACGGCAAGGCGCCTGCTGCCATTAGCCAATGGGCCATACCTTCCTCAAAGTAGAGCAGGCGTCGCCCCTTATAGGCCATGCGTGAATAATCTGGCTGATAGATATTGGCGCTAAGGCCAATACGCAGCGGTCTCGCGCCCATCCTATTGTGCACGCAAGAACAGCTTGGCAAAATCTCCACGCGACACCGGCCGTGGATTGCTAGCGTGGCAAGGATCAGCCACCGCAAAGTCGAGCAGTGATTCCGTCGGCGTTGCTTTGAGTGCTGCGAGGCCAGTAGGCAGAGCACATTCTTGCCGTAGCTTGGTCAGCCAGCGGAGGAAGCCGTCAGCTAGGTCTTTGGTCTCCAGAGTACGCACACCGACTGCTTGGCCAAGGCACGCGAGGCGTTCGACCGCTGCGCTTAGATTGAATTCCATGCATGCATCCAGCATAAGGGCGTTGGCCAGGCCGTGGTGCATGTCATAGACGGTGGACAATGCATGGGCACAGGAATGGGTGACGCCCAGACCTTTTTGAAAGGCTATAGCGCCCATCATCGATGCCATTTGCATCCCGCCGCGTGCCGCAAGGTCGCGTGGCTCGCGTATCGCTTTAAGCAAGTGCTGTCCTACCAAGCGCACGCCTTCCAGGGCAATGCCATCGGCGATCGGGTGGTAGCCTGGCGCCAGATAGGCCTCAATGTTATGCGTCAAGGCATCAAATCCGACGGCGGCGGTCACCGCAGCAGATAGCCCAAACGTCAATTCCGGATCAGCAAGGACCAGCGGCGGCAGCATTTTGGGATCAAAAATGATCTTTTTGGCATGGGTTTTGTCGTCCGAGACCACGGCCGAGCGCCCGACTTCGCTGCCGGTACCCGAGGTCGTGGGCACGGCGATCATAAATGGCAAAGGCTGGTCGACAGGCCGAGCATCGGCCTTGCCGTCTTCGTAGTCAAACAATAGTCCGGGATGGTTTACCATCAGCGCGATGGCCTTGCCGACGTCGAGAGGGGCCCCACCGCCGATGATCACCAAGGCATCGGCGCCGTGTTCATGGAAAGCTGTGACCCCGGCCTTCACTTGGCTTTCGGTGGGGTTGCCGAAGATACCGGCAAAGACGGCGGGAATCAGCCCAGCTTGGGTCAAATTTACATTTAGCTCGCTCAACATTGGCAATGTCGAAAGAGCTTGATCGGTAACCACCAAGGGTCGCTTGAGGCCCCGCTGCTTCAGGGCTCCTGGCGCCAATTTGATAGCGCCGGCACCAAATTTTATGGTCGTGGGGTAATTAAATTGCACTACAGGCATCATAGTCTCCTTAGATAATTTCAAAATAGCGCTTTAGTTCCCAATCGGTCACAGACTTTTGAAATTCCCGCCATTCCCATTGGCGCGTAGCCGCATAGTGATCGACGAAGGCGTCGCCGAATAGCTCCCGAGCTATCTGAGAGCCGTGAAAGGCGGCCGTTGCTGCCTCCAGATTCGACGGGAGCCGAACAGCGTTGTGCGCTAGGTAGCCACTACCTTGTGTCATCGGCTCGGTGAGCTGGAGTTTATGGGCGATGCCGTAGAGCCCGGCAGCGATCGCAGCCGCAACGCCTAAATAGGGGTTGATATCGGCGCCGCCAACGCGCAACTCCAGGCGGGTAGCCTTGTCGCTACCTGGGATCACGCGCATGCAAACGGTGCGATTGTCCTTACCCCAGGTGACGCGAGTCGGTGCCCAGAAGCCCTCCACTAGGCGCTTATAGCTATTAACGGTCGGCGCAAACAGCGGCAGGATCTCCGGTAGGCAACGCATTTGGCCCGCAAGATAACTTTTGAAGGTAGCGCTCATCTTCAGCGGATCCGCAGCATCGTAAAATAAATTGGTATTGCCTTCATTGCGTAGACTCTGGTGGATATGGCCGCTACAGCCTGGCAGTGTGGTGTTCCAGCGCGCCATAAACGAAGCTGTAAACCCAAATCTGTTTGCGATCTCCTTCGCGCCGGACTTAAAGAGCACGGCGCGATCGGCAGCCTCCAAGGCGTCTGCGGCAACCAGCGCTGCTTCATAAACCCCAGGCCCGGTTTCGGTGTGTAGGCCTTCGATGGGCACCTTAAAGTCGCGCATTTGGTCGTAGAGAGCGTTAAAGTACTCTCGTTCATATCCCGAGCGCTGCAAGGAGTAGCCGAACATCCCGGGGGTCAGTGGCTCCGGTTTTACGAAGTCCTTTTGCTGCAAGCTGATCGGTGTTTCGCGAAAATTGAACCACTCAAACTCCATGCCCACCAGCGGAAAAAATCCTGCTGTCTTGGCTTTTGCCAGGACCTGTTTTAACAGTTGGCGAGGGCAGATTGGCAGCGGCTTTTCATGGTCATCAACAAAATCGCCCAGAAAAAATGGTACATGATGGTCCCAAGGCACCGTGCGAAAAGTTGCTAGGTCGATGTTTACTTTGGCATCAGGATAGCCCGTATGCCAACCTGTATAAGCAACATTGTCGTAAGCCTGATCCGAGCTGTCCCAGCCAAACACTACATTGCAGAAGCCAAACCCTGAAGTGGCCGCACTGATAAATTTATCTAGGTGCATGACTTTGCCGCGGAGGACGCCGTCTAGGTCGGTGATAGCGACCTTGACCTTGGTCGCTCCGGAGCCCTGAAGTTGCTTGATCACGGCTTCAACTGTGTTCATCGGGGGGAGGGTCCTTCACGGGTTGTCAGCCGAGGCGGCTCTATGTCTGAGTGTATATTTTCATATCTTCACATCATGGTTAGCAGCATAATAGACTTGGCGCAAAAAATGAACGGCTAAGGCCAAAGAGCCGGCCACCACGCCCGGCCTCAGTCTGTTGGGAAAGTTGCCATGTTCCTGTGCGTTTTAGCTAGAATTTTTCTATCGTCGGCATCCGAGTTTCGACCAGAGGCTGAATCGCTACCCAATACTGCGTCCTGCGCATTCGCCTTTTAATTTCCCAGAATAAAAAACTCAGTATGTGATTCTTTGAGCAACAGCGGGTTGCAGGCAATGCCTGACCCTAAAATCCGGATGTAGAGCGCTATGGCCCTGACAGCTGAAGACTTAAAAGCCAATCTGATCTTTAGCGATGGGGCCTGCTCCGGCAATCCCGGTCCTGGCGGCTGGGGGGCGATCATCGTGCGCCCAACGGGGGAGGTTCAGGAGCTTGGTGGTGGCGCTGCGGCGACGACCAATAACCAGATGGAAATGATGGGTACTATTGCGGCTCTCGAGGCGCTACGGGATGCCCCAGAAAAGGTGCTGGTGTTCACCGATTCAACCTATGTCATCAGGGGCATCACCCAATGGGTATGGGGCTGGCGGCAACGAGGGTGGTTGACTGCTGAAGGCAACCCGGTAGCCAACCGCGAGTTGTGGGAACGCTTGGTGCGTATCGTGGCGCAACGGCCTAAGCATGCCACGCTTGATTGGCGTTACGTCCGTGGCCATACCGGCGTGGCCGGTAATGAGCGGTGCGACGAGATCGCCGTGGCTTTTAGTAAAAGGCAGCGTGTGACCCTGTTTCAAGGCTTGATCTTGCAGTACCAGATTCCCATCCACGACCTGCCGGACGCTGCGGGAGCATTGCCTGAGCCGCGCCCTAAACAGCAAAAGGCGGCCGCGTATTCCTACCTAAGCGTCGTCGATGGCGTGCCGCAACGGCATCGCACCTGGGCCGAGTGCGAAAGGCGAGTGAAGGGGCGATCTGGGGCGCGCTTTAAGAAGGCTACCTCCGAGGCGGATGAGCGCAGCATTCTCGCGGGTTGGGGCGTGCGGCTATAGTGGGTGGTCTACTGCCCTGAGCTGCTGTTGCACGTCAATTGATGATGGCTGCATCGGTTTGTGAGGCTATAATAAATCATACCAAAGCAGGCAACGGTGACTGCGGTCTATTCGGCGGCGAAGGAGTCTGCAGCAATGCACGGGATCTCGGAGTTTTTTCGACAGAAATGGCGAAATATAGGGCAGCGGCTGGCGGTTTTAGTGCTGCCGGTTGGTGCCTTCTTGCTAAGTTTGCCCGCAGCCGGGGCGACGATTATCAAAGTCAATGCAGAGCATGACAAGCTATTGCTTAGCCTCACGCCCGCTGAATTAGCCTTCGTCGCCAATGATGAAAAGATTTGGGTCGAAGTAAACTATCCCAGAATAGTCGCCGTAGTCACCTTCACCAAGTTTAATGCGTCCAAAAGGACCGTGGTGGCTGAGCTGCCCGAGTGGGACGATCGGTTCGAGGCGAGGCAGCAGTTGCGATTCCTGCCGATGCTGTTCAACGTCGCCTCATCGCCGCTTATCACCTCGGCAGCCCAGTATTCATATGGCTCCCGTGCCATCGTTGAAGGTGGACTCGGGGGATTTATTGAGAGTTCAAAAGAGTATATCGGGACTGCGAGGGGGACCCAGACGGCAAAGGGAGCAAGGCTCACGGCCCATGGATACCTGATTTTGGATTCTCGGTATTTTGGCTTTAACCTCGATTATGAACATCGTGTCGCGACCGCTAAGTTGAAGCCAGTGGGGCAATCCTCAACGATGTCGATGCACCTAGATCAGCTGTCGCCCAGTGCCTGGGTCGAATTCAGTCCGGGTTGGCGCCTCGGGCTGCGTTATGATTATACGGTGATCGTGCAAGCCTACAGCGGCGACGAGCGTGGCAACTATCAGTTCTCTGTGGGCCGGCCGATTGCCACTCTGCTGTGGAGCGATGGTGATACCGAGACTGGCTTAGACGTCAGTGCAGAGCACAATGCCGGTGCAGTCGCTAGCTACACGGAGACAAAGACGCGGGCGTACACATATGAAGCACGACTATACAAGGTGCCAACCGAAATTTTTGCGCACTATCGTAGCATCGTTTCCCCATTTTTTGGCTGGGGTTTTGGGGCTGGCTATCTGTTGATCAACCGGACTCCGAGCGCCGGCAAAACCCTGGACGCGCCGGCGACCTTGCCTGAGGTAGTGCGCTTTCGCTTGGGCTTTGAGGAGCGCCTGGCAAACGGCGATAAATATGAGTGGGCCGTGACCTATGACGGCGGCAAGACCCGCGGCCTATCTACGCTGGAACGCAAGGCGAACGAAATCGGTCTGCAGGGCACCTATCAATCTCTAATCGGTAACAAGTGGATCTGTGGTGCAACCGCTGACCTTGCCGGCGGCTCGGCATCTTTTGGCGATCGAAGCATCGGCGCTAATGGAGAGAAGGTCGAGGTCAATCGTGTCGTGGTCGGTGCCCGAACGAGTTTTCTGGCTTTTGCCAATTATACCTTGGACCCCTTGCTGAAGAAGGGCAGGAGGTAATCAATAATATTATGGGGTTACCTGCGGACCTGGGTGGCGCCTGCGGGCTTACGCAAAGCGTGGACAAAGGCCTTATTGCTACGGTATAACTCCGATCTCAAGTCCGGAGTCTAGCGTGATAGCCAGATCCTGGGTGACGTCGACCTGCGAACTCCGCCAGGCCCGGAAGGGAGCAACGGTAGTGGAATCGATGGGTGCTTGGATCATCTGGCTATCACCCTGAACTCCGGGCTACTCAAAAGTCCGTGTATCACCACTTGGAGAGGGTCGCCCTTGACCTATCAGCCGCTAGCGCGCAAATACCGCCCTGGCCAGTTCGCTGAATTGGTCGGACAAGAGGCGGTCGCAAAAGCCCTGGCCAATGCCATTAGCATGGGTCGTGAGCCGCATGCCTTGATCTTTACTGGAGTGCGAGGGGTCGGTAAGACGACGATTGCTCGACTCTACGCCAAAGCATTAAATTGCGAGGCACGGCTTCCTCAAGCTAGTGCTGAACCGTGTAATATTTGCGCCAGTTGCCAGGCCATCAGTCGGGGCAACCACGAGGACGTGTTAGAGATCGACGGCGCTTCCAATACCGGTGTCGGCGACGTTCGCTCATTGCAGGAGACGATCGACTACCGACCGCAGCGCTCGGCCTTCAAGGTCTATATCATCGATGAAGTGCATATGCTCTCGGGCGCTGCCTTTAATGCTTTGCTCAAGACTTTGGAAGAACCACCTGGCCATGTAGTCTTCGTCTTCGCAACGACTGAGATCCAAAAGGTACCGCAGACCATCATGTCGCGTTGCCAGGCGTTCTATCTCAAGAAGTTGCCCGCCGCATTAATCTTGCGCCGCTTGGAATATATCCTCGCGCAAGAAGGCATCGGGGCGGAGGAGAAGGCACTGGCGGTCGTCGCTCGCGAGGGTCATGGTTCCTTGCGCGACGCTCTGACCTTGCTCGACCAGGCGATTGCACTTGGCAATGGTCGGGTAACGGTTGAGAGCCTCGGCTGGTTGGTGTCGAATTTGTCTTCGGCCCCGTATTTAGAGCTGCTGGCGGCGCTTACGGCCCGTGATGCAGCGAGGGTTTTGCAGGTGCTTGAGGCGCTGGATCAAGGTGGCGCCGATTTTACCTTGGTGGTGGAACAGGCGGCGGAATTGGCGCGCCATGGCTTTGTCCTGCAGGGGCTCGGCGCCAAAAGTTTAGAGCTGACGCTACTCGGCTTGGATGATGCTGAGGTGGCGACTCTGACTACACTGGCGCTATCGGCTGGTCCTTTTGATTTAAACCGCATCTTTCGCACTCTGGTTAAGTGTCGGGGTGACCTCGAGGGCTCAGCGCTCGATCGCTATATCGTCGAAAATTATCTCTTTGAATGGTGTCTGGACCCTGGCCTACCAACGATCGATCAATTGCTTAGTTCAGGGCGTGCCTCTGGTCAAGGCCACCCAGGTACTGATGCATCGACATCAAAAATGGGGGCTGGGCCTAGCCGCACCATGAAGTTGTCTGCAACATTGCCACCGAAAGCAGCAGCGGCTGTGGTTGTTCCGGCAGCGCCTGTGGTTGCTCCGAAAGCAGCGGTCGCTGCTGTAGCTGCCGCGTCCACGGTGCTTGCCTCGGCCCCGTTAAACGACGACGGCACTCGGCGAGTGCGGCCGCCGATGCCGGTGGGGATGCCGGAGACGTGGCGGTTGATGATCGATGCATGGAAGCAGCAGAAGCCGCTGCAAGCACGTAAGTTTGAGGAGGCGCATCCACTAGAGTACAGTCGCCAGCGCATTGTCCTGGCCATTAGCGACGACGGCTTTGCCAGCAAGTCGCTGTTGGGCCGTGATGAGCAGGCGCGGGTTAAAGAGCAGTTTCGCGAGCTTTTTGGCTTCGAGGGTATATTGGTGATTCAGTCCAAGCCGGCGGTGGCCGCGGTGGCTGCCGACGTTTTGGGTGAGGCGGCTACGGTGCTACCCGAGACTATCCTAGCTGAACGCGGCCGGGAGACGCTTGACCGCCAGGGCCGCTTGATCGAGGAGGCGAGTAACGCGCCTTTCACGCGAGATTTGTTGTCTGCCTTGGGTGGCAAGCTTGAAGGTGTTAGAATCCTTGGCAACGACTAAACCCTCTGTCTGGTAGCGTGCGGCATGGCTTTTACCAATTTCGAAACCAAAGAGATCAATTGCAAGATCATCTATTTTGGGCCGCGTGGTGCCGGCAAGACCGAGAACCTGCGGTCGATCTATAAGAATTCATCGGCTGATGTGCGCAATGGTTTGATCGAATTAGATGAGGGCCAGGGCGCCACGCGCTTTTTCGACTTCCTACCGCTAAGCATGGGCCAGATTCGGGACTTCCATCTAAAGCTTCATTTGTTTACACTTCCGGCTAATCCACTCTATGAATCGGTGCAGTCGGTCATCCTTAAAGGCGTCGATGGATTTGTTTTTGTCGCTGATTCACGCGTCGAGGCCATGGCGGACAATGTCGATGGCATGAGCGCGGCGCGTCGGATCTTGGCCGCGCAGGGCTACAATGTCAGTGATATGCCGCGCGTGATCCAGTACAACAAACGCGATCTCGGCGACGTTTTGCCGCTTGAGTTGCTACGGCAAGAGTTAAATCCGGGACAATTGCCAGATCAAAAGGCGATTGCTAGCCAGTCGATAGGCACCATGGAGACGCTCCAGGCCATGGCCAAGCTGGTGTTGAAAAAAATCGCGCCTTAGGGCCCGTCAGGAAATAACGTGCACATTTGGGCGCCAGCTGACGGCCCTTAGCTTCGACAAAGCCTATTCATGTTATAAATTCCACAAATTCTGCTGCTTTGGAGCCTATTATGCTGCTGACTTGTCCGACACCCTATGCTGTACTCGTCTGTGCGGTCGCCGACGCCAGCGGCGTGCTGCGGATTGCAGTCGATGCCGCTTCGGGTGAGACACCAGGGTTAAGGTTCGCGGTGGTGCCATTAATACCGATTAATATTCAATTGGCCGGAGCAGCAGCCGCCTTTTTTGGCACCGAAGTAGGGCGGCACCTGAATATTGAGCAAGACTACGCTGATGCAATTTCACGTCATGATGGCGATACTACTTTGTATCTGTCGCGTTTGGATCCTGCCGCAGGTATCGTCGCAAGTGCTGAATGGTTGAGCATTCCGGCCTTGTTGCGCCAACTTACCGGTCGTGCACGCATTCCCTACTTGCGCGCTTGGCAGGTCCTAGCCGGCGGGCTCACGCTTGCCACTAAAGCGGTCGATGCCGCTGCGGCACTTAAGCATTTGACCGACTAAAACTTCGACATGCGCCTGGCTCTTTGTCGGATTCTGGCGTGTAACTATCTGAAAAATCTAGGGTGGTCTGCGGCCTCTGACTTGCACCTAAGCAAGTCTGTTGGATTTCACCGGAGACTTACCATGCGCTACCATCTGATTGCTGCCACTGCCTTGAGCCTTATCAGTTCCGCTGCCGCAGCCAAGCCGCTGCAGTGCAACTCAGGTCAAACCCTCTGCGTCGTTAGCGACCGCAGCGATCTCACCATCGGCGACCAAGTCGGGGTTTTCAATGACGACGGTCAGCTCGTCGCCACCGCTGCCGTCAGCCGCATGCGCGGCAACAAGCGTTCCCTGGCGATCGCGAGCAGAACCGGTCAAATAGCCAAAGGCGACCGCATTGCGCTCCTCGACACTTCAGCCATCGATGGTACGCCGCCACCCACATACGAAGTCTACCGCGAACCAGCCAAATACCAAGTCGGAGCTAGCCTAGGTTACTCGACAATTGCCTTAGGAACTTCTGTCCCGGCTTATGAGCTTAGTCCTTATGTTCAGATGCGCACCTGGGGTGGGCTGTTGGTGATCGGGCGGGCGGTGTATGCGAGCGCATCAGGCGAGACCAGTCATGGCGACGTCAGTGTCGAAAAAGTGCCTATGCAGATGCACGGCATTGGCTTGCTCAGCGGCCTCGGCTACGAGTGGTTCACTAGCAAGCCGTTGTCGCTGCGGATAGAAGCAGCGGTGGGAGCGATGCGAGTTGATGCCACGGTTGACGGCAGCAGCCAGCCCGTCGATGATGGTTCGATCGATATCCATGTTAAAAATGGCACCGCACCTTATGCCCGCTGGTCGATCGGGGGCGTCTATCATGTCGGTGACCAATGGCACGCGCATCTTGATTTTACTGAGAGTCTCGTCTACCAGGCTTTTGCTGCAACGCTCGTGTTGAGCATGTCGCGCGACCTGCCTTAGGCCCGTCCAAAAATAAAGTGCCTTTCTGGCCGTCAGCTGACGCCCAGAGAGGCACTTTATTTTTGGACGGGCCCTTAGAGCCCGTTGGATGATGTCGGCTTCTCGATCAGTTCAGCATGTAGCACAGTTAGCGCCCTGTCCAGCTGGGCCTCGTCTAGGACCAGCGCGATTTGCTGGTCGGTGACGTCGATGAAACAGAGTTGCTTCGGTAAGGCAGCACAGATTGTGGCCGTGGTTTCGGGGCTTTGTTTATAGCCTTGGCCGACTACGGCCACAGTCGCGACACCAGCTTTAAAATTTAGGCACTCCCAGCGACCGCGGGTCTGAGCCGAAACGCTCGCAAGCATGAGTTCCAGATCAGTGACGAGGTTTGCCGCAATCGCCAAGGTCAAATCGATCGTACCGTCGTGCTGCCTGATCTGCTGATTGACCTGGGGCGCTTCCCCATGCCGCCACAGCCAAGCGAGGACTTGGGCTAGGATACTCGAAGCGTCCCCGGCGGTGAAGCGGTAGGTGGCCAAAGCCATGCCGCGCTTGTGGGCAAGGGCTAGCGTCTGTGGACGTTCCAAAGGGGTGCTCCCATGAATATGAGTTCCTGGTTGGCTGAGGTCTAGGCTCGAACGGATCTCAAATGGGATGCGAAATTTGGCGGCGAGGTGCGCCCCGCGCGGGTGCAACACAGCCGCCCCGCCCCAAGCCAGAGCGGTCATCGCGGGCCAGCTGAGGTGTGGTAGGTGGCGTGCCGCGGGTACGCTGCGCGGATCACAGGTAAAAACTCCGGCGACATCTTTGTAGAGCTGGCAGGTATCGGCCTGGAGTGACGCGGCAAGGGCGATAGCGCTCAAGTCTGAGCCGCCGCGGCCGAGCGTGGTGATCTCTTTGGTATGTGTGGTGACGCCCTGAAAACCGGCAACGATCACCACGCGGCCAGCAGCGAGGTTGTCGCGGACCCGGTCGCCAAGGATCGCCGAGATGCGGGCGTTGCCATGCGTGTCATCGGTCAAGATCCCGCATTGCGACCCGGTTAGAGAGACGCTTTGCACACCTTGATTGTCGAGTGCGATCGCTAACAGGGCCGCACTGATCCGTTCGCCCGCGGTAAGCAGCATGTCTAATTCGCGGCCAGCCGGCTTGGGGTTGAGGGCTAAGGCCATGTTTAGCAGGTCATCGGTCTGTTCGCCCATGGCGCTGATAGTCACCAAGACCTGCTGGCCAGTGCGCACCGTTGCGGCGACGTGCCCAGCGACGGTGCGCAGCCGGTCTAGGCTGGCCACCGAGCTGCCGCCATATTTTTGTACCACGAGCGACATGGCTTTGGGCCTTTCTTGGCGCACTCTCAGCGCGTCCTAGATGGCTCGCATCCTAGCAATGCCAATGCCGCCCGCCTAGGGCTTTTACAAGTTTATCAGTTTCATTCGCCGCTGTCCCGCCGCCTCGGCCAGACATTTTACGGCGGCGGTTGCATAAGTGGCATGGCTGCGCTTAAATGCCGTCTATGGTCCCATTTTGTTCGCCTACAGCTTCAACTTCGTTGCGGCAGTCTTCACCTGAGAACGACGCGTCTATAGGCGAGTCCAATTTTATGCCCGAAGCCCGCCAGTGCGCGCGCGAGGCCTTCGGTTATGCGACGCTGAGGCCGCATCAGGAGGCGGTGTTAAACCAAGTGTTTTCCGGCCGGGACTGTCTTGCCGTGCTGCCTACTGGTTCGGGCAAATCGCTATGTTATGCGCTGCCGGCTCAGATGCGCGATGGTCTGGTGTTGGTGCTGTCGCCATTGATCGCTCTGATTCGCGACCAAGCTCGGCGCTTTGCCTTAAATGGTATTCCGAGTGCAGCACTCGACAGTCTACAGACGGCCGAGGAAAAAGCCCTGGTTTGGGAACGGTTGGATCGTGGCGAATTAAAGCTCTTGATCATCTCGCCTGAGCGCCTGGCCCGCGCTGATTTTCGTGCGCGCCTTAAAGCCTTGCCGCTGCAGCTGGTAGCTATCGACGAGGCCCATTGTGTCAGCCAATGGGGCAGTCATTTCCGGCCTGACTATCGCATGATTGGTAAGTATTTGGCGGACTTCGGCGAGGTCCAGAAGTTAGCAGTGACGGCGACCGCGACCCGTCGTGTACGCGAGGATATCGAGCTGTCCCTGCGGCTGCGCAGCCCTGCTCAGGTGTGGAGCGACGTGGCTCGGGCGAATCTTCGCCTCAAAGTGGTGAAGACTGATAAGGTTGCCACCCACTACACGACTCTCCTGCAGACTGTGCTAAATGAGACCGGATCTGGCATCGTCTACGCACAAACCCGTAGGTCGGCCCGCGAGGTGCATCGTATGCTGGTTGATGCCGGCGTGGCAGCCTCGCTGTATCATGCCGGCCTGACGGCAGCGGCGCGGGAGTCGGCGCAACGGGCATTTATGAATGGATCAGTCCGGGTTGTGGTGGCAACTAATTCGTTTGGCCTAGGTATCGACAAGGCTGACATCCGCTTTGTTCATCATGCGAGCTTGCCAGGAAGTATCGAACAGTACGTCCAAGAGATCGGTCGTGCTGGCCGCGACGGACTCGAAGCACACTGCTCGATGATCTATGGCTCGCGCGATTTTTACGTACAAAAATTTATGATCGAAAAGAGCTTTCCCGAAGTCTCGCTGTTGATACGGGTGCTGGGGGCCACTCGCGAGTATATTGCTGGCGGAATCGGCGAGACCCTCATTGCTGTGCAGCGGCATTTGCAGGTCGCACTGGGTGCCACGGTCGATGATTTAAACGCGGCGTTGACGGTGCTTTGTCGTGAAGGCTTACTCGCGCGCCTGACCACCTGTGGTGGCGCTGGGGACTACGGCGACGTCATGATCGGTGACGGTTGGTGCGAGGATGAAGCCGCGACCATCCGTGATTACCCGTTGCGCAAGGAAGGTAGCATGGCGAAGTTGGAAGCTATGAAGATTTACGCTGCGGCAAGCAGCGACCAGCGGCGGCAATTTCTCGACGAGTATTTTCGTCGCTGATTCAGGCAAAGGAAGATGACTACGCAAGCGCAAGCGACCATATTAGGTAGCGGTACCAGCACCGGAGTTCCGGTGATTGGCTGCGCCTGCTTGGTGTGTAAAAGCACGGATCCTTTTGACCAGCGTATGCGCTCTTCGCTGCTGCTGACCTTGCCGGATGGCAATAACCTGGTCATCGATACCGGTCCTGATTTTCGCGCCCAGATGCTCCACGCCAAGGTGGCAAAGCTAGAGCACGTGCTTTATACGCATACCCATGCCGACCATTGCCATGGGTTTGATGACCTGCGCGCCTTCCACTTTAACGGCCAAAATAGCGTGTTCTGCTATGTCGCGCAGCGGCATGCAAATGAGTTTCGGCAGAAATTTTCCTACGCCTTTCGCGACACCGGCTATATCGGCACCAAACCGCAGGTGACGCTGGTTGAGTTTGACGAGACGCCGTTTGCGCTTCTTGGGTTGGAAGTTGAACCGGCCTATGCGGTGCATGGCAATGTCCAGTCTGCGGTCTTTCGTATCGGGCGTTTTGCTTATGCCACTGACTTTAAGTTCTTCTCACCGGAGTTAATCGCGCGTTGGCGCGGCAAGATCGATACTATGGTGGCCAGCGGCATCCACTACGGCGACCACCCGACGCATAGTTGTATACAGCAAACCATAGCGTTGATGGCGGCTCTGCAGGTCAAGCAGGGGTACATCACCCATATTTCGCACAAGATCATGCATGCTCGCGACCAATCGGGGTTACCACCGGGAATTTCGTTTGCCTACGATGGTCTCCGCTTTGGCGTTGAACTGAGCCTATGAAGATTTAAGGCCGGTCTAAAAATACTTTGAGCATCTGCAACCTCTTGGTAAGGGGCCATCATTTCTTTCACTCTCCTGCTCAGAGCGGGTAGACACAGCAGAACCTCTCGACGACTGACAGGATTTAGCACGGGTCTTTCGCCAATGCAGTCAGCGCCGCATCGCCAGCAACCAACAGCGTTAATATAGCCTTTGCAGCTGTGGGATCATTGGTCGGTACTACGCCACTTTCGAGTAGGCCACGTCGCAAGGTAACTGGGTAGGCTTGCTGCAGGGCCTGGGTGTATGCAGCGGCATCTGCCCAGCCACTTCGGCGGATTTGCTCAACTGAAATATGCAGCCATTGACAGCGAGCCGCGGCATGCACCCTCCGGTCCAACTCCACTGCTATGCGTCCCATGGTGAAGCGTGGATTGATTTCCACCAAGGGGTAGAGGTGATAGCCTTCGTCGGTTTTATAGACTAGTGCATCGATGCCTGCAGGGCCGACGTAACCAGCCGCCGCCAGTCGAGTACTTACGGTTGCCGCTACCTGCAGCAGTCGACCTGGGAAGTCCTGTTCGTGGTAGGTTCGCAGCAAGGTTGGGTCAAGT
>Ga0315291_10005690_pt1 | contig 15589 bp, 18 predicted proteins | sample YL17G12_20_MG_FD_203070 | JGI IMG/M metagenome (GOLD analysis project Ga0315291, IMG submission 203070) | Sediment microbial communities from Yellowstone Lake, YNP, Wyoming, USA - YL17G12_20 | ecosystem: Environmental > Aquatic > Freshwater > Lake > Sediment | place: USA: Wyoming | collected...
TCCCCGAGGGGCGCATCGGAGGCTGGGCGGAAAATCGGTCAACGACAGGCTACACTAAGGTCAGCTGTAGCCGAAAGCCCGCAAAGGGGGGTAATCCCCCCGAAATAAAAAAGGGCGGACTCCCCTTCCGGGGCATCCGCCCCTTGCGTTCGAATAAAGTCGATCAGATCGGGGACACGTACCGGAAGTACATGTCCCCTAGCGATCAGTACCGGCCGCCGCCGCCTCTGCCGCCGCCGCCGCCGAAGCCGCCGCCGAAGCCGCCTCTGCCGCCGCCAGTGCGGGGGCCGTCGGTGCGGGGCCGAGCTTCGTTGACCGTCAGGGGACGGCCCTTGAGGTCGACGCCGTTGAGGCCGCTGATGGCCTTCTCCGCCTCTTCCTTGTTCGACATCTCAACGAAGCCGAAACCGCGGGACTCGCCGGAGAATTTGTCCTTGATGATCGATGAGCTGGTAACCTCTCCGAACGCCGCGAAGGCGTCCTTGAGGTCCTGCTCGTTGGCCGTACGGGAAATGTTTCCCACGTAGATGTTCATACATCTCTCCTTTAGATATTGTCCTTGCCCTGGACGCGGTCCCTCTTATTCGGGATCCCCGGTCGCCCGGGGCCCATGAACGGAGCCCGTGCCCTGCCTGCCGAAATAAAGGAGAGGAGTATGACCGACCGATTGGGGGGCCCGTGCCCCTCTAGCCTTTATTCGAGTTAGATATAAAACCCGGCAACGACCTACTCTCCCACACAGCTGCCCATGCAGTACCATCGGCACGAACGGGCTTAACTTCCGTGTTCGGAATGGGAACGGGTGTGGCCCCGCCGTTATCATCCCAAGATTGGTAGCTGTAGTTACCTGACCTTGACTGTACAAGTCGAGTATTCTGCGGCCGTAAACCCGCTTCCCAGCCAGAATTCGGGCGCAATACGGTCACACCCGACATCTTGTTTCAGCCTGGGATAGCGTAAGACCGAAACGCCTTTCAAGACTTTACCTGTATGTATTAATCCTCCCCCGCCCCCTTGTTCAATCAAGGGGGTTTCGTGTGGACGGCGTTTCGGATAAAGGAATTGTGGGCGATAGAGGACTTGAACCTCTAGCCTTTGGATCGCCTCGGGCCGTTTCCGTTCTCCAGGTTGAGCGCGAACACCGACAAACGTCCTTATCCTATTTTTTTTGTAAACGATCTAGGGCGGCCTTGGCGGAACCGAGTTGAGGATTGATTTCCAGGGCCCTCTGGTAATTCCGGATAGCCCCTTCTCGGTCACCTTTCAGCAAATACGTTTCGGCCAGGCTGTCGTAAGCGTTCGCCTCGCTGGGGAACATCCGGGTGTTCATCCGAAAAACCTGCAGGGCCATATCGATTTCGCCGGCCTTGACGAGCTCGTAGCCGAAGCTGTTCAAGTCGGTCGCCGAGGGAACGTCATAACCGTTTTCCTTGAGAAGCCTGCCCGATTCTTCGTCGGGAAGCACGCCGTGGTGCCCGGCCATGTATTGGTAGAGAAATTCTTGGGCGGTGGGACGGGGCATTTCGTAAGGCTTTCCGAAAAGGATGGCCTCAATCGCGGCCGCGACGGGCCGGCCCGCCCGATGGTAGTTGGATAGGACGATGAGCGTCATGTCGTCCTCGAGATACCGTCTATACATGGCGCTAACGCCCATGGTTTCCCCGCCGTGATAGACGACTTTCCGGCCGTCGATTTCAGCCAGTCTCCAGACGATTCCCCAGTTCTTTTCGAGGAAAGGTTCGGCCATGCGGTCCAATGTCTCGGTTTTTAACAGCTTCCCCTTGGCCAGGGCGCGGTCGAGTTTCAGGAGGTCTCCGGCCGTCGTTTGAATCCCCGCCGAAGCGATGAACGGGACCATCCAATAGGCGTAGGTGCTGAAGCGGCCGAGACTGTCCTTAGCGTATCCGGTAGCCCGGTTCGGCACGACGTCCTCCAGGTTGGCGATGCTCGTCTCCGTCATGCCGCAGGGACGCAAGACCTCTTCTCGTATGTATTCTTTAAAAGAATGGCCGCTCGTCCGTTCGATGATCGCCCCGAGGAGGACGAAGCCCGAACTGCTGTAGGAGAAGGTCTTTCCCGGAGTATTCTCCAACAACTTCTGTTCAAAGATCATCGGCAGGAAGTCGTCGATGGTCCGGAGGAGAGGCCAGGCCGCGCGGAACCGCGGATGCGCCGTATAATCAGGGAGCCCTGAGGTATGAGTAAGGAGATGAATGATCCGGATCTTATCGCCGAAAGGGAAGCCGGGGAGGTGTTTGATGACGGTGTCTTCGAGCCCGATGATGCCTCTCTCTACTAAGCGCATAAATCCAACGCCCGTAATGACCTTGGCGATCGAGCCCAGCTCGAACCTAGTGTTTATCGTATTGGGGACGCCGTGATCCTTATCGGCCTCCCCGAACGCCTTGGCGTAAAGAATCCGGCCTTTGCGGGCGACCAGGACGGTCCCGGAAAAATGCTCGAGCTCGACGAAGCGGGCCATGACGTTGTCGATCTTAGGGAGGATGTCCGTTTCCGACCCAAAAAGGCGCGGCAGGCAAGTGCTCAGAACGAGAATGGCAACCCATGTTCTTCTTATCACGCGATACTCCTTCTCTGAATTTTCATATCAACCTCCTCGACCCATGATAGAAATCTCTGTGAAGGCTGTAAATTCCCTAAAAGTGGATTTTCCGCAAATTCCACTTTTTGAGTAGCAGTCGAAGAGACAGAACGGAAGAAAAAAGTTTACGCGCGCGCTTTTTTCGATATAATAAGGCCAGTATGATGAACGGCTTCCTGGCGGGCCTCTTCCTGGCGGCGGCGGTCGTCCCGATCGTGCTGGCCGCGCGGCTTAGCCGGCGGCAGCCGTCGTCATCCCTGTTGTCCTATCTGCTTTATCTGTCGTTGTGGAATTTTCAAACCGTCTTTACCACGGCGTTTCTTCTGTACATCCGCTATCTACCCAAAGCCGGACGATTGGGGTTCATCCTCTTCAACGCCGTCCTCATCATTCCTATCCACGCCGCGACGGCGATTTTTTTCGCCGATTTTCTCTGGAAACAGCTGGGACGGCGGCTGGCCTGGACGGCCAAGGCTGTGTTGGCAACGCCGTTTCTAGTCGTCCTTGTGACCTACGGCAGGCAAACCTTTCTCAGGCTCGCCAGGGACCCGGCTCCCTCCTCCTTTCAAGTCAACGCGCCCCTGTCCATGATAATTATGGTCTTAATTGTGACCGCCCTTTCCGTAGCCGGAATTCTCTTATCGGGCGCGGGAAAGGATGCCGGAAGGAAAAAACGCGTGATGCCGGTTGCTGGACTGACAGCGGTGGGCATGATTCTCGGTTTTTTGTTCATGGGTGGGAATTACTCGAACTTTCTCAGTTATATCCTGTATGGATTCATTGGGTTGGCGATGAATATCCCGGCCTTGATCGCCCTGGCGATGTCCCTCGAGCGGAAACGCCTCTCTTCGGCAGGCCGGGGGGCATCAGCTTCCCGTCTGGAAGAGGTCGGAGAACGTTTTGGCCTCTCGGAGCGCGAGCGTGAAATCCTCGGTCTCGTTTATCTCGGGCAACTTAATAAGGAAATCGCCCGTGAGCTCCACATTTCGCTCGACACCGTCAAGAAACACCTCTACAATATTTTTAAAAAGACAGGGGTCCGCAACCGGCTTCAACTCTTCCTGCTCGTCCCAAGGGAGGAATCCACGGCAATGAACGGTGGGCCTGCAGCCGGGCGACGGGATCGGATTCTCGACTGACGGAAGGATGTGACCTGAACCCCGGATCTTGGTCCATTCCGGATGCACCTTTTTTGATAAAATGAGGCATTCGGAAAGGAGTTCGGGATGAAGAAGAAGTTCACGGAGGCGCAGATCGTTTTTGCTCTTCGCCAAGCTGAGAGCGGGACGCCGATCGCGGAGATCATCCGGAAGATGGAGATCTCGGAGGTCACGTTCTATCGCTGGAAGAAGAAGTACGCGGGGATGGGCGTGGCGGAGCTCCGCAGGCTGAGACAGCTCGATGAAGAGAACCGCCGGCTGAAGCGGCTGGTGGCCGATTTAGTCCTCGATAAGCAGATGCTCCAGGATGCCTTATCAAAAAAGTTCTAAGGCCCGCCGAGAAGCGGGACCTGGTGTTCGTCATGAAGGCTTCTTACCAGGTCTCGGAGCGGCGGGCGTGCAAGGCCTTGAGGCTCGCTCGATCAACGATCCGCCACAAGAGTGTAGCGGATCCGCAGACGGCGCTTCGCATGCGTCTTAGGGATCTGGCCATGTCCCGTGTCGGGTATGGATATCGACGGCTCCACGTCCTGATTGGACGGGAGGGATGGCGGGTGAATCATAAGCGCGTTTACCGCTTATATCGGGAGGAAGGATTGGCCATGAGGAAGAGGCCTCCCAGGCGCCGCAAGGCCTGTATGAAGAGGGAGCTGCGGCCTCTGGCCGCCGAAAAGAACGAGTGTTGGAGCATGGATTTCATGTCGGACGAGCTCTTCGATGGACGTCGGATCCGGCTTTTAACGATAGTGGACAATCATACTCGTGAAAGTCTGGCGATTCACATCGGACAGAGGGTCCGTGGCTCCGCGGTGGTCGAGGTCTTGGAACGGGTCATGAAGGATCACGGGCGACCCCAGACGATCCGGGTTGATAATGGCCCGGAATTCATCTCGAAGGATGTTGATCTCTGGGCCTATTGGAATCACGTTATTTTGGACTTTTCGCGTCCGGGGAAGCCGACGGACAACGCTTATATCGAGTCCTTTAACGGCCGGTTCCGCCAGGAGTGCCTGAACGATCACTGGTTTTTGAGCTTGGATGATGCCCGGGACAAGGTCGAGGCTTGGCGGCGGGATTACAACAAAGAACGTCCACACAGCGCTCTTGGCAATGCGACTCCGGAGGAATATGCTGCTCAAGTCGAGCCCCAAAAGGCGACTCTTGATCGAGATCTCGAGGCGATTAAAAATGGACTTGCATATTCAAAAAGTTGCTGACAGAATGGGCGAGAACCGGGGTGCGGGTCAGCGGTGGGAACGTTCACTCTAGGGCTGGTACAATGTTAGGGGGCAGGTCATCTAGACCTTGGCCGCGGGTTCATTCCACTTCATCCGCCGTTGTCTAAGTTCTTCCAGCGCGAAGCTCGCCTCTTTGGAGAGCGCTTTCGGTATGCCAAGAAGTTCGTCAAGAAGCTTAGTCGCTGTTTTCATAGCAGCCGTCTTGTTCCTCTCGACAAGCTGTTTGCGTATCTTGCCATAAATTTCACGTGGGACACTGCCAATTCCCCGGTAAACACTTGCCATCTTAAGGGCGCCGGGTTCCACCTTCAAAACTCCGTTTCCGTAGGTCCTCCCATAGGCCTCCAAAGATAGCTGACCTGGAACAGATAAGAGCGAGACCTGAATCCACTCTCTCTCGCAAGCACGGGTGCCGCTAAAGTAAATGCGATGGACAGCATTCGTGCACTGGAATCCACCTCTATTGATAGCCAGAAACGGGGTGGATGATACACGATATGGAAAGAAGGCGTCGGGGATTTTCCCGTCGTTGACCACGTACCAAGGCATCCGCCGAGATGAGTGGCTGGTCAGGTGGATTCCCTGCTCCTCTCCCTGCCCCAAAAAGCGGTTGTACCTTCTGGGTGGATCGCTGGACAACTTCAAGAGTCGACCCGGCGGAGCGGCACCTTCCATTACCAGGTCGGAAATCTCTCTGCTGCTGGTGATGATGGGAAGGAGAGTCTTGTGGTGAAAACCGTTTTGCTTGGCCTTCTCCTTGGAAAGGATGAAGTAATGGTTGGCACCCGTGACGATGCCGATCAGCACATTCGCGTGATCACTAAAATGTGAAAAGCCGTGGCTCTGATGATAAACCTCCAAGATGGCGTCGGTTTTGTGCTCCTTGCTGCAATGGACTGTCTCCCCATCCCACTCGGATTCGGACACTGAAAAGTAGTTATGTGGTCCTGTCGCATCTTTTGAGAACGCAACGTAAATCTCAGCGGGCTCCCGCTTGTAGCCGCTGAGCCAGAGCAGGATTACGCGTTTGTTGGTCTGATTGAAGCAAGCTCTAGTGAGCGCTAAGGTGCGTATAGAGGCGAACTGGGGCCGCAACCAACGTCTTAACGAAGCGGCATATTTCGACTGCACAAAGCTCCAGGGAAGAACCGCCGCCAGCGTCCCCCCATTCTTGAGATAGCTCAGCGAATGAAGAAGGAAGTAAGCCCACAAGTCTGCCTCAGCGCTGAGTGCGCACAGGCCGCCGAATGTCTTGTGGAGGGCAGTCCGTTCTGACTCTGGCATCAGTGTGGCAGCCACATAAGGCGGATTAGTTACTACCAAATCGAATTTCATGCTGCTCTCGAACCTGAAAAAATCCTCCTTGACGAGCTTGCACACCGGCAGGTTGGCAGCCCGCTTGCCAGGAAGAAGCTTATCGCAGCCGAATAGGTTTGGCTTTTCGGCCCCGTTTAGGGCGTAGCATCTCTTGGCAACCGCCGCAAGAAGGGCACCGTCCCCGCAGGCCGGGTCGAGCACAGAGACGTCTGCCCGCTCGACGGCCTCAGTCGCCAGCAGGTCAGCTACTGGCTGGGGCGTATAATGTATCCCGTTTTGCAGGATTAGCCGCTTGTTTCTATTCGCCATAGAACATGTCAAACAGCAGTTTGCCTTCTTCTTGTTTACCATCGAGTACTTTGAGGCAGCATTCGTGGAAGTTCCTTAACATGAATCTTTCGTTTACTTTGACCACGTTACGCCACTCTGCTCGAGCGGCAAACCTGTGGGTTGTCTCATCACGGAATTCTTGGAACGCCAGATGAAGCAGTAGCGCAAGACATATCGGTGCCGAGGGGATGCGTGGCTCGGAGAACCATGGGTCCATGTGTTTAAGGTGTGTGTCGGAGAACTGACGTTCCAACAGAGCCGGCGGAAGTCCTCCCGCATATTGGATATGCAACTTAGGGTGCGGCTTGAGTCGGTCAACTGCAGGTGGTGCAAAGTCGAAATGGAACTTCCTCAGCAATCGGTCATTTGGCTCGTTCGTTCCATTCGAGATCGCCAAGTAGTAACTGACCTGTGTATACTGGTCGGGCAGCTTACTTTTAATTAGCGCACCCAGGTAAAGACGCATCCGATTGTCCCGATGCACGACATCAAGATATCCGTCGTAATTGAACTCAGTGCCCGGTCTTCGCCTATAGTATCGGGAGGCTTGGCATGCGAGGTTCGGGTAGCATCGATTTGTCTCAGAATCGTTCCGCAGGAAACTTAGCGTCTTATGCTCGTTAGTGATGAATTCCCTCGGGAGTGGACAGCCGATCGTCTTCATGCGAAAAGCTACGCCATCATTCTTATTTGCTCAAAGAATAGTAGATCTTGGTACTTCGGATGCGGTGCAGTGTGCTTTAGGCGCATCGGATATCGCTTCTCGCTGCTTTCATCAAGGTAGGCGACTGTCTCCGGGAACGACTCCCCGCTCCGGTAACACCGGCTGAAGTCCTCTTCCTTAATTCCTTTCAGCTTACGTCCCAACTCCCAAGGCATTTCACCGCCGCGATCGTTAGTCTCTTTTCGGAGGATCGATCGCAGGCTTGTGGCCCACCACCGTTCTCGGCTCGGGCAAGCGAAAACACCCGCATACTTGGCCGGCTCGAACAGATGCTCCACTTTCTCAAAGCTCTCCTCGCGCAGCCCCAGCAACGTAGTGGTCCACAATCGCTCGTACAGGAAACCAGGCCGGTTGAAGAATGGATCGCGCAGCCATGCGTAAAACCGCGTGGCGACACTTGGGTCATCTGGATTCATAAGAAGCTCGTCTGGTAGGACATTCAGAATTCGATCAGCCTCGTCCTCGGGAGGGTCCAGAAGCCCGATCAACGACGTCGCACTTCGTCTCCGCATACGCTTGATTCTTGCGAACCCATTGGCAAGGATGGGAAGGTCCTCGATGAAGTCGCCGAACTTATCTGAGCGGTACAACTCGTCATACATCGCGCTCTCGCGCTGATCAACATCCTTCCACTTTTCCGCCGCCGTGATGCCAACCACGGGACACCACGGCCAATGCTCTCTAAACAGCTCGGCCACAGTAGAGCCGCGTGAAGTGATCCTATTTTGACTCTTATTATTGAGCTTATCCAAAATATGGTCAATAACGACGAGCTGACGTGGCTTGGAGTGTAGAAGTTCTGGCAGCACTGTCGTGAGATTCTCGTTCTTGAGATTGCAAAACGAAACCTCGACACCAGTGGCAACCTCGACATCCCCGGCGAGTTTCTGACGATGCGGATTGTCATCTAGCCATAGAAACTTCAATTTTGCACCTGTCATGGTAGAATGATCTCCAAGCTCGATTTCCAGTCACCCTCGGGGGTTCTGAAGGCAACGCTGCCACCCCGAGCCTGGACAATCTCGCGGATAATGCTCAATCCCAAACCACTGCCAGTGCCGACGATGAATCGGTCTTCCAAGTTCAGATGCTTTTCAAGCCCCGGGTATAGTGTGCCTTGCGGGTCCGCCACGAAGGGCACAAACACCTCATCGAAATACGATTCGGGCAAGCCCACGCCCGTATCGAGTACGTTAATTACGGTCCTCCCCTCTAAAGCACGAGCCGTGACTTTTACCTTCTTGACCTTGCCAGCGGCAATTACTGATTTAATCGAATTCGAAAGCACATTGAGCACGATAGCATATAGCTCTGCCTCCAAAATTGGGCCAACTTTAGTTTTATTTGGCACATCTGTCAGGTCAACGTTAATGCCATAGCTGTCAATGATCAACTGGAAGCAGCGGGTCGCTGTGTTCAAGCGTTCTGCTAGCGCTAGGCGTTCAGGCGACGCCATTCTGCCGTCTACTGCGATTAGCGAGGTCATGCCGAGTAAGTCTAAGAAGCGCTCTTTCGTGTTTTTCAGTTCCGATCGTAACTCCGAGACCTTCTTTGCCTTCCTTTCATCGAGGCCGATTTGTAGATTCCGCAGGGCCACACTGCTATGTTCGAGCTCGCCAATCAGCGATTTAACTTCATGCGAGAAAATCAGGAGTAACGTTGACGTGGCAGCAACCAGTCGCAGGTGTCGGAGTTCTTCTCGGTTGGATGCCTCGTGCTTGAGGATTGCTTCCGTGGCGGACGTGACCGCGCGCTGCACTTGCTGTCGCTCTTTGAGTGGGAGCGCTGCAGCCAGCGTCTTCGTCTCACGTCGTATGTAGGCAACGGCGTCTTTTGCGACATATTCCTGGGTTGTTGCAGTCTCCGAGTTCCGCTCAAATGCCGCCCTGGCCGCAGCTGATTCCTCACGTGCGTTGAGTCGAATGTAGTAATCGCGATAGATTGTCGCCCAGTCAATAGCAAGTCGCACATACTTCGCCAACTCGTCCACCGCCGGGCTAGCAACAAACCCCTCCCGGTTCGACTTCATCTCGAATCCGGTCGCAGCCGAATTGATTTCCACATCGCCTACGTAGTTCCGAAAGTTCAATAAAGAAAGAAGAGCCCGCTTGGGGTCCACGTCGCGGAGCCGGCTGGCCAACGCAACCAGATCGACTCCGACCGCACTACGCCGCAGGCCGCGGTCCCTATCAACATGCAGCCAATCGTTGCCGGACTCACCATAAGGGGGGACACGAAATCCCTTGAACCGTACGTAGACGCCTCCCCAGTCATTGAGGATTTCTCCCAAAGTTCCCTTTGAGATCACGTCCGTTCGTCGCATCTGGTCGCGCCCTTCCACCAAGACGCCAACTCTCAGCGAGACCCCACCAAGATGGGGGAACGCACCGCGCAATTGGAGCGTTCGCGAGCCGATCTTCAAGGCATTCAGACGAAGAATCACGTCGCCATGGGTGCTCACTGCGCCCGTAACAGTGCCCCACCCGGCCGTGATAAGCTCATCGCGAAGATTTACCATGTCTTCCCCGAACCCAGGGGCCTCGAGCATTATATTGAAGCCTGGATCGGCTTCGTAGCCTTCGCGCTCCAGACCTCGATTCGCGACGAGGACGGCAAGCTGCCGCTTGAGATAGTTGTAGCCACGCGTGGACCACTCATCGTGTGGGGCACCTTCGATCACTAGCTTTGTCCCAGTTTCCGCCTGCTCCAAGCGCTCCCTGGCCCCAGGACATCTGATGTTCGTAATCTCGGTTCCCGGTGCGAACGCTGTCCAGTCAAACGACATGTGCGTGCGCTCGAACCCACCACCATCCGTACGAGCGGTTGTAGTGAGATCAAGCCGCGTACCCAGCCTTCGGCAACTGAAGCGGCCGATACCCTTGGAGCCCTGGCGAGGCCTGCCGAATCGATCCGACGTATCGGCGAGGATCTTGTTCGTGGTCGCGACTCGCATCCAGTATTGCTTAACCTGATCAAAAGTCATGCCCACCCCATCATCCTCGACATGGACGATTGGTCCGCCAGCTTGACGCGGGACGATTTTCACGGCTACTTGCGTTGCGTCTGCGTCATAGGCGTTCTTGACCAGCTCCAAGAGTGCGACATGAACCCGCTCGACGAGCTTCTCCCCCAGCTCAGACAAGAGCGCACTGTCGACCTTAAATACTAGGTCAGGCATACCACTTCCTCATAAGATCCATTCCTTAGTCCCGACCGTCTCTACTGCTCGGGCCAATCATTCTGCCCTCGGCCAGTCCCTGCGCGATGTGCAACCGCCTTCATCCAGATACAGAATAGCGAACAAAGCTCAGGACGGCAAGATATTTTATCACTAGAGGCGGTCTCCCCATAGCCTGCTCCTTCGGACACGGCGTTATCCGCCAGGGCGAAGTTCAAAATGGAGGAGCAAAGAGCGCTACTCTCGCAGCTGTCCCTTAACCTTCAAGGGCGAGGAAATCCACTCAAAAACGGGGCTACAAAAACTTGCTTTTTCGTTCAACGCCCCGAACCCTCCCGCTAGGTTCAAAATCAACGCTACATTTCACGGAAAAAGGATATTTCGGCCCGCGGGTCGCTGTCAAGAAACCCGAGTCAGGCCCCCGAAAATAAAAAAGGGCGGACTCCCCTTCCGGGGCATCCGCCCTTGGCGTTCGAATAAAGTCTATCAGATCGGGGACACGTACCGGAAGTACATGTCCCCTAGCGATCAGTACCGGCCGCCGCCGCCGCCGCTTCCGCCGCCAGTGCGGGGGCCGTCGGTGCGGGGCCGAGCTTCGTTGACCGTCAGGGGACGGCCCTTGAGGTCGACGCCGTTCAGGCCGGCGATGGCCTTATCGGCCTCTTCCTTGTTCGGCATCTCGGCGAAGCCGAACCCGCGGCTCTCGCCGCTGAACTTGTCCTTGATGATCGACGCGCTAGAAACCTCGCCGAAGGCCGCGAAAGCGTCCTTGAGGTCCTGCTCGTTCGCCGTGCGGGAAATGTTTCCCACGTAGATGTTCATACATCTCCGGTGTTATTCGTTAATCGTGTTTGCGCAGTACCGTCTGCATTCATGATATATATCTGCTCATTGGGGCCATTGCGTTCAGATTGGAAAGCGATTAAACCACCGCCTCTTCCATCGAGAGGAATGTTTTGATTATCCTTGCTTCCATTTGATTCAGTTCCACAACAACTGAATACAAATAGTAATACAAATAATGACAAAATTGTTTTCATATTAATTTTTGTTATTGGTTAATAATTATTTATTTGATTCAATAGGAATCAACTCTTTAGATATTTTTCAGAGTCCAAACATTGGATTGGTTGGCTATTCCTTCGGTCTCTACTCTTCGATGATTTTTGTGCATGCATTTAAAACTATTTCTTCGCTTCAATCACATTCAGGCAACAACATATTCTTTAAAAGATGTCTACAGGATTTCTTCTAAAAAAGTTCGAATAGCACCGAGTGTTTCTTTCCTATGAGTAATATAGAGTGAATGTCCCGCCCCATTCAACTCAACGACACGCCCCTGTTTCATTCTGGCTCTGAAATCATCGCGTGAGAGTTTATCTATCCGAAGTGCTGCTTCATGATAGGTCCGCATTGCTTTCTGTGTAGCCGAATCGCATGCATAATAATCAATGAAAAGCTCGGTAACTGGATACTGCGTTGCGTAAATGGCAAGTGCGGGGATATTAATCCCTGAGTAGTCAGGATCCCTGAGACTTTCCATGATCTGGCCGTAAATTCTTCCCGGTGTTTTGCTTCCGTTGAAGCGTCCATCCGAAGTCCAATGATAGAGAGCTTGGATCTCGGATAATGGCATCATGACTCCATTGACTCTGGCATAGTAAGCCCGATACGCTTTGGCTGAGGTAGAGTCGTGCGCAGTCGGTAAAGATAATGGAGATTCAGGGACTTTGTATTTCGACTGAGAATCCCGTGCCGACACTCGGTTATATGCCGCTTCGATATAGATGAGTGCCTGAACCTTGTCAGGATACTTCTGCGCGAAGAGTGTCATCTCATCACCACCGAGAGAATGACCAATCATAACAATCCGGTCTACTCCAAGGCTATCAAGAACAACGTGAATATCTTCCACGAGAGTTGGAATCGTATAGCCGGTATCGGGCTGTGCTGATCCTCCAAAACCTCTTCGTGTAATTCCATAAACATGATACATATCGGTTAATTGCGGTGCAAAATCATCGAACACATGAGCCGTATGACCTAATCCAGCCAGGAGGACAACAGGAATTCCACTTCCACCCCAATCTATTACTTCGAGCTCTGTACCAGGTTCAACTTGAATTAATCGAGCTGAAGGAATATTACTTTTGTTTGTGCACTGCCATTGCAGTACGAATAGTATTAATAGACCAAAAGGTCGTATCATATAGATTATTCTCCTCATCTTTTATTATAAAATTATTTCTAGAGCTTTGTCATGTGGTTCTACAAAACCAAATTGCCTATAAATAGGTTCTCCATCTTTAGTAGCATGCAGTTCAATCTTATCAAGCTCTCTTTGTTTCGCTTCATCAATAAGTTTTTGGAAGAGTAATGAACCAATTCCGTTTTCTCTAAACTCTTTAACAGTAAACATGTTTAAAATATAACCTGTTCTTCCATTAGGTACTTCAAGATTGCCCGGTTGTTCCCGAATAACCATTCCACTAGATCCAATAGATATATTTTCAAATTCAGCAATCCAGGAAACAAATGTGTCATTTATTAATGATCGAGTAAAGTATTGCCTTAATGATTGTCTTAATTGAGATTCCAGTTCTTGTGATGGTATGCCTTGAGCTTCTTTCAGAAAAGTAATTCTATATTCAATCATGAGATCAATGTCACTTACAGAGGCTTTTCTAAGAAGCACTTTGATTTTGTCTATTTTCATTTTGATTCCTTTATATTATTACATCTGTTATTCCTTTGGTCTCAGCTCTTCGATGATGTTCACATATTAATTTCTATATAAGTATCAACTTATTTATTATTGCATGTAGCGATAGCATCTGCCTCAATTTCGACAAGCCATTCGGGATTTACAAAACCCGACACTTCAATTACAGTTGTTGCAGGTTTTATGTGTTTGAAATATTCTGCATGAATCAGTGCAACGCTATGCCAATCACCGATATTCTTGAGAAAAATCCTTGTCCGAATCACATCTTTAATATCTGATCCAGTATCTCTAAGTGCCTTTTTTATTATTTCAAAACAATGCCTTGCCTGTAATCCAGGATCTCCGATGCTGCAAGTCTTTCCATCTTTGTCAAGTGGAGCGGTTCCTGAAACAGCAATATAATCTCCAACTCTGACTGCCCTTGAAAATCCGATTATATCCTCAAAGGGACTTCCAGATGTAACTTTAGTATTGCTCATAGTTATTCTTTCATAAACATTTTGTTCCTAATACCTCAAATCATCTCCGATGAGAACTACATCACGGAGCTATACTCTCCACCATCTATTAATATCGTTTCGCCTGTGATATATCCAGCCAGCTCCGAAGCAAGAAACGTTGCCAATGAACCATAATCATCAGGATTTCCTACTTTTCGTACTGGAATTCTACCAGCGACCCTATTCAACATCTGAGAATACTCGACTCCTTCGTGCTTTGCTGATCTTTCAATGTCTCGTATTGTCGGTTCGGTTAAAAATAAGCCGGGTGCAAGAATATTTGCTGTGATGTTCATAGGTGCTACCTCCCCAGCAAGAGTTTTTATATACGCTACAACGCTATTTCTTGAGATATTTGAAAGAGGAAACTGTGGAAGGAGCTGCTTTACATTTGAAGAAGTCGATGCAAGAATACGACCCCATTTCTGTTTTTTCATATTGGGCAAAAAGGCATTAACCAAATTAACAGTGCTTAAGAGGTTCAGGTTGATAGCTGATTTTATATCTTCATTTGAAAAGTTTTCTAACGTACCTGATGGTGGACCACCGGCATTCGTAAACAGAATATGAACAGTTTTAAATTGCTTAATAACGACTTCCTTAAATTGATCAACTGCAATAGAATCTGAAACATCACATACAACAGGAAGTACTTCTACATCATATTCGTTACGTAATAATTTTGCAGTTTCGTCAAGCAAATCTTTCTTCCGAGCACAAATTGCTAAATTCACACCTTCTTTTGCCATTGCTTCAGCTACAGCTCTGCCTAAACCACGGCTGGCTGCAGTAACTACTGCTACTTTTCCATTCAACTTTAAATCCATTATTTTTTCCTTTCTTTTATTCCTTCGGTCTTAACTCTTCGATGATCTTAGCGGAGACCCAGTAGATGTCATTTCCTCTGGTAAAGAATATGTATTTACCATCAGGAGAGAATGTTGCGTATGATTCATTCTGGTCTGTATTAATTTTATTTCCAAAACTAATTGGTGGTCCCCGATTCCCATTCTTATTATGGAAAGAGGCATATAAATCGCTACTGCCATGATTATTGGGATTGAATGAATGTCCAATAAGGGTTTTATTGTCTGGCGATATGCATATAAAACTCAAGTTCGGTTTTAGAATTTTTTCATCCATTTTAAGCGATGATAAGTACTTACCATCTTTGAATTCCGAATAATACAACCCATCTCTTCTTCTAAAATAAAGTTTATTATCTCTACTATAGAATGGTTGAACCTCTACTCCTTCGCTATTTACTGGCGGACCAATATTTACAGGGTATCCCCAACCTTCTCCTCTTCTTTCTACTATCCATATGTCAGGTAATTTTTGGGGCTCAGTTTTATCCACAGGAGGTCTATTTGATACAAAGAATAATTTATTCCCATCATAGCTTAATGAAGGTTCATCGTTTCTGTATTCTTTTGAGAAAGGTATTATTACTGGTTGCTGCCATATATTATTTTTCATCTTCATGCTTATAAATTGAAAGTGCATGTTCACCTGTTTGTCTCCTTGATCTTGAATATTTATCATTGACATATAAATAATCTCCGAACCATCAGGAGTAAAAAATAACCTTAACTGGAGTCCTTCAGTGGATACAATTCCCGGTGCAAAAATTTCAGGTGTCTTTCCCGGCAGTTTCTGGCCAAGATAAGGTCCGGTCAGTTTTGGGAATTGATAGGAATTTGCTTTTTTTACGCGGCATGGAATCGCCGGCTTCGGGCTCAGAATCAACCCTTCCCCTCACAAAATAAGGATATCCCGGCCCCGGGCTTGTGTCAATGACCCAAATGCCGACGG
>Ga0315291_10005691_pt1 | contig 15589 bp, 13 predicted proteins | sample YL17G12_20_MG_FD_203070 | JGI IMG/M metagenome (GOLD analysis project Ga0315291, IMG submission 203070) | Sediment microbial communities from Yellowstone Lake, YNP, Wyoming, USA - YL17G12_20 | ecosystem: Environmental > Aquatic > Freshwater > Lake > Sediment | place: USA: Wyoming | collected...
ACATACGGCTAAATCTTAATCCGCACAAGTAAAAATATCATTTTCCCTGAGGTTTTCCATTATAAAAGTTCCTCATCCGCAAAACTGTAATAGACATCTTCTCCAACAATAATGTGGTCCAGGACAGGGATGCCAAGAATCTCCCCCGATTTCTTGAGTCTCTCTGTCAGCATGATATCCGCGCGGCTGGGAGAGGAATCTCCGCTTGGGTGATTATGAATGAAGATGACACCGGAGCCTGACTCGCGGATTGCCTCCTTGAAGACCTCCCTCGGATGCACCGTGCAGGAATTCAGCGAACCCTTGGACACCTCCACCTCTTTCATGACCTGGTTTCGGCTGTTGAGTATCAGCATGAGGAATGTCTCCTGATTCAATCCGGTGAACCTCAGGCGATACGTATGGAATACATCCTGGCTCTCCTCAATCCCTTTTCGCTGCACTTTCTTTTCACGGATAAAACGCTTCCCCAGTTCCACGGCAGCCTTTATTTCAATCGCCTTGACTCGTCCGATACCCCTGATGCGGCAGAGTTCATTGATTGATGCCTCCTCAATGGCACGGAGGGCGCCGAATTCGTGAAGAAGTGTGTTGGCGAGGTCAAGGGCGGAAAGGGCGGTGCTGCCGGTTCGGAGAATGATGGCGAGGAGCTGCGCATCCGAGAGCGAGGCTGCCCCAAGCCGCTCAAGACATTCCCGCGGCTGGTCTCCCGGCAGCCAGGAGACAATCGGCACATGTTTGGCAAGATCCTGCCTCTCCTCTTTTAAAAAGCGATAATACTCACAATAATTTGGAAGGGCGCACTTTTCACAAAAAGGTTTTTTTCCGCAGACAGGGAGGGCGGGGAGATTTGCCCTCTCACTACCGGAAAAAAGTCCCAGGAGATAATCAAGGCTGTGAACAGTTTCCCCGCACAGTCTTGCCACCTTGAAACATATATCCTGGTAAGATTTGAGGGACTCTGAGCCTGACCTGTGCTCCTTTATCCACCCGAGACGAAAAAGTAATGTTCGCTTTGGGGATTCCGGCACCGCCACCGGCGCCCCAAGAAGTCTCAGAAAGCGATACGCCTTGATTCCCCCCAGACCGGGAATAGTCTTATCCAGCTGCGCCGCACAAGCCCAACCACCGCCTTCAACATCCCTCCCGAAATCACCCCTCTTCATAAACGTCCCGAGCTTTTTGATACCGTTATGAATTCTCGCTTTCCGTTCAGACAAAAGCTGATTATACTCCTTTTCCGGCAATTCACGAATTTCCCCCGTGGATTTCGGGTTCTCCATTTCGCTTTTAATCTGCGTGATTATCCGATGAACCTTGCGCCGTCCTGCCGCCGTGTCCGTATCAATCTGCAGAAATACCGCCACATAAGCCTCCCAGAAACGTTCCGGCGGCTCAATCACTAAGCGGCATGAAAGAAGGCTCTCCCTTTTTTTCTCAAGAGATGGGGCGAGGGAAAAAAGGTATCCCCGTAACTTTTCAATGCAGTCAATTATGATAAGGTCACTTTCCACGTTTTTAAAGAGGGAGAAAGAATATCTTCAGCGATGTCCCTTCCGGACTTTTCTTCAGCCCAAAGACTCCGCCAAGGAGATTATATTCCCGAACCTCACCCGTCCTCTTCCACTGAAAGATAAGGGTATTCACCTCCATCAGGTCATACCCATTCCTGACTTCCCGATGATAGAGTTTTTCAAAAACACGTGTGGAAAAATTCCCCCGTCCATCGCCATCTGAACGATAAACGGGTAGAAGGGAACTCCAGTTCCTGTCTATTGCATCTGCTGTGTCGTAATAAAAAAGGCGCATGGATGAGGTTTTCCAGGAGCCGTCAGATTTCCTCACACTGCCAAAGAATGGGAACACCACCCTCCTTTTTTCCCATCTCCCGTCCTGCCACTCCATATCCCTTGCAATGTAAAATGGGAAGAGGTAACTTCTGCTGTAAGTATAGGCGCCGAAGTCATCTGTCTTATGCCTGAAGACCGGCCAGAGAAAGTAATAAAAGACCTGTTTGGGTCGTGTGCGGTAACCGAAAATGGGAAAAAATTGCCTGACCTTCTCATCATCGCCGTTTTCATATTTCAAAATGGAAAGTAAAAGACTATAGCCCCGCCCACCTGCGGGTTTGTAACGAACAGTGCTGAAAAAAGGTCCAAGGATGCCCCACTGGGAGCGCTTAGGCGTATCTCGCCCGCCATAAAGTAAATAATAATCCCATTTTTCCGTGGGGGTGCGCTGTCGCAGAAAAAGGGGAAACAGCATGTCAAATGCCCTGACGCCTCCATTTTTCAAGATGGTTCGCCTGTGATATCCAAGGGGCCATATATAATTCAAACGGGTGTATTCCCCCTCCTTACCGGCATAACTGAAAAGCGGCCACATCTTCAGGGCGTTGTATCCATCACCTTTCCCATAAGCGAAAAAGGGCCAGAGGAAATGATATTTCCGGTTCGATGGATTGTTCACCCGGATAAAGAGGGGCCAAAGGAGGGTCAGGATGCGGTCATTTCCACCCAGATTCCTAAAATCTCCATAAAATGGCAAGAAGGCAAAATAGCTCTGTGGCTTTGTTGATGGAAAGGGGAGATAGACATAGGCATTCTGCGCATACCAGAAGAAGGGAAAAAGAATCAGGTGGCGGTGATTGTTTTTATCAGAACCGGTGTAAAATAATGGGAAAAATGTCCATTTCCGATATGAATCATCCTGAACATCTCTCGAAGACTTTGAAAATAAAAACGCAAATGTGTACTGGGAGCGTGTTCCGCCTCCCTCCATAGACGGCTTACAACGATAGGCGAATAGAGGCCACACCAGGTCCCAGAAAATCTTCCCCGCACTGACCTCCTTTTTATAAGAGAAGAGAATTGGCACCCGCGCCTCAGCCCCCCCATCCCTTGAGGAAAAATGAAAAAATGGAAAGGCAAGATTGACTTCCGTCAGGGATGTGGTTGCATCGTGCTGGAAGGAAAAGGCGGGGAAAAATGAGACCTCACCTGCCCACGCATTCATGAGAAAAAATAAACCAAGGGAGGTCAGGATATATCGGCGCATGCGCAGCACTCCGGACACAGGGCAGGTTCAAAATCATGTTCTTTACTTTATATCACACAGGCTCAGGTTTCAGAAACCTTGGTCTCATCGGAAAAAAGAACGATGGTGAATGTGGTGCCCTCACCTAATGTCGATTCCACAGAAATCTTCCCGTTATTTTCCTCAACAACCTTCATCGTTGTGCAAAGACCGAGACCGGTGCCACTCGAGCCCTTCGTTGTAAAAAAGGGGGTGAAAAGTCGGCTCATGACATCTGGAGGAATACCCTCGCCATTGTCCGTAATCTTGATTACAACGGTCTCATTCTCCCCGGGCGTGGTTGTTATCTGTATCACGCCGTTTGAATGTTTTATAGCCTCACTGGCATTGATAATGAGGTTCATCAGACATTTATACATCCCATCTTCACTCAAATGACGGTCAGGGATATCGGGGTTGAGAGAGATGTCCAGCTTTATATTCTTCTTGGTCAGCTGGTCTTTTACCGAATCGCGAATCTCGGTGATAACATTGTTGATATTGCATAATTTTTTCCGACCTGAGGCGGCGCGGGAAAAGTCAAGCATATCCCTGATAAACTTGCTGATTTTATCCTCACCGTGCTTGATGATTTCCCAGCTGGAGCGTGCATTTTCAAGGGAACCCTCATCCAAGCTTTTATCCATCAACTGAGACCCGCCCATGGTGAGCTGCAGGATATTTTTTATATTATGCGCCACACCGGTTATGGTCTGGCCAATGGCAGCCATCTTTTCCTGCTGGACCATACTCTCCCGCATCTCCAGATTGTCAAGGGATAGTGCCAGCTCATTGGCAAGGCTGGAGACAAAACTCAAGTCTGCCTCTGTGAATGCCCGGACTTCCTCCCTTGTATCAATATGCAAAACACCAAGGACTTTGTTCTTGGCTATAAGCGGAACGCACATGGCGGAACGAATATCATACATCAAGACGCTTTCCGAGCCCTCAAAGCGCTCATCCGTTTTTGCATCACGACTCAGGATAGATATCTTTTCCCGTGCGCTTCGTTCAATAATTGTGCGACTGATGGCGATACTCTGAGAAGCGTCAGGGGCATCTCCCTTGTATTTCACGATAACGGGTTGAAACTGCGCCTCTGAGACGCCTGTCAGAATGACCCCCCTGTCCGCCGGCAAAATCTCAAATAACAAGGTCATCACACGCTCCATAATAGTCTGGCGGTCCTTGGCATCTCTCAGCAAATCACTCAAGCGATAAAGAGTGGCAAGACGCATGTTGGCTTTGATGAGCTCTGATTTGTTAATAACAGCCGCCTCGGTGAAGGGAAGGGGCGTGGAATCGCTGGTCTTCGCCGTCAGGATGGTGGTGAATTGTCCGCTTGCCTTATCCTCGGGAAGGAGTGATACCGTGGTTTCCTCCTCCTTTGCCACCTCCTGGTCCTTCTTGGAGCGAAAAGAAAATCCGAATTCCACATCACCCAGAGTTATAACATCGCCCTCTTTCAATTCATGACGTGTAATCCGCTGACTGTTGACCATCGTGCCGTTGCTGCTGTTCAAGTCCTCAATAAAAAAGACATCATCAACCCTTTCAATCTTGGCATGCTGTCGTGAGATGGACTCCTGGGAGACGGGGATAGTGTTATCAGGATGGCGCCCGATTGTGACAACCTCTTCTGATATCACATACTCCTGCTGGAAGGAAGGGTGCTTCTCCAGCGGAAAGAAATAACCAATATTTTTCTTTTCTGATTGAGCCATAATCATTCACCGGGGCAAGCCCGATGTGAACCCCCATATCTCATTATCTTCAACAATTGTGTATTGTGTCTTGATACTACCTTGTCCTTTTTTGTCAATAACAAACGATTTTGAAAAAAATATCTTTCCACGAGTGCCTGTCAACTTTCCAATAAAAAATTCAATTTTTACCATCCGCCCCAGGCGGATTCATCTTGATAGAGTTCCCGAATTAATCGGAAAATTGAAGCGTGCTCACGCCCCTGCAGATAAAAAAACTGGACATCAATAATCCACTCATGTTTAGAAAAAGGGATAGAGTTTATTGACTTTGAACCCTGTGATTCTTTTTTATTTTTCATCCATCAAAGGATTGACACTTGTCCACAGCCAATAGTTTTCAGGAACCAACAGGCATTAAATTCATCTTCCGCGCCCTGAAATACCGCAACTATCGCCTCTTCTTCGGAGGTCAGGGCATCTCACTCATCGGGACATGGATGCAGCAGGCCGCAATGGGGTGGCTTGTGTATCGCATCACAGGCTCTGCCTTTCTCCTTGGGGCGGTGGAATTTTTCAGCACTATCCCTGTCTTTTTCCTTACTCCATTTGTGGGAGTCCTGGCTGACCGGTGGAACCGCCACCGCATGGTTATCGTGATTCAGTCCCTTGCCATGCTTCATGCTTTCATTCTCGCATTTCTTACCCTCTCGGGCGGCATCGAGGTGTGGCAAATTATCTCCCTGAGTCTGTTTCTCGGATTCATCAACACCTTTGACACCCCCGTGCGCCAGTCATTTGTCATGGATATGATAGAGCGGCGGGAGGACATCGGGAATGCCATCGCCCTGAACTCTTCCATGTTCAACCTTGCCCGCCTCATAGGACCCTCCCTCGCTGGTCTCGTGATTGCCACAACCGGCGAAGGCGTCTGCTTCCTGCTGAATGGAGTGAGCTTTATCGCCGTCATAATTGCCCTTTTCGCAATGAGGCTCAGACCAATTCCCAGGGAAAACGCAAGGACTTATATGTTCCAGGATATAAAGGAGGGTTTCTCCTATACCTTTGGATTTGCACCAATCCGGGACATCCTCCTCCTTTTAAGTCTGGTGAGTATGATAGGAATGCCTTATGCAGTATTAATGCCCATTTTTGCAAAAGATATCTTTCATGGGGGTCCGCACACGCTGGGTTTTCTCATGGGCGGAGTGGCTGTGGGGGCACTTATCGGTGCCTTCTTTCTTGCTTCACGGAAAAACGTCCGTGGACTGGAACGGACAATACCTATTGCATCAGCCATCTTTGCCTTCGGGCTTATCACATTCTCATTCTCGCGTATTTTCCCCCTTTCCCTCTTCCTCTTGACATTTTGCGGATTCGGACTCATGGTGCAGATGGCATCAAGCAATACGGTCCTGCAGTCCATTGCAGATGATGACAAGCGAGGGCGGGTCATGAGTTACTTCACCTTTGCCTTCCGTGGCACGGCGCCATTCGGGAGTCTTCTGGCGGGTACACTTGCCAGCAAAATGGGCGCACCATGGACACTATTTATTGGCGGAGGATGCTGTCTCATCGGGGCATCCCTGTTTATGCACAAACTTCCCAGACTCCAGCGTGTTATCCAGCCGATTTATGATAAAAAACTGTTATAGGGCATGGTTTAATTGCTGATGGGAAAACAACCCCAAGAATTTTTATTAAAAGAGACTAAAAAAATGAAATTTATTCACCACAGTCCGCCTGAGGCGGATGGTGCATCCCATATTTTTAGAGATTCTAAAGAAAAGATTTGCCTCTGTTCAAAGGGGCGTGTTAATGTCTCAATAGTTTTTCCGGGAGGATGAATGATGAAAAAGAAACACTGTGTCATGGCATGCCTGATTATTCTATTAACAACCTTGCCATTAACACTTCTGCAGGGCGCCAATGACGGCATCCCGCTGCCGCGAAAGTCAGATGTCCCATCATCTTCACCCCTTGCCTCCCGGAAAACACCCACCCCGAGCGAGACTGCCCCGTTCAGGGAAATCCCGGAACTCCAGATAGAATGTCTCGCATTCAGAGTGGTCATGAAAAAGGATTACAAATTCGGCGTTGAATGGGATAAAGATAGCCTTGAAGGAATCCTGGGGAAACCCCTTGCGGGTCAGTTCCAACCATCCTCTAAAGACAAGAAAAAACTCAATCTTGAAACCCTTATAATTGCCGACCCTGAAAAATTCCTGAAATATCTCTCCCAGTTTGGAGAGGCAAAACTCCTGTATAAACAGACGTGGAGCCAGGCAATTGGCGAACACGTCAGCCGGGAGCTCCAGAGTATGCTCCCCTACACCATCTCCTTTGCCTCAACTGACTCATCCGCTTCCCAACCCCAGGCTTACACCCAGTCCTCTGTGCGCGCCGGTATGACAATCGGTGTCACCCTGAGCGGCGTTCAGTATTCTTCAGAGAGCCCCAGCGTCGATATCATGTTTGAAATCGAAATGAAGGATGCTTACAAAACAAAGGATAACCTTTATGCCTTAAACAGCATCATCTCCGCCGATTCCACCACGATACCCCTCTCCCAGTCACTCATCCAGAGCAACCTCTTCAGTCAGGGTGACTTTTCCAACCAGTATATCTTCATCCTGACGCCAAGGGATGTGAAATGACCTCTCCCGCTTGGACATGCAAGCGCCATGTAAACAGGGTGCGGTCGCATCTTGACGCCGCCTTTTTGTCAGACATCCTTCTTGCGCTCCCCTCCATCTATTACTTTGGCGTCTCATCTGTGTGTGACATCCGATGCCCTTATTGCCCACGACAATATTACACAAATGAGGTGGACACGGGTTTAATGTCACTGAGCGATTTCGCAAAGGTGGTAGATTACCTTGCATACGCAGAGATTGCTTATCTCTTTGGGATAGGTGAACCCTTTCTACATCCCGGATTGTTCGATTTCATAAAAATGGCGCGCCCGACCGGCGTTAAACTCTCCACCAACACCCACGGCATGAGCCTGAAGCCTCATATCTGCGAAATAATCCTCGATTCGGGACTGGATGAAATTGCCATTTCCTTCGATGGCGCCGCTTCTGAGACCTTTGAGTTCCTGCGCACAGGGGCGAAATTCAAAACGGTGGTGGACAATATCATCAAACTTCAGGAGATGAAGCGTCGGCGAGGCATTGACCTTCCCGAACTCCAGTTCGCAACTGTCATCTCACGCCACAACGTCCGGGAGATGCTGGGAGTAGTCAAACTGGCAAAGAAACTCGGCATCCGGCGCATCGTCTTCACCGACATGATAATGGTTAACCCGGAAAACGCAGGATTATCCGTCGCGAAAACAGACCTTCTTATGGAAAACCTGCAACGCGCTAAGGAGTTCGGGAACAAAGCGGGGATTGAGATTCTTTACTTTTACCAGTATCCCTTCCCCTGGAAAAAAGACCCCGCACCGGATTGGAAAGGGCAGGGACGTCGCCTTGCCTGCCAGGACCTCTGGCGCCTGTGCATTATTGACCGCCAGGGCGGGATGAAATCCTGCTGTTACTACCCGGGAACTTCAGGCAATGTCTTCCAGACCCCGCTCAGCGATATAATAAACAATGAGGCAAGCCGGAGTCTTCGCCGCCGCCTGCTTGAAGGCGACCCGCCGGAGTGCTGCATCAATTGCGGAATGCTGAAAGAACTCACACCTGAGACCTCTCAACAGGCTATTGCAGAGGCGGAAAGGTCATTTTCCGAGGCATGCCACGCTGGACTCCTGTCCGAGACGGATATCAAGAGTCTCTCAGAGCAAATCATCTCCCATAAGGAAATGGCACAACGACTAACGGGCGCTGAAATTTTTGTGAGGATACATGATGATTGACGCCTTTATATTCGACCTGGGAAATGTCCTGTATGCCTTTGACATGGATATTGCGGCAGATTATCTCAAACGGCAGGGCATCAAACTCTCCCTCCTGACCCAGCTCCGCCTGAAGAATCTCCTGACTAACTACGAACTTGGGAAAATATCCTCATCCGAATTATATGAGGTGGTAAAAAAGGAAACCGGTCTGAAAATGGATTTTGACTCCTTCAGGTTTGCCTTTTCCAATATATTCCGGGAAAATCCGGATACCGTTCCCCTCGCTCGCCGCCTGTTGAAACAATACCCGCTCTACATCCTGTCAAACACAAATCCTGTGCATGTGGAGTTCCTCTCGGAGCGTTACCCCATCATGAGTGAGGCGAGCGGCCATGTATATTCCTATGAAGTTGGTGTGGCTAAGCCCGACCCGCGCATATTTGAAATCGTAATCGGGCGTTTCGCTCTGAATCCTCCCACAACCCTTTATATTGATGACATCAAGGAAAATACCGACGTTGCCGCATCACTGAACTTCCAGACACTCCATTATCCCGTGAAGGATGGGAAACCACGCCTTTGCCTTCAAGATGAGTTGACAAAACTTGGCGTGGTTGTGTAATAATTAAAAAGTAATGCCGATTAAAAAATCATTAAGAATATGAGGTGGTTTGTATGTTTATCCGGAAATGCAATACTGTTACACGTAAAGTAACCATGGTTTTATCCCTATTATTCCTCACCCTCGTGACACAGCTTTTTTGTCAGGTCCAATCTGTAGAGACATCACAGAGAACTTATGTGGTGAATTACACAAAGAGGCCGCCGGTGATTGATGACGTTCTTTCCCCCGGGGAGTGGGCGGAGGCCTCGCCGGCGCAAGGGGATTTCCGCCTCCTCGGCTCCGGCGCACCTGCCCCGCACCAGTATGGTCTTCAGGCGCTATGGGATGACACGAATCTTTATATCGCCCTGACATCCAGCGATACGGACATTCCCAGCCAGGAGGGATTCCCAGGCGATGATGCGATTAATACATGGCCCGGTTTTGTCTTCAGGGACAAATATGAGGATGTAGGGTTTTTCTTTGACCCGGGCGACCTTGCCGACAATGTCTCTGACGAAAATAAGGGGGATTCCTATCAAATCGCAGTCCAGCTGGTAAATGGCGTCAGACCTGCAGGAACTGTCCAGCCGCCATATCTCTTCACCGCCGCACGATACAACGCCCTTTATGGCGGTATAACATGGAATCCCGGAGATATCGCCATTGCGGTAAACCTGAAAAATGGCATCGCCCTTGAAATTGCCATCCCCTTCTCCAACCTGAACATGCGCTATGGAAAGATCTTGAATGCAGATATGGGGGAAACAGACCTTGAGCTAAGCGGTCCACCGAAAAATGGCGACCGGTGGGCATTCCAGGCGGGACGTTTCAAATCTGATAAGACCGTTCCGGTATGGAACTTTCAACCCGGCAAGGCTACTGCCCTTCATCCTTATGGCATCTTCACTTTTACGGGAAAGGAGGCGGCAGGGACGTCATTCACCACCCCATCGCCCTTCGTCTCACCAAACCTCGCTCCAGGGGTTGGTCTGCCACCCCTTAACACCGCCCAACCCGCCCCGTCCATTAGCGGAGAGGCGCAAAAGCGCGCTGAATTCAAGGAGGGACTTCCACCGCTTCTTACAAGTGGGACATTATCCATTGCCACCGCCTCTGCAGCGCCATTAATCCCATCTCCAGGTGTCTTTGATAAAATTGACGAAGGATTGCAGGCTATAAAACAGGAAAGGCGTCCGGGCATACTGCTCCTCACAAATCCCAGAGATGAATTTGACCAGCGCGTTGAACTCATCCTCGCACTGCCCGCATTTAAAAACGCCATCTCCAATACAATCATGATTCGCGTGGATATTGATAAAGACCCACGTGCAATGATGCATTACGGATTTTACAAAACGCCCTCATTTGTCTTCTTTGATTCGGAAGGGAAAATCCGCAGGAAAATTCAGAGCGTGACAGACCTTGAGTCCTTACTGCAGGAATTGCAAAATCTCAAATGAAGAGATGAGAGTTCAGCGCATTTCTATCGAAGAAAATTGTTTCTGAAATTCCTCTTTGAGGTCAATGAAGTACCGGTCAATATCCACCGAGGTTTTCCTAAGCGCCGGGTCAAGGCAGTATTCCAGACGGCATTTCTGAATCACATAACGCCTGACGCCCATGCCGGAAATAACCCGCGCAATTGTCAGGACGTCATCAATACTCAAAAGGTCAGGATGGACAGTTGTCCTGAATTCACAGGGAATGCCCGACTGAATAAGTATTTCCGCGCTTTTGCGGACAAACTCACCACCCGCACAATCTCCGCAAATCTTTCCATACGAATCAAAAGGCGCCTTGATGTCTAATGCGACCCAGTCAAGCAATCCCTCATCCAGAAGTCTCTGTAACCGCTCCGGAAACGCCCCATTAGTGTGAAGGGCAACCTTATAGTCGAGTTCCGCCACCTGGTTTATATGCTCCGGCAGCTCCTGCCAGAGGGTCGGCTCTCCACCGCTGAAGACAACGCCGTCAAGGAATTCCCTGCGTCGCGCGAGGAAATCCATAATATCCAGCCACTGAATAGCTGTCTCCCCAAATGGGTCAAGCAGAGGCCAGTTATGGCAATATCGGCACCTCCAGGGACATCCCTGCATGAAAATCACAGCTGCAAGGTGGCCGGGAAAATCTATCGTGGTCAGGCTGGTCAGTCCTCCCACCCTGAGCCCCGCATGGGACAAAACCTGACTCATATCTCACCAACCAACATGTAATGAGGTGCAATCTGGCAAGAAACGCGTGAAGATGACTGGATTATAGAGAACTGGTTTGCCCCATTACAAACCAGTGGGAATCACAAAAGCCCTGCGTTCGGCGTATTCACTCTGTTTGCCTGTGTTGAACTGGGAGACGGGGCGGAAATAACCCATGACACGCGTCCAGACTTCACAGCGGGTGCGCTCCTCATCGCGCAACTGGATTTCACTGACAACGCCTTCCCTCGTCATCGTCCTCCTCCTTTGGATATGCAACATTCACAAAGTTCAGCAGGGCTGCATAACCTGCTGGCTTTCCAATTCCTTATTTTTTCTTTCCCTTAATTCATCATCACAAACGGGACAGTAGTTATGAGCTCCGGAGAGATAGCCATGCTTCGGGCATATGGAAAATGTTGGTGTAACGGTCAGATACGGAATCTTAAACCGTTCCAGTGAGCGACGTATGAGCTTCTTGCACGCCTCAGTGCTCGATATCTGTTCCCCCAGATAAATATGAAAGACCGTTCCGCCCGTGTAACGTCTTTGAAGGTCCACCTGTTTTGTCATCGCAGAAAAGGGGTCGTCCGTATATCCCACAGGCAGCTGGGTGGAATTGGTGTAATACGGCGCCTCGCGCGTGCCCGCCTGAATGATATCCGGATAGCGCTTCCTGTCCTCACGAGCAAGGCGATATGTTGCCCCCTCCGCCGGCGTTGCCTCCAGATTGTAAAGATGCCCCGTCTCCTCCTGAAACTTCACCATGCGCTCACGCATGAAATCTAAAAGGTCGCAGGCGAATTGATGACCCCACTCATCCGTTATGTCATACATATCGCCGGTGAAATTGCGGATACATTCATTGACACCATTGACACCAATGGTGGAAAAATGATTTCTAAGCGTCCCCAGATAGCGCTTGGTATAGGGAAAAAGACCATTGTCTATATAACGCTGGATAACCTTCCTTTTAAGCTCGAGCGCCCCATTTGCCAGATTCATCAGCGTTGCCAGGTTCTCATACAGCCCTTTCAAATCATTTTTGTGCAGATACCCCAGCCGCGCCATATTGATTGTAACCACACCGATGGAACCGGTCTGTTCCGCAGAACCAAAAAGTCCATTGCCGCGCTGAAGTAGATGGGTCAGGTCGAGCTGGAGCCGGCAACACATGGAACGTATCATCCGTGGTTTGAGGTCTGAATTCACAAAATTCTGGAAATAGGGCAGACCATATTTGGCGGTCACGGAAAAAAGCGCCTCGCAATTGGGATGCTCCCAGGGGAAGTCCGGCGTGATATTATACGTCGGGATTGGAAAGGTGAATATGCGTCCCTTGGCGTCTCCATTGCTCATCACTTCCAGAAATGCCTTGTTTATCATATCCATCTCTTTAGTAAGCTCGCCATAGGTGAATGGTTGTTCCTTACCGGCAATGATGGGGCGCTTGTCGCAGAGGTCCTCCGGACAGGTCCAGTCAAGGGTCACGTTGGTGAAGGGGGTCTGTGTGCCCCAGCGGGACGGGACATTCAGGTTGTAAACAAACTCCTGCATATTCTGCAGGACATGGTCATAGGTGAGATTGTCAATTCGCACAAAGGGTGCGAGATATGTGTCAAAGGAGGAGAACGCCTGGGCGCCAGCCCATTCATTCTGGAGGGTTCCTAAGAAATTCACCATTTGCCCGACGGCGCTTGAGAGATGTTTTGCCGCACGAGCCTCCACTTTCCCCGGAACGCCGTTGAATCCCTCCTCTAAAAGCATCTTCAATGACCAGCCGGCACAATACCCCGAAAGCATGTCCAAGTCATGGATATAATACGAGCCATCGCGGTGCGCATCCCCCACCTCCTGGGGATAAACATGATTCAGCCAGTAATTTGCAATCATCTTGCCGGAAACATTCAAAATCAGTCCGCCGAGGGAATACCCCTGGTTGGCATTCGCATTGATGCGCCAGTCAATCCGCTCCAGATACTCATCAATGGATGCGGCAACATCGAGGAGGATATGCCTGTCCTCTCGCAGGCGTTTATGTTGCTCGCGATAGTTGATATATGCCCTTGCCGTCTTGATGTAATTGCTCATGATGAGGACATGCTCAGCAACGTCTTGAACGGTCTCGATATCAGGCGCATCTACATTGTGATACTGCATAACCTTAACAACCTGAGCCGTAAGTAACCACGCCTCGTCCTCGCCATATTCCCCGGTCGCCTTCCCTGCACGTGTCAGGGCTGAATGTATCTTTGACGCATCAAATGGGACATATTCCCCTGTGCGTTTGTGGACCGCCTTGATGTTTCCTTTTCCAGGAAAAAAAGACATTAACACTCTCCCTTGGTCTTCCGCTGCTGTTTCAATCCCCAACCTGTGTCAGGGATTAAGGTTTTACAGGGATACCTCCCAAACTTCTATATCTTGTATCAATAATGTATATAGACCACAACATATAGAACTAAATGTCAATGGAAAAAAAGGGGGGTGGTTCCTTCGTAAGTCCTTTATTTTGAGCGTTTTTTCAAAATAGTGATTTTTTTTCTACTCCCCCAAAAGATGCTTTTCCGAGAATATAACAATTTTGACCCGGATTCGGGTGAAAATACCCTGTCATGTGACAAATAGCTGTTCTTGCGAATGAGAGTTTTTGCTAACTAATAACTCACTAATCATATTCTGACGGGTCGCGGTGAATAACTTTATCGGCAAAATCGGGTCTCAGGATGACTCATATTTTATCGGGTCTTCTATGTCAGCCTCATGAAATGCGCGTCGCCGCCTCAGGCAGGTGTCACACCTCCCGCAGGCAACATCCGACTTTTCATAACACGACCATGTGAGATGAAATGGGGCATGCAACTCAAGACCCTTCCGGACAATTTCTCTCTTGGTCATGTGTATCAGAGGTGTGACCACGCGCAGCCGTTTCCCCACCCTCGACCCGACGGCGACAAGGCGATTGAACGCCTTATAATATTCAGGTCGACAGTCGGGATAGCCGGCAGAATCTTCCGCAACCGCCCCAATATAGATGCGGCGGGCGCCGATAACCTCCGCCCATGAGACCGCCACCGCCAGGATATTTGTGTTGCGGAAAGGGACATAAGTTATGGGAAGTTGGCTGTCAGTTTCATCGCTCAAGGAATCATATTTCGGCACGGGGAGAGCAAGGTCTGTCAGGGATGAGCCGCCGATGCGTTTAAAATGCTCAAGTTGCACACGCAACCGATGCGATTCCGGTATTGCGTAAAAATCCGCAATATCATTGAACGCCTGACGCTCGCGTGCCTCCGTTCGCTGTCCGTAATCCACATGAAGAAATGCCGTTTTACCCTTGCGCAGGGCAATTGCGGCGGTCACACAGCTATCCATTCCCCCGCTCACAAGTGAAATTCCCTCAATGTGTTCCCGCACCTCATCCATTGCTCCCACCCCTTTTAATAATATCTGCTAACGCCAAAATCCCCTCAAATAAAACTTGAAGTCCCTTCGCGCCGGTATCATTTATCACCATATCATCTTTAATAATGCCACTAATTCATACGAGGCAACTCATGCAACCCAAAAGAATCAGGGTGGCGGTTCTATGCGGCGGAATTTCGCCCGAGCATGAGGTCTCACTATCATCCGGCGAGACCGCCGCCCGCGCCCTTTCCCCGGAACTCTATGACCTGCTTCCCATCTGCATCAGAAGAGACGGCGACTGGCTCATCCCTGAGTCCTGGCTGGGCGCCAATCGCTCCCCTGAAGACCTGAAGCCCTATTTTGACATCTTTCGCGCCGGCAGGGATGAAAAGATTGAGGGCATCCGCCGGACACCGATAGAAAAGGTGCTCTTGCACCTGAAGAAGGCGGAGTTGGACGTGGTCCTCATCCTCCTGCACGGCAAAGGAGGCGAGGATGGCGTTATTCAGGGTTTTCTCGAGTTCGGGGGATTCTGTTACACAGGACCCGGCGTTCTCGCAAGCGCCCTGGCAATGGACAAAATTCGCTGCCTGCGCCTCCTTGCAAGCCAGAATTACCTCGTCCCGCCTTACGTCTTCCGCCTGGAACTGCCTGAGGAGTTTGACTGCGCTGGTCTGGCGCAGGTTGCGGAGAAAAAGTTCGGTTATCCATGTTTCGTCAAGCCTGCGCGGGTCGGCTCAAGCGTCGGCATGACCGT
>Ga0315291_10005692_pt1 | contig 15586 bp, 3 predicted proteins | sample YL17G12_20_MG_FD_203070 | JGI IMG/M metagenome (GOLD analysis project Ga0315291, IMG submission 203070) | Sediment microbial communities from Yellowstone Lake, YNP, Wyoming, USA - YL17G12_20 | ecosystem: Environmental > Aquatic > Freshwater > Lake > Sediment | place: USA: Wyoming | collected...
AAGGCAATCGAGATCTTCCCCGAGCACGAGGTCGCCCACTGCAACCTGGGCATGGTGCTAATGTCCCAGAACCGCCTTCGCGAGGCCGAATCCGAGTACCGCCAGGCAATCCACATCAACCAGGAGTACGCCGACGGCTTCGGGGAGCTCGGGAGCCTCTACCACAAGCTGGGACGGAAGGCGGACGCGCGCAGGTACTACGACCAGGCCATCAAGCTGAACGCGTACAACGCCTACTTCCACATCAACCTGGCCACGCTCCTGCGCGACGAGGGCGATTTCGCCGGGGCCGACAAGGAGTACAAGTTTGCCCTCACCTGCCCCATGCTCGACGAGGAGACAAAAGCGCACGTCCAGGAACTGCTGGGCGGCTGAGGAAGGACCCGCACCAGCGGGCTTTTTCTTATCGCGCAAGACGAGATGCGCAAGTTAAATTTTATATAGTCTAACCATCATACTTGCCCTGCGCTCTAGAAGCGCGGCGCACTTGCTCAGTTATCATGGGGGATTGAAGGATGGCGATTTGCCCTAAATGCTCAAGCTTTGTCAAGGCCGGAGTGGACATCTGCCCCAAGTGCGGGACCAAGGTCGGGGCCAAGGCGAAGTCCGGCGGCATGGATTCCGGCGGCCTCATCGGCGACAGCGTCCTCACCCGCAAGCGGCCGACCCAGCCCAGCGCCCTCATAGGCGTGGGCCCGACGACCTACGGCGACCAGGTGAGCTTCGTCGGCGGCGCCGACGCCATCCAGCAGGTCAAGAACATCAACGTCAAGGAGCTCAGCGAGGACCAGTTCGCCTCCATCACCAACCAGCTCAACACCATACTCACCCAGATGAACATCCCCACCGCCATCGACAAGGACACCAAGATCAAGCTCACCAAGGCGGACCGCTCGATGGTCGACCTCATCGGCGAAAAGCTCCACGAATCCAAGTCCCGCTACGCAAAATACGTCGGGAATCCCGAATCGTTTTTACGCATGGGCAACGCCATCTACCTGACGAAAAGGGGCCGGGACCAGGCGGCGGCCGCCGGCGAGATGCTGCCCTTCGAGCCCAGGGAGTACACCTACGAGCAGGCGCTCTTCTACTACGACGGCGCCGTGGACCTGCGCAAGGACTACGAGGAGGGCTGGAACAACCGGGGCAACGTGATGGACGCCATGGGCAAGTTCGATGATGCGCTCAAGTGCTACGACCGGGCCATCGAGATAAGGCCCTACGGGGAAGAGGCCTGGAACAACAAGGGCAACGCCCTCGACGAGCTGGGCCGGTACGAGGAGGCGATAGCCTGCTACGACAAGGTCATCGAGCTCAAGCCCGACTATGAAGAGGCGTGGAACAACAAGGGCTTCGCCCTGGGCTGCCTGGGCAAGTTCGAGGAGGCCATATCCTGCTACGAAAAGGCGATCGAGATAAACTACGAGTACGAGGTCGCCTGGAACAACAAGGGCTTTGCCCTGGGCTCGTTGCGCCGCATCAACGAGGCCATCGAGTGCTACGACAAGGCGATCGAGATCAAGCCCACCTACGCCGAGGCCTGGAACAACAAGGGCAACGCCCTCTACACGCTGGGCAAGGTCGAGGAGGCCGTCAAGTGCTTCGACCGGGCCCTCGAGATCAACCCGAAATACGAAAAAGCGTGGTACAACAAAGGCTCCGCGCTGGGCGCGCTGGGACGGGCCGAGGAGGCCATCGAGTGTTACGACAAGGCCATCGAGGCCGCCCCCGATTACGAAAAGGCGTGGAACAACAAGGGCAACGCGCTCTACAATCTGGGCCGCGTCAAGGATGCGGTGGAGTGCTACGACCAGGCCATCAAGCTCAGCCCCAACTTCGAGCAGGCCTGGAACAACAAGGGCAACGCGCTGTACACGCTGGGCAAGGTGGACTCCGCCATCGAATGCTACGACAAGGCCATCCAGCTTGCGCCCGACTACGAAAAGGCGTGGTACAACAAGGGCAACGCCGTCTACAATCTCGGAAGGGTGGACGAGGCCATCGAGTGCTACGACAAGGTCATAGAGCTTCGGCCGAACTACTACCGCGCCTGGAACAACAAGGGCTACGCCCTGGCCAACCAGGGCAAACACGGGGACGCACTCAAGTGCTTCGACCAGGCCATCCGCCTCAGCCCGAGCTTCGAGCAGGCCTGGAACTACAAGGGCGAGGCCCTCTACAACCTGGGCAAGGTGGCCGAATCCATCACCTGCTTCGACCGCGCCATCGAGCTCAAGGCCGATTACGACGAGGCGTGGAACAACAAGGGCATCGCATTGCACGACCTGGGCAAATACGACGAAGCGATCATGTGCTTCGACAAGGCGCTCGAGGTCAAATCCACATTCGACAGCGCCTGGTTCAACCGCGGCTCCAGCCTCATGCACCTGGGCAAGAACGAGGAAGCCATCAAGTGCTTCGACAAGGTCATCGAGATAGACCCCAAGCACGAGAACGCCTGGTACAACAAGGGCAACGCGCTGCGGAAGATGGGAAAGCTCGAGGCCTCGCTCCGCTGCTTCGACAAGGTCATCGAGCTCAACACCAACTACGACAACGCCTGGTACGGGAAGGGCATGGCGCTCCTGGACCTCAACCGCGCCGAGAACTCGCTTTCGTGCTTCAACAAGGTCATCGAGATAAACCCGGCAAGCGAGGCGGCTTGGTTCTCGAAGGGCATCGCCCTGTCCCGGCTGGGCCGCCTGAAACAGGCGGAGAAGTGCTATGAAAAGGTCATCGAGCTCAAGCCCGACCACGACCAGGCCTGGTTCGAAAAGGGGAAGCTTCTGGACACTCTTGGAAGGCAAGAGGAGGCCATAGGCTGCTACGACAAGGCCATCGGGTTCAACCGGAAACTGGGCGAGGCCTGGAAGTTCAAGGGCAACGCCCTGCAGGCCCTGGGCCGGACGAAGGAGGCGATGGCCTGCTACGACGAGGCGCTCGGCTCCTCCGGCGAGGACGACGAGATCTGGATAAACAAGGGCGTGGCCGCCGATTCCGGCGGCGAGCTGGCGGAAGCGCTGCGCTGCTTCGACCGGGCCATCCAGATAAAGATAGGCTCCGAGCCGGCCTGGTCCAACAAGGGCGGAACGCTGTTCAAGATGGGCAAGTTCGAGGACGCCATAAAGGCCTTCGACCGGGCCATCGAGATAAAGCCCGACAACGAGAAGGCGTGGAACAAAAAAGGCGAGTCGCTTTCCGAGCTGGGCCGGCTCGAGGAGGCCGTGCAGGCGTTCGAGCGCGCCATCGAGATACGCGGCGATTACGACACGGCCTGGTACAACAAGGGCCTCGCTTACGACAGGCTCAAGCGCTACGACGAGGCCGTCCGGGCCTTCGACCGCACCATCGCCATCAAGACGACGCACGAGAAGGCCTGGAACAGCAAGGGCCTTTCTCTCGTCCGGATGAACCGCCTCGACGAGGCGGTCATCTGCTTCGACAAGGCCCTCGAGATAAAGCCTGCTTTCGAGGACGCGTGGTTCAACCGGGGCGTGGCCCTGAAGCTCACGAAGAACTACACGGACGCGCTCTCGTCCTTCGACAAGGCGCTGGAGATCAAGCCGGAGCACGAGCAGGCCTGGTACGAGCGGGGCCTCACGCTGGTGCTGATGAACAAGCCGGGCGAGGCGGTCAAGTGCTACGACCGGGCCATCACCATCAACCCGATGTCCTTTGCGGCCTGGAAGAGCAAGGGCGAAACGCTCCTGCGGCTCAACGACATGAACGGTGCCGTCGGGAGCTTCGACCGGGCGATAAGCATCGACGCCAGAGACTTCGGCGTGTGGGCGCTCAAGGGCGACGCGCTGGTGGCGCTCGAGCAGCCGGAGCCGGCGCTCACCTGCTTCGAGAAGGCCATCTCCATCGACGCCGGGAGCGAGCCCGCCTGGCTCAGGAAGGCTGCGGTCCTCGTCCAGCTCCAGCGGCTCGACAAGGCCTTCGAGAGCTACATGAAGGCCATCGACATTAACCCGAAGAACGCCGTGACCTGGATAACGGTCGGCTCGGTGCTGGTCAAAATGGGAAAGGCAGACCGCTCCATCGACTGCTACGACAAGGCGATCTCCATCGATTCGAAGAACGCCGAGGCGTGGTACCAGAAGGGCGGCGCGCTGTCCATTCTGGGCAGGCACTCCGAGGCGCTGCCGGCGTTCTCGCGTGCCGTGGAGCTGGCCCCGAAGAACGAGCGCGCCTGGAACGACTACGGGTCGGCCAACCTGAGGCTGAAGAAGTACAAGGAAGCGGTCTCGTGCTTCGACAAGGCCCTCCAGAACAAGCTGGACTTCCCCGAGGCCTGGTTCAACAAGGGCAAGGCGCAGGAGGCTCTGGGCGCCCACGAGGACGCCATACGCTCGTTCGACAAGGCCATAGGCATCCGCGAGGACTACGACGACGCCTGGTACGAGAAGGGCCGCCGTCAGGCGCACCTCGGCCTGCTGGAGCAGGCCATCGGGAGCTTCCAGAAGGCGGCCAAGATAAACTCGTTCCACCACCAGACCTACAACGACATGGGCCTGGCCTACCTGCGGCTCAACCGGCTCACGGAGGCGCTGGGCGCCTTCGACCGGGCGATAGGCATCAAGGGCGACGAACCCATGCCCTGGAGCAACAAGGGGCAGGCGCTCCTGGCGATGTGCAGGTACCAGGAGTCGGGTTCGTGCTACGAACAGGCCATATCGCTGAACGCCGAGCTGCCCGACGCCTGGAACGGCAAGGGCCTGGCGCTGGCCGGCATGGGGAAGTTCGCCGAGTCCATCCCCGCCTACGGAAAGGCCATCGACCTGCGCCCGGAGGACCGCGACATCTGGAACAACCTGGGCGAGACGCTCTCCAGCCTGGACAAGCACGGCGACGCGCTCTCGTGCTTTGAGAAATCCATCAACATCGACAAGAAGTTCGAGCGGGCCTGGTACAACCGGGGCGTGTCGCTGGCAAAGCTTGGGCGCGACAACGAGGCCGTATCCGTCTTCGAGGAGGCGCTGGCCATCAACCCCAAGGGCGAGCGCTCCTGGAACGGGAAGGGCGCGGCATTGCACCGGCTGGCGAAGGAGGAACAGGCGCTGGAGTGCTTCGACAAGGCGCTGGCGCTGAAGGCCGACTTCGTCGAGGCCTGGGACAACAAGGGGGCGGCGCTGGCCGCGCTCGGCCGGTACGAAGAGGCGGTCGCGGCCTACGACAGGCTCATCTCCATCAAGCCCGACGTGGATGCCCACAACAACCGGGGCCTCATGCTCTTCAACCTGAAGCGGTACCCGGAATCCATCCAGGCCTACGCCAAGGCGCTCGACCTCACCACGACCTATCCGAGAACGTGGTACAACATGGGCAACTCCCTCAAGCGGATGGACAAGGCCAACGACTCCATACAGTGCTACGACCGGGCCATCGAGTACAAGACCGACTACGACGTCGCCTGGTACGAAAAAGGCGACGCCCTCGAGACGCTGGAGCGCTTCGAGGAGGCGCTCAAGTGCTACGAGCGCGCCCTGGAGATAAACCCGAAGCTTTCGGACGCCTGGTACCGCAAGGGCGGGGTGCTTGCGAACCTTGAGCGCAACGAGGAAGCGGTCTCCGCGTTCGACAAGGCCATCGAGAACCGGCCGAAGTTCGCCGAGGCCTGGCAGAAGAAGGGCCAGGTGCTGCGGGCTCTGGGCCGTTTCGACGAGGCGGACATCTGCCTGAACAAGGCCATCGAGATAAACCCCGAGATGGGCGACGTGTGGAGCCAGCGGGGCTTCAACCTGTTCAAGCTGGGGAAGGTCGAGGAGGCATTGGAGTGCTTCGACAAGGTGGTCTCGATGAATCCCAGGGATCCCGAGGGCTGGAGCAACCGGGGCCAGATACTCATCAAGCTGGAGCGCTTCGAGGACGCGGGCAAATCGTTCGAGGAGGCCACGAAGATCAACCCGGAGTTCTTCCAGGCGTTCAACCTGTGGGGAAGGGCGCTCTACAGCCTGGGCCAGCTCGAGCCGGCGCTGGGGCACTTCAACAAGGCCATCGAGCTCAACCCCGAGTTCCTCGGGGCCTGGCAGAACAAGGAGGTCGCCCTGCTGGACATGGGCCGGTTCGAGGAAACGATCCCGGTGTACGACCGGCAGATCGAGCTGAACCCCGACGACCCGCAGACCTATTTCAGCAGGGGCGTTGCGCTCACGCAGCTCAAGCGGCTCAAGGACGCGGTGGCGTCGTTCGACAAGGCGCTGAATCTGGACCCCAACATGGCCGAGGTGTGGGCCCAGAAGGGCTCCGCACTCTACACGCTGCAGAACGTGCAGGGCGCCATCGCCTGCTTCGACAAGGTGATCGAGATAACCCCCGACAACGAGCAGGCGTGGAACAACAAGGGCTCGGCGCTCCACAACCTCAAGAAATACGACGAGGCGGTCAAGTGCTACGACAAGGCGCTGGAGCTCAAGGGCGACTTTTCCGACGCCTGGAACAAGCGCGGAGTGGCGCTCCACAACCTGAAGAAGTATGCCGAGGCGGTCAAGTGCTACGACAAGGCGATCGAGATCCAGCCCGACTTCCAGGAGGCCTGGAACAACAAGGGGGCGGCGCTGGGCGCCATGAAGAAGGGCGAGGAAGCGATAAAGGCATACGACGAGGCGCTCAAGATAAACGAGGAAAGCGAGATAACCTGGATATCCAAAGGGAATACACTGCGCGACCTGAAGCGTTTGAAGGACGCCATCAACTGCTACGACAAGGCGCTGGAGATAACACCCGAGTCGGTCAACGCCTTCCGCCAGAAGGGCAACGCTTTGCAGGCGCTGGGCAACGGAAAGCTCGCCATCGAGGCCATGGACCGGGCCATCAAGATAGACCCGTCGGATTCGCAGACCTGGAACAACAAGGGCTTCGTGCTCACCTCGCTTGGGCGCGTCACCGAGGCGCTCGAATGCTACGACAAGGCCATCCGCAACAAGGACGACTACGAGGACGCCTGGAACAACAAGGGCAACGCGCTCTACTCGCTGGGGAAGGCGTCCGAGGCCCTGGGCTGCTACGACAAGGCCATCGAGATAAAGCCCGATTACGCCGAGGCGTGGAACTCGAAGGGCACGGCGCTCAAGAAGCTGGGCCGCGACGAGGAGGCCATACGGTCGTACGACCGCGCCATCGAGATAAAGTCCGACTACGAAGCGGCCTGGAACAACAAGGGAACGGTGTACTTCGGGATGGACAAGCCCGCCGACGCCATCAAGTGCTACGACGAGGTCATCAAGATAAACGACGACAACGACGAGGCCTGGACCAACAAGGGGAACGCGCTCCGGGCGCTGGACAAGACGGACGAGGCGCTCAAATGCTTCGAGAAGGCCCTGGAGATAAACCCCGACAACCTCGAGGCGAAGAACGGCAAGGCCATACTCGACAAGGCCAGGAAGAAGTGAGGCCCGGACGGGGTGTTGGGCCGTGCTCTCCGAAAAGGTGGCCAGGGCTCTGAGGGGCGAGCAGGTCGATTTAGATGTGGTGCTGCAGGAGCACGTGGAGCCCCTGGCGGCGCTGGCGGATGCGGCCGTTGCGCTCACGAATTCGCGAGGCGGGCTCATAATCGTCGGCGCGTGCAAAGGTGCCGGGGGCAAGCCCGAGGTCGTCGGGCTGAAGATAGCCCCCGGCGCCAAACGGGACGAGGCCCGGAAGTACGACCTGTCGCGGCTTTCCGGATTGGGGGAGCAGGCATTGCCGAAGTTCTTCCCGCGCTCCCGCGCCGAGCAGGATGAAATCGGCAGGGAGCTCTACGTCGTCGAGGTGGACGAGGGCACCGAGAAGCCGTACTGCAACAAGGCGGGCATCTACCTGCGGTTCGCCGACGGGGCGGTTGCGCCCATGTTCCCCGACGAGATGGCAAAACTGTACACGAACGATACTCTGGCCCTTTACCCCAATATCGATTCCGACTGGGTCAGGAAGGGCGACGAGCTGATGGAGAAGGGAGATCACGCCGGCGCCGTCCGATGTTACGACGCAGCCACCCGGCTCAATCCGCGCAATTACGAGGCCTGGTCCCGCAAGGGCGAGGCGCTTCGCGCTGCGGGAAAGCCCGAGCCGGCGCTGGCCTGCTTCGACCGGGCCATAGGGGCGCGGCCCGACGACTCCGAGGCCTACGTGTCGAAGGCCCGGGTGCTTCGCTCGCTCAAGCGGGTCGACGAGGCGCGGCACGTCATAGAGAAGGCGGTGGAGCTCAACGCGCGCAACGAGCTGGCCTGGGTCGAAAAAGGCGACCTGGCGCGGGTCGAGGGAAAATTGCAGGAGGCCCTCGATTCCTACGAAAAGGCGATAGGGCTGCGCTCCGGCTCGGCCGATGCCTGGAAGGGCAAGGGCGCGGTCTTGCAGCAGCTCGGCCGCAACGAGGAGGCTGCGACTGCATTCGACCGCGCGCTCTCCGTCCAGCCCGGGGATTCCCAGACCTGGGTGCTCAAGGGCCAGGCGCTCGAGAAGCTGGGCCAGCCGGAGAAGGCGCTGGACTGCTACAACCGCTCCATCGACCTTTCGGCCGACAACGAGGAGGCGTGGCTCAACCGCGGGCGCGCCTACGAGCGCATGGCCCAGTACGACCAGGCGATGCAGGCCTACCACAAGGCGCTCGAACTGAACCCGGGCAACGACGCCACCTGGACGACGATAGGCGGGATGCTTTTCACGCTGGGCCGGCACGAGCAGTCCCTGGCCTGCTTCGAGAAGGCGGCCGAGATAAACGCCGGCTCCGATGCGGCGTACTACGGGAAGGGCCTGGCCCTCGACCGGCTCGGGCGGCTCGAGGAGGCGGTGCTGGCGTTCATGAAGGCCACGCAGATAAGGCCCGCGCACGAGCGCGCCTGGAACGAGATGGGGTCCATTTTGGCGCGCAAGGACCAGTTCCAGCAAGCGGTGGAGAGCTTCGACCGGGCGCTGGCCGTCAAGAAGGATTACGACACGGCCTGGTTCAACAAGGGCCGGGCGCTGGTGGCATTGGGCAGACACGACGAGGCGGTCGAGTGCTACGACCGGGCGCTGGCCATCCGGGAGGACGCCGAGGCCTGGAGCGCCCGGGGCCAACTTCTGTTTTCGCTGGGCAAGTACCAGGATTCACTGGCGAGCTTCTCGAAAGCGGTCGGAATGGATTCGAAGCGCCAGGACGCCTGGTTCTCGATGGGCGCGGCCCACCAGAAGCTCGATCAGTACACCGAGGCGGTGAAGTGCTTCGACAGGGCCATCGGCATCCAGGTGGACTTTTCCGAGGCGTGGTTCCAGAAAGGCGAATCGCTGGGCAAGCTGGACCGGCTGGAGGAGGCCATCCGCTGCTACGGAAGGACCATAGAGCTCAACGAAAAACACTCGGGCGCCTGGTGCGCGATGGGCATCGCGCTCGAGTCATTGGGCAAGCTGCCCGAGGCGGCCGCGTGCCTCGACCGGGCGACCGAGCTTCGGGCGAACTTTGCCGAGGCCTGGAACCGCAAGGGCGGGGTGCTGCGCAAGCTGGGCAAATTCGCCGAGGCGGACTTTGCGTTCGAGAAGGCGTCGAGGCTGGCGCCGGACCAGACGGGCGTGTGGACCCAGCGCGGGCTCACGCTCTACAAGCTGGGCAAGGCCGAGGAGGCGCTGGACAGCTTCGACCACGTGCTCAAGATAAACCCTGCCGACGTGGAGGCCTGGAGCAACAAGGGCACCATACTGCACATGATGGGCCGGTTCGAGGAAGCGCTGAAGGCGCACGACCAGGCGCTGGCGCTCAACGGGGAATCGGAGGTCTTCTGGCTCAACAAGGGCAACACGCTCTACGAGCTGGGCCGGGCCGAGGAGGCGCTGCGCTGCTACGACAAGGCGCTGGAGCTCAATTCGAACTATCTGGTCGCCTGGAGGCACAAGGGCATCGTCCTGGAGGACCTCGGGCGCTGGTCCGAGGCCATCCCCTGCTACGACAACGAGGTGAAGCTCAACCCGGACGAATACGCGCCGCACTTCAACAAGGCCAAGGCGCTGAAGAACGTGGGGCGGAAAGAGGAGGCGCTCACCGAGCTGGACCGGGCGATCGCGCTCGAAACGGGCTCGGCCGAGGTCTGGTCCGAAAAGTGCGCCCTGCTCTACTCGCTGGGCCGCGTAGAGGAGGCGGTGCGCTGCTACGACAAGGTCATCGGCATCGACCCCAACGACGCCTTCGCCTGGAACAACAAGGGCTCTGCCCTTTACAGCCTCAAGAAATACGCCGAGGCCATCGAGTGCTACGAGGCGGCCATCAAGGTGAAGCCCGACTTCGACTCGGCCTGGAACAACAAGGGCTCGGCGCTCTACAACCTGAAACGGTACCAGGAGGCCGTATCCGCGTTGGACCAGTCGCTGAAGTACAACCCCCGCTTCGACCAGGCCTGGAACAACAAGGGCAATTCCCTCGTGCAGCTGAAAAGGTACGACGAGGCGATAGCGGCCTACGAGGAGGCGCTGCGCGATAATCCTGATTCACAAGTGGCCTGGAACAACAAGGGCAACGCGCTCCGGGAGCACGGCAAGCTCAAGGAGGCGCTCCAGTGCTATGACAGGGCCATACAGATAAAATCCGATTACGACAGCGCCTGGACCAACAAGGGCAACACGCTGGGCCAGCAGGGCGACTACAAGGCGGCCGTCAAGTGCTACGACCGGGCGCTGGAGGCCAACCCGAACTATTCGCTGGCCTGGAACAACAAGGGATTTGCGCTCTCGCAACTCGGGGTGACCAACGAGGCGATAGCCTGTTACGACAAGGCCATCGCGCACAAGCCCGACTACGAGGAGGCCTGGAACAACAAGGGCAACGCCCTCTACAGCCTCGGCAAGGTGGACGAGGCGCTCAAGTGCTACGACCGGGCAATAGAGATAAAACCGGCGTACGCAGAGGCCTGGAACAACAAGGGCACGGCCCTGCGCAAGAAGCAGCGCGAAGACGAGGCGCTCCGGTGCTACGACCGGGCCATAGAGATAGAGGTCGATTACGAGGACGCCTGGATGAACAAGGGAAATGTCCTCTTCAACATGAAGCGGTTCGAGGAGAGCCTTGCTTGCTATGACAAGGTCCTGGCGCTCAACGCCGACAGCGACGAGGCGTGGACCAACAAGGGCAACGCGCTGAGGCTGTTGAACAGGGCCGAGGAAGCCGTCAAGTGCTATGACCGGGCGCTGCAGATAAATCCCAACAACACGGACGCAAAGAACGGGAAGGCGGCGCTGGGGAAGAAGTAGAGGAATAAGGCGCAGGGCGCGTGGGGCGATGGAAGATAGATACCCCGGAATTCATTCCGGGGTCGTTTCACCATAGGGAAGCGTCCAAGCCCCGGACTTCAGTCCGGGGTGCAAGGCGCATAGCTCAGGGCGCAGGGCGCACGGCGCATGATGTATCAGCTAGATACCTCGGACTTCAGTCCGAGGTCTGTCACCATAGTAATGCGTAGGAGCCCCGGACTTCAGTCCGGGGGGTCCGGGCAGGGCGCAAGGTGGACGGCACAGGACACAGGGGGCGGGGCAAGTCCTGGAAATGTCTCTACGCGTATCAAGCACGGGCAAACTTTATTAACCGCCCAGACCGATTGAGAAGCTAATGCCCGCTGCGCGGATGCTCTCACTACAGTGTATCTTGCTGCTGGTCCTGCCGGTCGGGATGGCCCAGACCCCGCCGCCGGCCAGCGGGGACTGGACCGTCAAAGACAGCACCGTCATATCGAATACGACCATAACCCTCGACGGCAATCTCACGGTAAAGAGCGGAGGGAAGCTGGAGCTCTACAATGTTATTCTGATCATGGACTGCGATGAGAACGGCCAATATACTATCAAGGTGGAGAGCGGCGGCGATGTCGTGTTCAACGGCACGACGGTCACTTGCCCGACGCCGGATGTCTATTACAAATTTCAAATCTACGGAGACGCCGATATCACCTGCAGCACCATCGAGAAGGTATGGGGAGAGTACTCGTGGTTGGCAGGAGGAGTTGAGATCCATTCCGACAATGTGAGCATTGTCGGCAGCACGATTCGCTGGTGTACGTACAATGGAATCACCGTAAACAACTCGAAACCGACAATCTCGGGGTGCACCATCACGGAAAACGGGTGGAGAGGGATAAGCTGCTGCGGGAATGCGAGCCCGTCTATAAAAGGGAATACCCTGTCATATACAGGAAGGGGCATAACCAATTTCGATTCCAGCTCTCCGACGATCGTAGGCAATAGCATTGAGGACAATGGGGTATGCGGGATATGGAATAATCACGTTTCGACCCCGCGGATAGAGAATAACTCAATTTTCAACAGCGGTGCTTATGGGATCTACAATGTCATCAATTCTCGGGTATGGATGGAGAACAATACCATATATAATAATGGATATTGCGGAATACTCAACCATGATTTCTCCAACGCGACTATGATCAGTAACACTATTTACCAAAACTATGGGGCCGGAATAGAGAACTTGTACATATCGAACGCAACAATAGTAAATAATACAATATATAGTAATATTGAATGTGGGATTCACAATTTTGACCAATGCAACGCTATTATTTCCCACAACACCATATATGATCATACAAAAAATGGTATCGAAAATGTGGGCCAACCCAATGTTGCAATTGCGAACAACAACCTAACTCGAAATATTATTGGAATCATCAATTATGTCACAACCGAATCGTTCTTAAATATAACCAACAACACTATCGCAAACACTACGGAAGGTATTGTCAACGGAAATTCCACAAAAAGCGTAATTCGGAACAATACGATCTCAGATTCATATGCGTGGGGGATTGATTGTTATGACAATTCTACCTCGTATATCGACCACAACATTGTCACCGGAAGCGGTTTTTCCGGAATTATTCTAGGCGGTTCTGCAAATGCGACGATAACAAACAATTCCATACTGAATAACATCCTCAACGGCATCGACTGCAATTCAGATAGTTATGTTGAGATGACCAACAATACCATCGCGGGAAACAAAGCCCGGGGGGTCGTCGCCTCTCACCAGGCTTGCCTGAGGATGTTCAGGGACAACTCCATATCGAACAATTGGATGGCGATATCCGCGATCGACACTGCCGATGTCCTGGCACAGAATAATACCCTGGAGGACAATGAATACGGCATCTGGGTGGAATCAGATAAGGCCGTCTTCTCATATAACTTCCTCTCCGGGGGTCATTACGGCTTTAATCTCATCGGCTGCTCGCCCCCGCTCGAAGGCAACAGAATCCTTGATTCCGACTGCGGCATCTGGTTCCAAGATTCCAATTCCCTGGTAAGCGGCGCGACAATATCCAATACCCGGGACTATTGCATTTATTGCACAGCCTCCTCATCCCCGCTCATAGTCAACTCCACCCTCTCAACATCGACCGGAGGGGTGGCGCTTCACGCCATTGACAGCTCGAAACCCACAGCCTTGAATACAATCCTCAAGGATGCGCCGGTGAAGCTCTTCGATACATCCTCTTTCACGATAAAATGGTATCTGCAGCTCGATGTGAAGGACTCGATGTCCAGACCATTGAGCCCGGCCAACATATCCATCGATGGACCCGATACGATCCGGACGGTGACGGATACAGAGGGCACCGTTGGCTGGCTTCCCTTGGAGGAAAAGACGCTCCGGAGCGGGATTGAGCCGACGAAGGCCGTTTACAGCATCACCGTTGACAAGGACGGCGATGTCAATACTTTCAGGAATATCATGGTCAACAGAAGCGAAAGGCGCGACCTCCAGTTTGACTTCTCCCCCGTTGTGTCCCAGATTCCCCCCCTTTATCTAAACGAGGATGCGCCTTTTTCGCTAAACCTTTCAGATTATATCGATGACAGGGATCATTCTATCGAACAGCTGGAAGTCGCCCTTGCCGGAGATGCCCTCTTCGACCCCGGTGTGGCGCTGAACGACAAGACCGTAACGTTCGAGTATCCTCTTCCAGAGGCTGGCAAGTCCATTTCTTTTAATGTCAGCGATGGCACTAGGAACGCCACGGGCAGGTTCATGGTCCACGTCAACGAGACCAACGACGCCCCGGTTCTCAAGGACCCCGGAACGCTTGTCATACCAGAAGATGAGCTTTACAATTTGGACCTGGGCCCGTATCTTTCCGACGAAGAGGATGGAATCGAAGATCTGAAATTGGAGTTGAATAGCACATATGCCAGCCTCCATGGTCTTGAGATTGTCTTCTGCTATCCGGAGGGGGTCCTGGCCGACCAGGTGCTGGTCACGGCGATGGACCGGGGGGGAGCCTCCTGTCAAAGGTGGCTCCATGTCAATGTCCTGCCGGTGAACGACCCGCCGCGCCTTGGCAGCATTCCCGAGATATGGCCGGTCGAAGATGTCGAGCTGGTCGTTGATCTCTCCGGCCTTATTGAAGACCCGGACACCGACCTGGCGAATATTTCGGCACGCATCGACTCAAGGTACGGTCGGGTGGACGGCCAGAGGCTCGTTTTCAACTATCCGGAAGGGGTTCCAAGCGATTCTTTCAACCTGACTCTGTCCGACGGCCTGGACAACCAGACCTACAGCCTCCAGGTACAGGTAAGGCCGGTGAACGACCCGCCCGTGCTGACCATACCGACCATCAGTGTCGTCGCCGGGGAAAGCCGCACGGTCGACCTCTCGGTGCTGACAAGCGACCCCGACACGCCAATGTCGCAAATACAGATCCGGTCTATTTCACCCCATGTCAGCGTGAATGGTTTCAACATTACCATATCGTATCCGAAGAATACGCCCTCCGGAATAAAAAATATAACCTTGAGATTGAACGATGGAATGGCTACAAATTCAATTACCATCCCGGTAAATGTCACGGCCTCAAGAATAAAGGAAAAGCTTGTGCCGGCCAGCAACCTCTACCTATACTTATTGTTGCCACTGGCGATTATCGGTACCGCGGCGGGGATACTTCTGTACCGCCGCAAACGTTATGGCTGGTACAGGATGAGACGTGCCATGCTCGTGAACACCGACGGCCGATTGCTCGCGCATGTCGGAGATTTGGGGGACGCCGAAGACGAACTGCTGGTCAGCAGCATGCTGACCGCCGTCCAACAGTTCATAGAGGAGGTCATGAAGAAGGAGAAGGCCGGAGCGATAAAAGAGTTCCTGTACGAGGACCTGAAGATCGCAGTGGAGCGGGGGCAGAGAATCTACCTGGCGGTCTTCATTGAAGGCTACGCCACCGAGAGGCTGAGGAGGATGATGAAGGCCATCGTCACCGAAATGGAGATGAAGTACAGTTCCGAGCTTGCCCACTGGGATGGAAGGACCACCCAGGAATCGTTCATCACCGAGGCCGGGGCGCGGCTCAAAACGCTCACGGACAGGAAGTGAACCGGTGACCGCGTACAGGTATGGGAAGGTCCGGATGGTCGGAACGAAATCGGGGAATTGACATGAGACTGTTTTGGAAATCCGTCATCTTGATGGTGGCCATCGTTCTTATTGTCCCGGGGAACCTGACCGCGCCCGCCTCGGCAGCCGGAGATAACGTGGCTGAGGCCCGGGTCGCTGGGCCGGTGCCGCAGTGGAAGGTGAACGACTACTGGCGATACGAATACAAGCAAAGTGTGGATCATTTCCAAGCAATAT
>Ga0315291_10005694_pt1 | contig 15585 bp, 10 predicted proteins | sample YL17G12_20_MG_FD_203070 | JGI IMG/M metagenome (GOLD analysis project Ga0315291, IMG submission 203070) | Sediment microbial communities from Yellowstone Lake, YNP, Wyoming, USA - YL17G12_20 | ecosystem: Environmental > Aquatic > Freshwater > Lake > Sediment | place: USA: Wyoming | collected...
GGCGTGGAGGCAATTGCGGCGCAGTACGGCGTGGACAGGACCTATGTCAGCAGAATCCTTGGACTCAACTCGAACCGTCTCTTATCGCTTGTCTCGACCATCTCGCGAAGTTGTTCGGGCGTGATCGCGCGGCCGGTCCGTCGGCAACCTTCCAGCAGCAATGCAACTGCTACCCAGCCTGCACTGTCCAATGTCAGCCCAACCGCCTCCGGTCGGTGCCTTAGCACCAGGCTGAGGAACTTGCTGAGCTTCACTCGCTTTCCATCGCTCAACATGACTTGCCAAGAACCAAGAACCAAGTCAACGGGCGCACAGCAAGTCCGGCGGGCTTCACTTCGCAAGTTGGCCACACAGAACGTCCACCTGCCGGGTTTCGGGTGTACTCCCGCTGACAACGATGATCTCGTTTGCGCCGTCGCCGTCCAGATCCGTGACAATGGCTGACAGGATGGGCTGCTCGCGACTCCACTTCCAAAGGACCCTGAGGTCGTTCGACAGGACGCACAAGTCTGGCCCAACGCTCAGGATGACCTCCGGCAAGCCATCGCCGTTGACATCGTTAACCGCGCGAAGTGTCGGACACGTTGCACCGGAGTCGAACTGCTTCCAGGTCTTCAATCCCGGGGTCGACTCGACGGCCTCAAGTAGGTGCTTCCGATGCTGACGGTCCTCGTGCAGCAGTAGGATTTGCTTTGGGCCCTGCCCTTTCAGGTCGGCTACAGAGACCACCGACACCGGCTCGCCGAAGTCGCGATCACACCCTTGCAGCACGCTTCCATCCGCAATGGAGAGCAGCATTAAACGGCCGACCTGCCCATCGAATTCACGGAAGCCGTGGCTCTTGGCGGCGGCAACCACAACGCCCTTTCCGTCGCCGTCCAAATCGGCGAACTGAGCGGAGGAATCGTAGAACCCGCCGCTGTTGAACGGGCCCTGCCGCCAGAGCATCTTCAGGTCGGCATCGAAGCAGCGGACATAGGAACTTGAATCGTTTCCCCCGTCTTCGCCGTCAAAGCCGTTGGCGGGGCTGCCTGCGCTCTGAACGATCCGCAGCTTGCCGTCAGCCAGGCGCCCCAACGACGCCAAGCCGTTGCCGCTGCCGGTGCGGTAGTGTTTGATCTCCCTGCCGCTGGCCGCGTCGAAAATCGAGAACCCCCGCAGTGAGCCGCTGTAGCCCGACCCGCACATGGCCAACAGCTCGACCTTGCCATCGCCGTTGAGGTCCCCGAGTGCGTTGGCTGACAACCCGGCCTCCATCGCCGGCTTGGCGTAAGTCTGGATCTTCCGCCCAGATGCATCGTAGGCCTCGAGGTTGGCCTGGTCGGCGGTTGCGAACGAGATGATGATCTCGCTCTTACCGTCCTTGTTGATGTCTCCCAGCATCTCAAGCCCGCCCGGACAGTCAAAGGTGCAAAGGCAGTTACCCTTGGCGTCGAACACGCGAACCTTCGCGCCGTCGCTGGTAACCAGTTCGGGCCGGCCATCCCCGGTCACGTCACCCGTCAGGATTGCCGAACCGGGGGAGTGCCACTTGGAGACAAATGCCGCCGTGTCCAACTTCACTCTTGAGGAATGTGGAACACAACGACTGCCGGCCTCGTCGTAGCCCTGCCAGATCCAGGAGTCTGCCGCACCCCGCCCTGCCGCCAGGGGCGAGCCCGCGCCGTCAGGGGAAGTGGCGGCCACCGAGCACCCCAGCAAGGCAATGCACGTAATCGTAAGCAGTCCCATGATCACAACTGTGCCTTTGCTCATAACGCGTCCCTTTCTATTGGCATGAGTACCGATCGACTCCGGTATTACCCTGCGTTTATTCTAGCGATCTGGCAGCCCAGAACCCAGTCACCGCGAACCACGGTCCTTCACTGATGGCCTTGGCTCCATTCTTTGCCAACCCAACGTTCACCAGTTCCGCCCGATCCGTACTGGGGTCAGGGAACGCCCATGGACGGGCTGTTCTCGTTGATGCTCGGCGTGTTCGTAGTATTGGTGCGCCTGGACCCATCGGCAAGCATGTAGTAGATGTCCGAATTGCCAGTCCTATTGCTCCCGAAAACAATGTATTGCCCATCCGGAGACCACGAAGGAGACCCTTCGTCCGAGGTAGTCCAGTCCGACGTTAGGTTGACGAGGTTTGTCCCGTCCGCATTTATGGTCCAGATGTCCCACTGCCCTCCCATACGCCCGGTCATAGCGATCTTGGTGCCATCGGGCGACCAAGCGGGATCGTTAAAGGCCCTGCCAACGACATGGGGCGTGACCCGTGTCGATGTCCCGGAAACAAGGTTGTATACGAAGATGTCGCTGTCGTAGGTCGGCACCGCCCAGTTGGAGTAGACGATACTGTTTCCGTCGGGAGACCACCGGGGTGGGGTTCCGGAGACCCCAAGGTCAGTCCGGTTGTTACCATCAAATCCGATGGTAAAGATGTGCCCATACGACTTAAAATACGTGATCTTTGTCGTGTCCGGTGAGAAGCTTGGCCCTCCGACGTCCCCGGTCCCGTCGGTCACCCTTCGGAAGCCGGATCCATCTGTCTTTGAGACGTAGACCTGTGCACTGGACGAATTGCCCCCCTGGAACGTCAGCCACTGCCCGTCAGATGACCACTGCGGACGCCCGACGTGTGTGGTGAGGTTGATCCCGGGAACCACGTAGTCCACACCGGTTATCCCATTCAAGACATGGATGTTCAACCCTTCGGTGTACGCAATCTTGCCGGCCAGGGGCGTTGTGCTTGCGGTCACGACCACCCGGAACCCATTGTTGCTGCGCAGGACGGGATAGTTCCATCGACGTATGGCTGACCGGCAGTCCTGAGCATCGTTGACCCAACAGCAGCCGCGCAGGACGCGATCCGTGCCAGAATCGGGGCCTTCAGGGTCACGATCATTCGCATTTGCGGAATAGTAGTCTCTGTCATACCAGTCCGAACACCACTCCCAGGCATTCCCATGCATGTCATACAGACCAAACGCATTCGGCTGTTTCCCGCCAACCGGATGCGGCTTGCCGTCGCTGTTACTGCCATACCAAGCATAGCCGCCCAAGTTGCTGTCATCGTCCCCAAAACTGAACCGGGTCTTGCTCCCCGCACGACATGCATACTCCCACTGGGCCTCGGTTGGCAGGCGAACCGTTTTGCCCGTCTTCTGGGAAAACTTCTTGCAGAACTCAACGGCCTCATTCCAGGAAACGCATTCTACAGGATTCTTCGCGCCTTTGAAGCTGCTGGGATTCTTGCCAATGATCTGCTCGTACTGCTCCTGTGTCACCTCGCAGACGCCCATGTAGAACGGCTTGCTGATCGTCACCTCGCGCTGGGGACCTTCTTCGCCGCCCCGCCCGCTCTCGCCATCCGGGCTGCCCATCAGGAACTTGCCGGCAGGGATCAGCACCAGCTTCATCGTCACCTTGTTGCCAAGATCCAGCTCCATATTCTTTCTGATTCCCATGGCCTTGGCGGTCCTTTCCTGCTGACGGACGGCCTCCGCAGCGTCAAAGGGCCAATCTGCGTAGACCTTAGGTACCCTGCTAGTTGCAGGCAGCGGCCGGGTTACTCCGCCTACGCCGGATCCCCGCCCAGGACCGGCAGGGAAAGAATGACCGCCAGGCCGCCCAGGGCCAGATGGTGTACAGATGGTGTAGATGTCCACCACGTTACTGACCCCGTCAGCGCCGAATCCCCCTGCGAAGAAGACTTGATTCCCCGCGGACGTGGCCGAAACATTCTCGCGCGCCTGGGACAAGGTGGCGGTGGACCATGTCCCGCTGTCCGTGTCGTATATGTCCACCACGTTACTAAAGCCGCCACTATACTTCCCCCCGGCAAAGAAGACCTTGCCGCCAAACGACGCGGCCGAAACGTAGGTGCGTGCCTGCGACAGATGTTCAGTGGGCAACCAAGATCCGGTGGCCGTGTCGTAGATATCCACCACGTTGCTTAGGGCGGGCGTGGACCCACCTGCGAAGAAGACCTTGCCACTGGCGGAAGTGGCAGAAAGATAACTGCGCGCCTGGGACAAGGTCGCGGTGGACCATGTCCCGCTGGCCGTGTCGTATATGTCCACCACGTTACTGAAGCCGCCACCATAGTTCCCCCCGGCAAAGAAGACTTTGCCGCCGGCGGAGGTGGCCGAAGGAACAGAACGTGCTTGGGACAGGGTCGCGGTGGACCAGGTGCCGCCGTTCGTGTCGTATATGTCCACAACGTTACTGAACCCACCGTTGACATCCCCGCCGCCGAAGAAGACCTTGCCGCCCCAGGAAGTGGACCCAAAGCTGCAGCGTGCCTTGGACAAGGAGGCAGTGGACCATGTCTCGCTGGACGTGTCGTATACGTCCACGACGTCACTGCCAACGTTCCGGGTGGAGGGTGATCCGCTGGCAGCGCCCCCGGCGAAGACGGCCTTGCAGCCGGCGGAACTAGCCCCAAGTAAATAGCGTGCCTTCGACAGGGTCGTAGTGGACCATTTGCCGCTGTTCACGTCGTATATGTCCATCACGTCACTTGGTTGACCACTCCACACACCTTTCCATCGACCACTCCACCCCCCACCGAAGAACACATGGCCGCTTGCCGAGGTGCTCGCAAGATAGTTGCGCGCTTTCGATAGAGTCGCGGTGGACCAACCCGGAGTGGGGTCGGCGGCTGCCTTATGTACAAGGGCTTTGACTTCGTCTGGACCTAGGGCCTTGTTGAAAATGTAAACCTCGTCGATGCCTCCCTCCCAAGTTGCACCCGGGTTCCCACGGTCGCATCCAAAGTAAAGAGACTTGGTGTTCTGGTCGAGTGAACCGGAGACAGCTCGGTGGCCAACGGGCTTTCCATTCACGTAAAGCGTCAGTCCGCCCCCCGTTGCGTCATAGACACCGGCAACGTGCGTCCACTCCCCAAGGGTGATCAGGACGCTATTCGTCACGGTGTAAAACACACCGCCCACACTGATTCCGGCCACCGCAGCACGAGCGCTATTTGCCGTGACACCGAGGCAGTATGTTGAAGGGGTAAGATAGACCCCCTTGTTGATGACGTAGCCACCTGTTTGCACACCGTTATCCTCCAGACGTATCCAGGCGGCCATGGTTAGGGATGTTGTGACGCTGGGAGGATTGCTGACAACTATGTAGTCATCGCTGCCGTCGAAGCTGTAGGCTTTGCCGACAGCCCCAAGTCTGTCAGGGCAGAGATCCGCCCCATTGACGGTCCCGTTATGTCCGTTCCCGCTTTCGTCGTTCGCATTGCCGTTGAATGGATAGTACGCATCGGCTGTCCACCATCTCGCGCCAGTTTGTTGTTTCGACCGATAGTTATCGGCCATCGGTGTCCTTGAACTTCCTGAGCCTGTGTCTGTCAGAGGCCCTGGCGAGGCTATACTAATGGGCTGTCCGGGCGTCCCTTCCCTCCACGGCCATCTCCAGTAGGCCAGGAAGACCAGGCCGATCAGAACGCACAAACTGACCGCAGCAAGACCAAGCCTGCCGACGGAAATGGCTTTAGGCTTAGCAGTCCCCCTGGGCCCGAGAACTGAGTGCTCAGCCCGCGCCCGGTCAAGATCAGCCAGGACATCAGCCATGGTCGCGTATCGATCACGCAGCTCCCTGGCCATGGCGCCTTCGGCTATGCGCGTTAAGAGTCTGTCCGCCTTGGGGTTGACCGACAGGATCGGCTCCGGCGACCCTGCCTGGATCTTGGCGAGGACTTCATAGACCGTCTGGCCACTGTACGGCGGTTCGCCTGTAAGCATCTCGTACAGCATCGCCCCAAACGAGTAAACGTCGCAACGAGAGTCTCCGGCATCGCCGCGAACGATCTCTGGTGCCATGTAGGCGGCCGTGCCGACCCGCTTATCTTCTTTGAAGTAGGTGATGGACACATCCGTGAGCGATTGGCCAAGCCCCAAGTCGCAGAGATATGCTCGCCCTTCACGATCCAGGAGAACATTGGCCGGCTTGATGTCGCGGTGGATCACCCCCTGCTTGTGGCAGTAATCCAATGCCTCTGCGACCTGTCGGGCGACGTCACTCGCAGTTCCGGGGTCCAGTGGCCCATCTGTCCGGATGCGACTCGCCAGACTCCCTGACTCGATCAGGGGCGTGGCAAAGTACGGACCAGTTGGCCTGTCGGAGACCTCGATAATCGGCAGGATGTTTGGGTGGGACAACGCCTGCATGAGCCGGGCTTCTCGCAGGAAATGCCGGACCATGGCCGGGTGGTCAAGCAATTCCGGTTTCAGCACCTTAACCGCCACGCGCTGGCCAGAGGAACTGTCCCTGGCAAGATAAACCACTCCCATTCCGCCGACGCCGATTCGCTTGAGTAACTCGAATCGGTCGAGGGTTCCCACCAAGCCCGGTCGCACCGGTGGGTCGATAACACCGGCGTGCAGGAGGCTCTGGTCCGGGTCAAAGGAAACGGATACTTCGAGGTCCTGTTTGGTCGGATCGGGTTGTGGCGAAAGATCAGTCATCGGGTTGCTTTCACGCCATCTTCCAGAGCCTTGATCCCTTCCCGAAACAATGATCGTGTAGCCTCATCCAGCCACTGCTGGCCTATCGCCCATTCGAGCCCGCTGCGGATAGCCGCATCACCCAGGCTGCTGATCCTGCGATGGCATCGTATCATGGCCACCGTGATGCTGGCCAGGTACAAGACCCGGGCGATTTCCTGCGGCAGAGGGCTTTCCGGGTGGCCCAGATGGCGTTTGGCGAAGTCTTTGGTCAGCACCAGGAGCTCGACGGGTGGGCACTGGTGTTGGAAGAGATCCTTGAAGTTCTGAAGAAGCAGTCCCTCGGCCGCGCTTGCGGTTCGCAGCCTTCTGGCGAGGCCTTTTTCGAGTTCTCCCAGGTCAAACCCCACTGATGAGGTGAGCTGGTGCTTCAGAATCGCCTCAAGCTCCGAGCTGCGCCAGATGCGCTTGCCCAACTCGCTCGGGTCCAAGAGCTGCGAAAGCAGCCTCATGTCGGTCTTTGACGTATCCGTCTTGCACACAGCCCAACGATCCTTTCTCCACCCCATCAATATCTACGGTCGGCCGCTCGTCAACTTGCGCCGACGTCAGAAAGAATCCGCCGCAGATCCGCGATTTCCTCGTCAATCCTCGACTCGTCCGCCGCATATGCCCCGATGATGGAACGTAAGTGCCGCTCGAACATACGCTTTCCGGTGGCGAGAAGGTTGAACGCAGCAGTTGGGGATTTCAGGCCAAATCTCGCCACAAGCTCCTGGTACGGCACCTCAGGCTGGCCGTCCAGGATCGGCTTGACAATCCGCGTCTGGAATACTTCCCAGACATCCAGCCGTTTTTTGGCCTGGCACTCGGCACTCATGCTCTCCAGAGCCTGGGTGATGGTCTGGCGGGCCCATTCGCGATCGAACGCCTCCTGCGCCGAGGCAGCATCGTCCTGAACGTCAGCACCAGCCTCAATTCCGGTGGAAGCCGCGGACCCCTTCGTCCGTCTGAACTGATCGATGGCGTAGTGCTCCAGGGCCGTCAACAGGAATGTTCGAAACTTGCCCTTTGTGCGGTCTGCGGCGGCCAACAGCCTTTTCTCCAGCACCTTGTCCGTCAGGAAGCCCTGAAGCAGATCGTCGGCCCCTTCCTCAGCCAACTGCCACCTGCGCCTGAGATACCTGCGAAGTGGAGGACAGTATATGGCCAGAAGGGCAGCCAGCGAAGACTGCTTGCCTCCTTGGGCCGGCCGAACCAAATCGGTCCATTGAGTAGGAGGAAAGGCTTCTCCCGGTGCTGGTTGTCCTGCAGATGCCATAGCAACTCCCCGACGGCTAGATCCACTTGACCGACAGGCTCAGTCTATGCCCTGACCTGGCTTTCTACAAGCGCAAAGCCTGTGCCCTGCACGTACTGCGATGCATCGTTTCGAGAAAACTCATGCGCCGCGATTTACTACGGGCGCGGTCTTGTCAAACCCACAGGCTTTGGCTCCACAACGGGCAGGCGAGGATTTCTGACGCTCCTGGCGCAAGATCGGATGCTTGCATGCGTATCAAGAATTGAAAGGTCAGGCAGCGGCCCCCGAGAATCTTCATAAGCACAGAACCGAGCAGGAGATTGCCCAACCCGCATAAGCATCCCCCCGTCGGGGGGGCGGGGGGATTCTGCTGGAACGGGCAAGACCAGTGGGTTGCGGTACGGAGAAGCAACCACGTTCCGACACAAAACGTGGCTGCCCTTTCCGGTCACATGCCGCGCCACCCGCCTTGTCAATCTCCGGAACCATGATAGAATCGTAAGGACATCCCTCGAATACGGTCGTGGGCGCGAGCCCATCTGGAGAATTCCGGCCTGAAGACGGCGGTCGGTATGGGCGCGGCAGGCGTGTAGCGGGAGCCGGATGTGGGGATCAAGGCAAAAGGCGGGTGGTGGTGTGGCCCGCCGCAAGGTTAGGAGAGAGAATATGAATCTCAGAGCCATCATAGGCGGGGCGACGATGGCCGTGGCCATCGTGCTGTTGCCGCTCTGTGGCCAGGCAAGTGGGGAAGAGGCCTCCCCTAGCAGTCCAGGAAAAATGCTCTCCGTATGTGAAGATGACTCGAGCATCGAGGAGGCCATTGCAGACTACATCAAGGCCAAGAAGGGATGGAAGTTAAGGTATGAGTACAGAGGCCCGGACCGCAAGGATCTGGTCCTGCGGTGCGAATTCTGGTTTGAGGGGGTTCCGTCGCTCCGTGTAGCCATTGACACTGCCGTCAGCGGCCGGAATCCAGAAGATGGTTCCGTCAGCGAGATGGTAATCCTAATCCGTAGTTTATACGAGACGCCCCAGCGGGCGAAGGGGAAGCAGACGCAGCTGGATATCATCCAGGCGATCAACAGATGGCACCGGAAAGTATGGGCCCCCGGGCATATGCAACTTGACAGCGACGGCGACATCGTTCTAAGCACTACCATCAACATCCCCGGCAAGGAATCCGCTGTGCCCGCTGAGATGGTCGTGGATGCGATTAACAGGATGGGAGCGAGCTGGTACCGCTTCTACAAGGAGGAACTGCGTCGGTTGGTCGAAGACCCCTCTAACGAGGTAACGGGGGCCGAGAAGAGCACGACCCGCCCGTCAGCGATACTTGGCGGTGAGCTTCCGGAACTGACAGCGGCGCTTGGCGATCCCGCTGCCCTGGAAGCTGAGGCCAGGAGGATTGAGCGACTCGACAACACGATCTTCAGAGGGATTGCTGAGCAGATCTTTCAGAGGGGAACTGCTCTGGAGAAATCCAATGAGATTCAGGACGCGGAAAGGTGGTATGAGCTCGGGTTGGGCAGATTCACATGGGACCTTCAACACCAGCTGGACTACGCAGGGTTCCTGCTGCGCCACGGCAAGCCTGAGAAGGGACGGGAAAGAGCGGAGCTTGTCGCAGCGTACGCCGAAGACCCGAACATGAGGCGCAGCGCGCTGTCACTCATTGATCGACCCGCAAGAACCGATTTCAGGAAGATGGTGAAAGTTGGCGGGGAGGGCCCGGTCGTCGTCCTTGTGCCTTTTGGGGCTCCTGAGGCCGATCTCATTGATGACGTACGAGCCAACCTGGAGAGGCTGCTTGGTGTTCGTGTCATAGTGCAGGCCGTTGATATCGCGATGCCGAAGCCATCCCGGGACAAGTTCGCCGATATTGCCAAGGAGATCCGAGGGTTCATCGTGTTCTCTCAAGGCAGCCCCGGGTTAAAGTGGGCCATGGATAAGACGGGCATCACCACCAAGGATATCGACGATGATGAAAAGGTAGTGCGCCTCTATGAGGCTATTGCGGAAACCGACCACGACGGGAGCCAAATGCGATGGTTCCGTAACGGTATCAGCGTGGCCAGGAGGCTCGGCAAACAATGGGATGCCTCCGAGATAATAGAAACCCTGAAGAACGCTGTGCAGCCCTATCGTCGCGATAAAGTAGCCTATATTGCCGTGACGGATGTAGATATCCACGTAGGCAAGGACAGCAACTTTGTGTTTGCTCACGTGGTTGACGAATTTGCCACGGTCTCATACCGGCGCTTCAGGAGTGAGTTCATGGGCAGCATGTCCAACCGTAAGAGGCTTGCCGAGCGGCTTCTTAAGCAATGTCTTTCGGTTTCCGCCAACGCGCTGGGGGTGAAGCGATGCAGTTGCCTCTCTTGTCCGTATGCCTCTGCGGGTAGCCTGGAGGAGCACGACCTCAGGACGACCCGATTCTGCTCCGAATGCCAGGCGGCTCTGGAGAAGTTGGTACGGCCGAAGCCTTAATGAGGAAAATGAGCGGGTGTTCCTGGGCCGCGCGTGACAACTGGTTAGGGCATCCGACCCCAGTCGGAATGCGGACAGTGTTATTCCTATAAGACCGGGAATTACTACTGAGGTATGACAGACACGGGCAATTGGCTTGTCGAATAGCCAAACAGGGATGGAATCATAGCGCCGTCTTCATCATTTCGGTGGAGACTCGTTGTCTACATGCGGCCGTCCGGCTGCAAGTCAGGCTTCTTGGAGGAAGTGGGTTAACGGGAAAGGCCAGTACGATGAGTGCTTCCGACATTGACAAGCCGGGAGTTCCATGGGATAATCAAGTCGCTACACCAGGGCCCTCGGGGTCAGGAGTCGAGCTATGGGCAATGAATCGAGCAGGGAAACGGGGCCTGCCAAGTCAGCCGCGGACCCTATTCGGCCGGCCTGGGACTGGGACCCAGCGTCGGATCCCATCCACAGGCTTCTTTGGGAAATCTCTTCTGCAAGGGTTGGTATCCTCCGCGAGACAAAGGAGGACATCGCCAATTGGGTCGTCAAGATGCAATGGAGCAAGGATTGGCCGAGGCTATTGTGGACTTTGTGGAGGGGACCGTCTGGTCTACTCCGTGGGCAATTCATTGGAGGCTGGCCGGGGGCGAGAGCAAAGCCCAGATCGTCGAGCAGCTTGTTGGGGCGGGCTGTAGCCGGGAGGATGCCGATGGCGGTCCGTACGTACAACAGGGAGAGTTTCGGGACTTCTTCTTGACCCGATAGGTTCGAGGGCAATGCGTTTGGACGAGACAAGTGACAATCCCGGGCCGGAGCAGATGCAGAATCCGGACGATCCCTATACGATGCTGGGCCTGACTCTCGACGCCACGCTGCAGGAGGTGCGTGCAGCATACGAGAGTTCCGTGCTCAAGTGCTACGGGGAGTACTCAAGGGGCGACTTGAAAGCGGTTCGTGAGAGGCTGCGGCTACTCCACAAGGCCTACGTGGCGGTCCTCATGGCGTCGGGCACGCGATCGGGCCGTGGCCCGTTAGGGCCGCCCGAATTGGCCCTGATAGAGCTGGCCCGGCTGGAGGCGCGCGCCGCGCAGGGCGACGGCGCCGAGGAGCAGGTGCTTGGCGACGTGTCCCTCCTGCCACCTATCGGCGCAGATGAGTCCGGAGGCCCAAACGTCCCCGACCGCACGTCGGAGAGCCGGCGAGGAGAACAGCGGGGGCTGGGTGTTCAGGAGAAGACTATTCCGGAAACCAATCACGTAACACGGCGCGCAGCCTTCACGGCCGTCTACGTGCTCTGGCTGCTCTCACTGGGGCTGCTCGGCGCTTCGATGTACGCCTGGTGGCGAACGCTGGGGATGGCGGCGCAGTTCATCCACGAAGGGTCGATGGAACTCATCAGGGTGACGGACGTTTCGCCGATCGACAAGATGCTCCGGCTTGACATCTCGACGATGTCAGCCCTGATCCTGTTCCTTCTGGCGTTGTACGTGTTTCTGGGCACTTCGAGCCTGATAGCGAAGCGTCTGCGGCATTCTTCGTGGCAGGAATTTGCCTCGCACCGATACCCGGACCGTCTCATCCCGGAGAAGTTCGCCGCAGTGTCGGTCCGCTTCGGGCTGATCGGCACACTGCTGAGTTTCGCCATGGTGGCGATGGTGCTCACCCCTAAGCAGCCGAAGGATGATCCATCGCTCCGGCAGGCGGACAGCGGGGTGGGCGAGCAGATCTCCGTGGCCAGCCGGCCCACCTCATCGCCCGCCACCGGGCGATGGAGCCGCATTGGCATCACCGACCAGCTGGCTCCGGCCAGCCGCACGTCATACGGTGTGTTCCTGCTGCTGTGTGCTTCGCTCTACAGCACGCTGGTCGGCTGCGGCATAGGGTACATGGTCGTACCGGTGATTAGCGGCATAGGGGCCGCCGCCGCCGGGCAGGCGGAGTCGCCCGAGGACGAAATCCTGCTCGCGCAGGACGAATATGCCAGACGTCTGCACGATGCGACGTTCGAACTGTCCCTGCTAACCGAGCAGGCCGCCACCGTGCGCCTCATGACGGAGGACCTGGCCGGATGCCGTGGCGTCTTCCAGGAATCCCGGGAGCATCTGGGACTCATGCATCAGGAAATGGAACTGGCCATTGAGGGCCTGAAGGAAACGCGGCAGATCCGGGAGTCCATCGAGAATGCGGCTGCGGAACTCCAGAAGACATGCGGCGCCATTGGCATGGCATCGGAGCAGTACAAGAAGCAGGTAGAGCAGTCGGAAGCCGCCAATGTGAAGTTGCAGGAGACCGCCGAGACGGCGGTCCGTGGATGCGCAAACGCAATGGATGAACTTAAAGCTGTGGCCGACGCCGTACGAAAGCACGCAATCGAACCGTCGGGGCGGTTGGTCGGCTCAGTGCTTGGGATGGTCAGTGGGTTGAAGGAGAGCGTCAGTGCCATCTTCCGCGTCCTCCGCCGCCAGCAAAGCCTGACCGAAGAATCGGCCGAGCATATCTCCGCTTGCGTGAATCCCATCGAGGCGGCAACATCACAGATGTCGAAGGTGGCTGAGGAGCTTCTTCGCCTCGCCCGTAAGGATCATGGTGGAAGGCGGGCGCGGCGCGCAACGGAGGCGCCAGCCGACGAGGTCCCGACCGCGACTCTCCTCACGGTTCTGGCTGATCTCCAGGACTGCATCGAGGTCCTGCGGGCCCAGCAGACGGAGACCCTGATCGAGGCGGCGAGCATCGAGCGGAATGGAGAGTCGGCCAACAGGAGTGTTATTCGGACTGCCGAGAGCCTTCGAGGGCTCCCGGAAAGGAACGTCCGCGACGGTTTGCCCAGGAAAACGAGCTTGTGGCGACGCCTGTTTGGCTGGCTTCGCTGAGCGGGGCGACCCGCAGAGGTGGCTGCATGTTTCGCGAGAAAACGAATAACGGGCGAGGGCCTCGGGGCGAAGTGATCACCCCGGAAGAAGTCCTTCTGCAGGTCAGCCTGGCCTTCACGATTATCCTCGGCTTCCTACTGTCCGACGAGAGCGCCTTCAGCATTGCGATCGGCCGGCGCCTCCAACGGGCCGAGGCGGTATACGGAGAACTGCTCGGGTCGTCCAAGGACGATCTTGTTCGCGAGACGGACCGGGCCATCGGGCTGGCGGATCGGATGCGACTGCTCAACGCCTGGTTGAAGGTGCGCGGAGCACACGGGCTGTTCCTTCGCGTTCAGGAGTTCGGCGGACCAGGCGACCTTATGAAGCACATGTCCGCGAGGGATCTGCTCTCAAACGCGGACTTCATATACATGCGGGACCGCATCGACGTGCTCTTCGGCAAGACGGCCAGTTCGGACGAGCCGACTGGCGATTTAGCCGGCGAGATCGCCAGGTGCATCGTGATGTCTGTTGCCGAAGCCGGATTTGACATGCCCGACTGGAAGGATGAGGTGCCGCTGTGGCTGCAGGGCACTCAGTCGCGGCAGGCCCTGGAGTTACTGGATGGTCACGGCAGGGCCCGAGCGGGCGTGACGTCGAGCGAGAATCTGCAATTCTTGGCCGAGGAGATTCAGTCGGATTTCGTAGCCCTGAGGCGTGGCGCTGCGCGCGTGCAGCTTAAGGCCGTAATGAGCATCTCAACGGCCAGAATAGCCCGGGAAGTCACACCGGGCGTTTCGTCCGACGTCGAGCGGGCGCTGGCCGGCTTGCTGGACGAGTTGGACGTGGATCTGAAACTCCTGCCGGAGGTGAGACAGCAACTTGAGTCAGGTCGCTAGTCAACAACTACGCTGCGATGGCGTGGGCGGTGCGGCCGATCACCTGCCGGCGGACAAGACTTGGAGGCAAGTCAACATGCGGATACGGCGTCGTTGCCTCATCATCGCGATGGTCCTTATGGCTGTTTGTCCGCCAGGCATGTTGCACGCCGGGGACGGGCAGCCCGACGTGAAACGTGAGGCCCAGGAGGCCGTCCACCGGCTGGCCGCAATCCAGTCGATGGTGAAGTTCATCCAGTCTGAAGATCTGCTGCGGATTCCCCCAAGTTTCCTGGCCTCAGAGATCCTCGCCCATCTGTCCGAGCACCGTAGCGACAACGCGGCCGTCGCCGAGAAGTTGCTTGCGGAAGCGGCTGTCCGGCGGCTGGGTCAGCAGGTGGAAACGGTGAGCCGGAAGGCGGACCCTGAGGGCACGATGGGAATCCGCAAGTGGCTTGGCCAGCAGGTGACCTTGCCGCTGGTGGGGCAGACGGAAAGCCTTCAGAACCTGGCCCGGCGCCGCATCGTCGAGGACCTGGGACGAGACGGTAGCACCCTCCGGGCAGCGTATCGCCTGGCGCGGGAGGAGACGGCCATTGGGCAGGTGCGGGAAGCTTTGGCACGCTTGGCCGAGGACACCAACAAGATCGCTCCGTCGGAGGAGGAGATCATTCAGGCACGCAAGAGCGACGTGCAACGCGCCGAAGTCGAACGTGCCACGCTGACGCGTCTGCTGGGCCGGGAACAGGGCAATTGGCTGTCGGAGGCGGAGGAACGCCTCCGGCAGAAGGCTGCTGAACTGGTCGCTTCGGGACTGGAGCAATACGAAGAGCAGGTAAAGATCTTGCAGGAAGCCAAGGTGGCCTGCTTCACACCCGATGGCATCCGCGAGGAACTCACCGGGGTGGTGGAGAAGAGCTTGGCGGCCGCAACGGCTCCGCTGACCCGGGGCGTGAGGAGATACGGTCCCTTCTTCAAGCACGGCGACACAATGGTTTCCGAGGAAACCGCCCGGCGCGTCGGGCTGAAAGTCGGCAGCGTCCTGGAGAGCATTCCGGGACAGATACCCGCGGACACCGGCAAGAAGATGCGCGAGACAATTCAGCAGGCCCCAAAGGAGCATCACTACCAGGAAGAAAGCTTTGCGAAGTTTGATTCGAAGATGAGAAAGGAGGTCGAGAGCCGAGTCACTAAGTACCCCGCCCCAGAAGTTGGGGGCGGATAATCAGTGATTAAACCAGCGGCCCCGAGCCGATCTTGCATGTAACTGGAAGAAGGAGCTTCCCATGCAAGGACGAAGGACCGCGATGATCGTTCGGATCGACGATGCAACTCGTTCACAACTGCTATCTTGGCTGCGAGCGACCAAGACCTCGCAAGGTCTGGCGAAGCGGACGATGGCCATGCTCCTGCTGGCCGACGGACAAAGCTACGCCGCCACGGCACGGCAGGTATCCATGCGGGAGCGGCACGTTCGCAAGTGGGCCAAACGCTTTCTGCAGGACGGCCCGGCGGGGCTGTACGATGCTCCCCGCTCCGGCCGGCCACCGGTCTTTTCCCCCCGAAGTGGCAATCCATCTGGTAAAGATCGCCTGCGAATTGCCGGATAGGCTGGGCGTGTCGCTCTC
>Ga0315291_10005695_pt1 | contig 15585 bp, 14 predicted proteins | sample YL17G12_20_MG_FD_203070 | JGI IMG/M metagenome (GOLD analysis project Ga0315291, IMG submission 203070) | Sediment microbial communities from Yellowstone Lake, YNP, Wyoming, USA - YL17G12_20 | ecosystem: Environmental > Aquatic > Freshwater > Lake > Sediment | place: USA: Wyoming | collected...
AGAAGTTATGATGCCAAGAAATAAAATAGTCAAAGCTAAAATACCATTAAATCTGGAGAAATTTCCATTGTTATTCAAAATACTGAAAATGTTGTTTTAGGAACTATGATTAAGATTTTAGTAATCCATTTTTTTCTTAGATCTTTTTTATTTAATATTATTTAATTAGAATTATTTATCTTCAATAAATATTAATATAGATAGATTTATATTGGATAATATTATTATTAATACAATATTTAGGTGGAGGCAAAAAAATGAAAAAAGTAAAATATATATTAAAGGCAGCTGTAATTCTAGGTATCGTTTTTGCATTTGTCGCACCAGCAACAGCAATGACTGAAAAAACACAACCTGCTGTAACCCAAATAACACAATATAGCAAATTGCTTCAATTTTTAAACTTGAATGCTGGATGGGTAGAACAAGCATCAGGTTTTTGGGTTGCAAGTAGAGGAATCCATTATATGCATGCTGTTAATGAAAATGTTGTTTGGGCAGTAGGATATGATGGAAGTGGATCAAATCAACCCGTTCAAGAATTTACAAGAACAACAAATGGTGGAGATCAATGGGAAGCAGATACAATAGATGGAGCTCCTACTGGTGGAGATACTGCCATGATTTTTGCTTTAGATGATATGACCGCATGGGTTCCAATTCATACTGGAACTCCTCAAGGTATATGGAAAACATCAGATGGAGGGGCAACATGGGCTCAACAAACTACTGCTGATTTTACCGGTGGATTCCCAAATACTGTACACTTCTGGGATGAAAATGTTGGTTGGTGTATGGGAGACCCAGTTGGTGGATACTATGAAATTTATACAACCACTGATGGTGGAGATACCTGGGTCAGAGTTCCTTCAGTAAATATACCTGCTCCTTCGTCTACAGTTGAGTATGGTGTCGTTGGATATTACGATGTGGTAGGAGACACTGTTTGGTTTGGAACCCAAGATTCAGGAAATGGAGGTCGTGTTTTCAAATCAACCGACAGAGGTCTTACTTGGACCGTTTCGAGTGTTATCTTTGCTCCAGGTTCATATGTTGATATCCGTTTCAAAGATGCCTTAAACGGTGTTGCAATGGATAAGAATTTTGAGACACCTTTTTTAGCTGAAACCTCAGATGGTGGAGCTAACTGGGCACCTATTTCGTTCACTGGAACTTGTTATGGAGCTGATTTTGATTATGTTCCAGGAACAGCTAATATGTATGTAAGCACCGGTGTGAATTATAATGATCCTTCATGGATGGGAGCTTCCTATAGTTTAGATGGTGGTCATAGCTGGACAACATGGGATGAGGTTGCTGGTATTGTTCAACTCTTTGGAACATCCTGGGTAGCGGGTCAAATTGGATGGGCTGGTAACTTTAATATTGATGAAACCACAGGTGGAGTTTACAAATACACTCCCGCAGCAAATCAACCACCGACCACTCCAACTATAGATGGTCCTGCTCATGGAAAGAAAAAAGTTGCGCTAAGTTATAATTTCACATCATCTGATCCGGATAGTGACGATATTGCAGAATATGTAATAAATTGGGGAGATGGTACCTCTGATGAAACACTTACTGGTCCGTTCCCATCTGGAGAAACACAAACAGCTAGTCACACGTGGGCTAAAAATGGAGATTATGTAATAACTGCTTATGCAATGGATATAAATGATGCAGTTGGACCAACAGGCTCTATGTCAATAACAATTCCAAGAACAAGAGGAGTATATAATCCATTTTTGAATTTCTTGGAAAACCACCCACAGCTTTTCTTGTTACTAAAACTAGTGCTACAATAATTTGGACTAAAAAACTTTTAGCCCAAAACTCTCTTTTTTTTTTATTTTTTCTAAATTAAGTTGAAAAACTATATTATCAAATATTAAACTTAAATAATTTCTAAAGATATATTTTTTATATAGAAAAAGCTATTTATAAATTCAGTGAAAATTATGAAAGCTTCAATAAAACAAATCAAAGGTTGTTCATTTGTAGGTAAAGCTGATAGTAACCATTGGGTTGTAATTGATACACCAAAAGAGACCTGCGGTTTTGAAGCTGCTTGTACTCCAATGGAATTGGTATTAATTGCATTAGGTGGTTGTTCAGGAGCAGATGTTGTATCAATTTTAGATAAAAAAAAAGTGTCATTAAAGGGTTTTGAAATCAATATTGATGCTGAGCGAGCAGACGATTATCCAAAGGTTTTTACAAAGATAAATTTGGAGTATGTGTTTTATGGTCAAACAATTAAATCTGAACATATTGAGCGAGCAATTACTTTGTCACAAGAAAAATACTGCTCAGTTTTAGCAATGTTGAAAAATTCAGTTACAATTAACTCAACTTATAAAATTGTAGAAAATGAAAATATATGCAAGAAAGACTGATAATTACTTATATGCTCGAACTTTTATGCTTGTAATTTTACCAGCGATCCTTTTATCAATTCCTATCTCAGAATATTGATTTTGGCTAACAATTTTTACTCTATGAAAACCCGCTTTTTTTATTATGTTAAGATACTCATTTTTTTCCAATGCACCAGCTATACATTCACTCCATGCATCAAAACTTCTCTTGATATCATCTGGGAGTATTCCTTCAGTAACCAAATCAGAAATCAAAATTCTACCGCCAGGTTTCAAAACTCTAAAAGCCTCTCTAAAAGTCTTAAGTTTATCTGTTGATAGATTGATAACACAGTTGCTGATTATTACATCTACTGCATTGTCTTTGACAGGGAGATTCTCAATTTCACCAAATCTAAATTCTACATTTGTATAACCATTTTCTTTAGCAATTTTTTCTGATTTTTTTATCATTTCTTCAGTCATATCAACTCCGATGACATGACCGTTTTTTCCAACCTTATTTGCTGCTAAAAAAACATCTATTCCAGCTCCAGAACCTAAATCCAGTACAGTTTCACCTTCTTTTAGATCTGCTAAAGCTGTTGGATTACCACAACCTAAACCCATAATGGCAGACTCAGGAATATTTTTAAGTTCATTTAATGAGTATCCGATAGACTCTGTTTGTTTGGTGTTGTCATTCTTTTGAGGTGAACAGCTTGGACAACATGAAGTATTTTCCTTTGCAAATTTAGCATATCTTTTTTTTACTGCTGATTTAATTTCTTTATCATTCATATAAATTCCCTTTTAATGGTCTGTTATAATTTTACAATATACTAATAATATATTTAATTATTTTTAAAGATTCTAAAAATTGTTGAAAAAAGATTATCGAAAAAGAATTAGAAAAAATCCTATCTCTTGGGATATTAACACTAAGCTGACCCCAGTCGCTTAATACACCCCATATATTTTCTGCTCTCGCTGAAATAGTATAACTTCCTTTTTTCTCAAACTTATGGGTAGCAGTGGCTTCTGTGCCAGATGGAAAAACTCCGATCACATCTTCTGTACCATCTCCCCAATTAATTAAGTAGGATAATTCATAATTATCAGCATCTGTTGAATTAAAAGTATAATTATATTCAATACCAGGTTTTCCTTTTTCTGGGCCTTTAATTATAGGAGCACTTGGAGGAAGGCTATTACTAGTAATCAAAGCCCAGGTTGAATCAGTCACAGTCATACCATCATCATCAGTTACAGATAAAGTGACAGTAAAATTTCCCACATCATCATAAATATGTGTCGGGTTTTGATCATCTGATGTACCACTATCCCCAAAATTCCAATAGTATTCATATGGTGGTGTACCATTTTCTGCGGAACCTGTAAATTGTATAGATTCATTTACTAAACCTAAATAGGGGCCATGAGCATTAACAATAAAACCGATTATTTTAAAATCAGAAACAGAAATCGCCGATTCACTGGATGATGATGTTGAAGCAATAACTTTTATCCTACAATTTTCAGATCCCCCTGCATTAACAAGCCATTGATAACAACCATTATTTGGAATATCTGAAATAATTGTATCCCATGGACCTGAGTCACCATTTAAAGATATCTGAATCTCGACAGTGGAATCGCCCTGATCGGGTGGAACTGCAGAAAGCCATCGTATGTCACGAATAGATCCACTTCTAAATGTTTCGCCACCATGGGGAACAGTTACAAAAGCTGATATTTCTGTTGGTTCAAGCCATGGAGAAAAAGCTTTCAGTTGATTTTGATAAGATGGCCAAGTACCTTGTGCTGCTTGAATTACAACATCTTCACGTCCATCATGGTCAAAATCACCATCTACAACAAAAGCAGAATATTCACCTGGAGAAGGCATGCTAAAAGTTGCATCAGCAACCCAGTTTCCATTTCCATTACCAAGATAAACATATCCTGTAGGATCAGCATAGGCTACTATATCAAGAAATCCATCTCCGTTAATATCACCAAATTGAGGATAGTACGTACCAGCTGTTGGTAGATTACTTGATGATAAATCCCAATCATTATTTTGTTTATCAAATTCATAGCAACGAACCCCAGTTGAACCTGAACCAATTACGATATCATCGCATCCATCGTTGTTTGCATCCCCACAATCAAGTCCATTCCAAATTCCAGTTGGAAGACCATTCTGAGTCATTGTAAAACCAAAAGCTCCATCACCAAGATAAATATGTGTTCCCTCACGGTTTCCTGCAAAATCAGGGTATCCATCAGCATTAAAATCAGCGATTTCCAGGTTGTTATTGTTATTTCCTCCTAGAATTGACCACAACTGTGTCCATGTTCCATCATTGTGATTTTGATATACATGATAACCAGCACAACAACCAAATGATTGAGAAACAAGATCAAGTAGACCATTACAATCAAAATCTGCAAGATCAGTTTCAAACATACCCCAGGTCTCACCACCTGTACCTAGTCCAGTTGCCCACGGTACCCAGTTTGAGCCAGTTCCATCTCCTAATGCAGCACCTATTAATGTATCACCAAAACCAGGAACGCCACTATAATCATGATGTATACCCCAAACAACATCAAGATACCCATCTAGATTTAGATCTCCGGCTTCAATACCACCATAACCAAAATCACCTACTTGATTAACTGACCAAATACTTTCTCCGTCGCCAAGCCAAACCATAATCCCATGTTGAGCACTATTAACATAAGGAGATCCATGGTCACCAACACTGATTATATCTAGATTACCATCATTATTAATATCAGCTAGTTCAAGTTCGGTATTTCCTTCTTCTTTATCTGGAATTTCAAGTCCAGATGATTTAGATATAAAATTAATATCAGTATTAATATTAACAGTAAAATTTTTATTTTGTAAAATTTTACTAACAGCAAAAGGATATAATGTTGAAATAATTAAAAGGCATATTAAAATCATTATAATTAGATTATTACTAGTCCTGTTTTTTTTCGTAAAATAAACCTCCAAATCTAATAAATTATACACAGATGATTTTATAAATATTTTCTTTTTAAATTTTTTCAAAAAAAGTTTACATTTTAATTCATTTAAATTTTAAAATAATTATCTATTTTATTAATTAAAAATTTATAGTCTTAAAATTGTGTTTAAGAGAAATTGATAAACCCTTAAATATCATTTAATGCTACCCCTTTTATAGGGGAGAACATTATGAGCGGTTTATTTGGTGTTGTAAGTAACAATAACTGTATTTCGACTCTTTACTACGGAACTGATTATCATACACATCTAGGTACGGAATTTGGGGGAATTGCTTTTATAAATGCAAATGGAACTCCTGTGAAAAAAATACATGATATTAAAAATTCACAATTTAAATCGAAATTTTATGAGGGTTCCGATAAAATCAAATCTCATATGGGAATTGGTGTAATCTCAGATAGAGATCCTCAACCACTGAGTTTTGAAAGTAAGTTCGGTGCATTTGCAATATGTACGGCAGGTTTAGTTGATAACAAAGAAGTTTTAGTAAAAGATCTAATTCAGAAAGGTGTCTCATTTAGTGAGATAGAACGTGGTGATATTAACACAACAGAACTTATTGCAAATTTGATAAATCAAGGCCGAAGCGTAGTTAATGGTATAGAAAGAATGTATGATAAGATAGTAGGATCAATATCTTTGTTGCTTTTAACAAAGAAAGGTATCTTTTGTGCTAGAGATCGAAATGGAATAACTCCACTAGTAATTGGAGAAAAAGAAGGTGAGATAGCAGTTACCAGTGAAACTTGCGCTTTTCCAAATTTAGATTATAAGATTAAAAAATATATTGCACCAGGAGAAATTTTATTTATCAGTAAAAAAGGTATCGAAGAAAAAAAGAAAGGTCGGCAAAGTGGTAAAATTTGTGCTTTTTTATGGATTTATACTGGGTTTCCTGCATCATCCTATGAAGGTATTAACGTAGAAAAAACTAGAGAAAATTGTGGGAGATTTTTAGCTAAGCATGATAATGTAAAAGCGGATTTGGTTTCAGGAGTACCTGATTCTGGTACTTCCCACGCAATAGGTTATGCTATGGAATCAAATTTACCTTTTAGAAGAGTTTTATTAAAATATACACCAGGATACGGCAGAAGTTATACTCCTTTATCTCAGGAATTAAGAAATCGCATTGCACTTATGAAGTTGATAGCAAATGAAGCTATTGCAAATGGAAATAGGATTATTTTATGTGAAGATTCTATAGTACGTGGTACACAACTTAAAAATTATACGATTGCTAAGTTGATGCAAGCAGGTGCTAAGGAAATTCATATAAGGCCTGCTTGTCCTCCACTAATGTTTCCTTGCATTTATAACCTATCTACAAGAAATATCAATGAACTTGTTGCTCGAAAAGCGATCAAAGCAATTGAGGGAAAAGATATTGAAGATATTACTGATTATTTAAATCCAACCTCTGAAAAATATAAAAAAATGATTGAATGGATCGCAAAGGATTTAGGGGTCAGTTCTTTAAAATATCAGCTTCTAGACGATATGGTGAAAGCAATTGGTCTACCTAAAGAAAAATTATGTTTATATTGTTGGATTGGTAAAGGTATTCAAAAAAGTTTAAAATCTTATTAAATAATTTTTTTTATAACCTTTCATTAGCAAATAACATTCTCTTCATAAAATTTTTTAGATTTTAGAAATATCTATTTTGTTAGGTTTAAGAAAAATAAAAAAAAGAAAGATTGTTTAGATTTTTTTAATATAATAATTAAAATGTAAAATATCTCTATTTATTATATACTGTTAGGAGTTGCTGCTGGACGAAGGTCAAATTGAATAATCGGGACTTTTAATACAGGAATAATAGTTGATTGCATTGTACCAATAATCATTTTGATAGGTATTATATTTGGTAGATTACTCCAATAATTATCGTGCCAAGAATTTAAACAATTTTTGAACCATACCTGTTTATCATTATTTATAAAATTGTTGAAAAAAACTTGATTTCCACTGGATTGTACAAGGATAAGTCCATAACCGTTCTGAGAATTTTTTATTTCATTCTGGGTAATTGTCATAAGATTTGATACACTCATTTGAATACCATTGGTGTTATTTTCGATATGATTAAGTGTAATTATGCAGTGGTCTGAAAATTCAGAAAATATTCCCCAATCATTAAATGCAACAAAATTCTCTTGTATATTATCGTTTTGGCAATAATATAATTGTATTCCATGATGATTCTGTGTAACATCGTTATAAGAAACTGTTACAGATTTTGAATATTGGATATATATACCTGCATGATTGATACCACTATTTTGTACTGTAAAACCTGAAACTTTTACTGGCACATCTTGGTTATTTGTTTGAATAGAAATAACGTTATTTAAAGATACACCTGAGATAATGGGTTTTCCACTGTCAGTTCCGCTTAAGTATTCAGTAGCTTTTCCTTCTAAATCAATGGATTTATTTATCAATAAATTTTCGTAATAAGTCCCACTGTATACATCAATAATATCACCCGATTGTGCATTGTTAATAGCTGCTTGAATTGATGTAAAATCACCATCACCTTCATCATCAACAATCCAGGTAGCAATAAGAGATTTCTCAGATCCTAGTTTCTCCGATTGTTTTGATAAGACATTTGGTATTATACTAGCTCCAGCTCCTAGTATTATCAATCCTAATACTAGACTTTTCAAAAAGATTATATTTTTCATTTTTAATACCTCTTTAAAAAAGAACATTTTATCTTATAAAAGCATAATTTAACAATAATTAAGAAATGATTATAAAACATATGAAATCAATTTAAATAAAACATATTGAAACAAAATTTATCTGTAAAAATAAATTATGAAAGTTAATTTTTGTTATTTTCCAAATCTACCGTCATCACAAGGCTTTTCTTTCTCCATTGATCTTACCATTTTTGTACCTTTTTCTGATATTAAGATGGTTTTTCCGCAAATTTTGCATTTATATTTTTTATTCATAATTTAGCTTCATATTAAATAATCTCATTAATTTTTGCAACAATATGTTTTTTTTCACGTTCGCTTAAAGCCTCGTCAAGCTTTGGATAAACTTCCTTTTCCTCAAAACTCTTATGTTTAATTATAAATTCTTTAAAACTATAAATATTTGTTAAATTTCTTTTTTTACGAATATCATCTCTCCAGTTATTTATAGTATTTAAAATAAAATTATGTTGACTTGTAAGTTCCGGTAACATTTTGAATCCTTCAGCTACATTAACTGGTTTATAAGATACAAATATTGCTTTTTCCTCAATAAAAATATGTTTTTCTAATTTCCACTCAAATTTGTTAAAAGATTTACTCATTGAATCAAAATCTATTTTACTTTTTTTTTCTAAATCATTAATTAATTCTTCAATTTTACAGTGATCCCTAATCATCAAAGGTAGTATATCAGTAGTTTTACTCATTTCTACAAATTCCTCCTTATAAATTGAGAATATCTTAATTTGTTTTATATCTTACTATAATTTTTTTAGTTAAACCTAATAATAGTTAATTGTTTTTGTTTTTTGTAATTTGGAGGAAAAATGGATTTATTTATTACAACATTTGAATCAGTCGCAGTTTTATTAGGCATTGGTTTAATCGGGTTCTGGATAATTAGAAAGAAATTAGTACCTGCTAGTGTTCTTGGATTACTTTCACCTCTAGCATTGGATATAGCTTTACCCTCCCTTATTTTTGTTAATTTAATAAATAATTTCAAACCTCAAGAAAATCCTAATTGGTGGCAACTACCCTTATGGTGGGGTTTTTTTACAATAATAACTTTAGCTCTAACATTTTTATTTACCTTAATTTCACAGAAAAAAACTAAGCGCGAGTTTGCAATCAGTTTATTTTATCAAAACGCAATATTTTTTCCCCTAGCAATATTTGCTGGACTTTTTGGTGATGAAAGTATATACATATCATTACTTTTTATATTCACAATTTTTTATGCAGCTTTATTCTTTTCAACATATTTTCTATTTTTTAAAAAAAAGGAAAAACATCTAATCAATTGGAAGAGAATTATTCATCCAGCTGTAATAGCAACAATTATTGCATTAATAATTAGACTTTCTGAAACTCAAAATTTAGTTCCTAGTCTTTTAATGAGAATTTTTACTCTTTTAGGAGGAATGACAATTCCTCTAATTATGATATTACTGGGTGGGAACATATACGTTGATTTTCAGAAAAAAGGAAAAATTCAGGCATATGAAATAACAAAATTTGTAATAACTAAAAATATTTTATTTCCACTGATTTTTTTAGGAATAATAATATTATTAAAATCTGTAATATCTTATCCAGTTGCCTTGATAATTATTTTACAAAGTGCTGTACCACCAATTACTGCAGTACCGCTTGTTATAGAGCGAGTTAATGGAGATCGAGCTGTTGTAAATCAGTTTATAGTTGCAAGTTTTATTGTTTCTTTGATTACCATACCAACGATGATTTATCTACTTAATATGTTCTTTTAAGCAAATAAACTTCAAAATAGTATTATATTATCATCCTATTATTAGTACAGGTATTTTATGAAACAACAGATTGAAGTGAAAATTGTAAATTCCTGGCCAGAAAAAGAAATTGTTGAATTGTACAAGGTGGGAGGCTGGTGGAAAAATTCATATGATTCATCAGGAATTAAATTCTTAATCAAAGGTAGTTTTGCATTTGTTGTCGCGGTTGATAATGCAAATAAAAAAACAATAGGCATGGGACGTTTAATCTCCGACAGAGTATCTGATGCTTATATTCAAGACGTAGTGGTTCTGCCAGAATATAGAAAAAAGGGTATAGGGGGGATGATTATCAAAACTTTACTAGATTATTGTTTATCAAAGGGAGTTCTATGGATTGGATTGATTTCAGAACCAAATCAAGATAAATTTTATTCAGGATTGGGCTTTAAAATTATGGAAAAATATGTTCCTATGAAATACCCAACTGAGGAATAAAATGATATCAATAAACGATTTCAAACCAATAACATTGGATATTAAAACATTATTTAACAAACAATATGAAAGATATCCAACTGAGCACAGTGATAATCTTTTTACAACATTGATAAGTTGGAATGATTATGGTAAATACAAATATTTATTTGTAGATGATAATCTATTATTACTAAGTCAAATCAAAGGCGAAATTCAATTTCGTTATGTATCAGGTAAATATAACAAAGACATTTTTAATCAATTCTTTGAACTTGCAAAAGGGCAAGAATCTGAATATCCAATTACATCAATAGATATACAAACAAAAAATTGGTTATTGGAAAATTATCCTAAACTAAAGTTTGAACCATTTAGAGATGTTTTTGATTATGTTTATCTGGCTGAAGATCTAGCGAATTTACCTGGGACTAAATATAGTAAGATACGTAATCGTCTTAATCAATTTAAAAAGAATTTTTCTTACAGTGTAGAAAAAATATCTGAGAACAATTTAAGTGAAGTAAGGGATTTTTTGAAACGTTGGTGTCTTTGGAAAGATTGTGATTCCGATACTTTACTTGAAAATGAAAAAAGGGCCATTTTATATTCCATGAATCATTTTGTTGAACTTGATTTATCAGGTATTGCTATGCGTATTAAGGATAAAATCGAAGCTATATCTGTTTATGAAAAAATGACCCCTGAAATGGCTGTTGTTCATTATGAAAAAGGTTCACCTGATTATGATGGTATTTATAAGGCAATAAATCAAGAAACTGCAAAAATATTGCAGAAAAATTTTAAATTTATCGATAGAGAATCGGATATGAATATCCCTGGTTTGAGAAAGGCAAAGATGTCTTATCATCCTCATCATATGGTAGAAGTCTTTAATTTAGCTAAAGAATGCATCTTGATATAGGTTTTTTACAGTATATTTTGTTCTAACTCGGATGTTTTATAAAAATCGTTGAATTCCTCTGAAGCTCTAAGAATTTTACATATACGACAAGTTTCTGGTATTACATCTCCATTTCCATTTTCTATTATACGTTTTGCAGAAAGTTTTATTTCATCTAAGATTTTGATATTTGATATATCAATTTTACCACGTTTTTTAGAAATGTATTGGCAAACAGCGGCTGGAGTTATTCCAAGTTTCTCTGCTGTTTCTTTTTGACTTAAACCAAAATCTTTGATCATAGTTTCTGCTATTTCTTTTCGTATAACGGGCAACCCATTCCACATCATGTATTCGCATATGGTGCGTTTCATAAGGGTAAAACGAGTATTTAGTACTTAATATTAACGATTGTTATTTCTAACCATGTACTCGTTACAAATGTTGCAAACAAGTAATTAATTATTAAATTTTGACACAATTTTTTTATTAGATTCTATAATAGAAACTTTTAAATACTTTACATATATTAACAATTGTTAATTAAGGGTTATGGGCTCTAAAGAGTTCATAAAAAATGAAGAGGTGGTATTGAGAAATTTGAATAATAGGGGCTGCAAAAGCGAAGGAGACCCATAATATTTTTTTTTTGAATCCCATCCTTTCCTCCTCTCCTCATTTATAGAGACCCTCTCCTGCCTTTGCTTCCCCTTCCAATTACTTTAACACCTTTTTATGATTAAAAAATTTTTTATACACAAATTATATGAACATTGGTAATGCAGAATTTAATTAATAAAATAGAACTTCTTAAAAATAGTGACATCAAATTACAAATCGATAATAGAATTAAAGAATTTAAAAATCCGAATAAAAAATCAACTGACGATCTTTTTATTGAATTATGTTTCTGTATATTAACTGCAAACTTTAATGCTGAAAAAAGCATAAAAATACAAAATGAAATAGGTAATTGTTTTTTAAGTGATAATAAAGATGAATTATCAAAAAAATTAAAAGAGTATGGTCATAGATTTCCAAATACAAGGGCTCAATATATTTCAGAATCATTAGAGTGTAAAGATAAACTAAAAGAAATTCTACAATCTAATGATAAAAAAGCTATACGAGATTGGCTGGTAAAAAATGTAAAAGGCCTAGGTTACAAAGAAGCAAGTTTACCTTATTATGAAAAAATTTTGATAATTAATGACAGAAATTTGGATTTAGCTGAGATAGGTGATATATTTTCTCAGTATAATTCTGAGGAATTTAAAGGTAAAAAATTAGAAACTTTTTCATTTAATCCAAAAACACTAAAATTTGAAATCGCCCCCGTAACTAATATTATGAAACATAAATATAATAATGATTTGTATAAAATTTATTTAAAATTAGGTAAAAATGTTGTAATTAGCGGAGATCATAGTGTTTTTACATTTGATGGTAGTGAAATTATACCTATAGAGGTAAGAAACCTAAATGTAGGAGATTTTATTGCAATTCCTAGAAAACTACCAATAATTAATTCTCTTAAAAAAGAATTAAACCTTGTTAATGAATTTATAAAAAAAAGTATTTATGATGAAATTTACTTAAAAAGTAAAGAATATTGTAATTTTCTAAAAAAAAATTATAAATCAAAGATTAAAAGAAAAAATCAATATGTCCAACTTTTTAGAGGAATCATACCTTTAAAAATTATTGCTAATTTGCCCAAAGAAGCTTATAGCAATGATACTCTTAAAAAATTTAAAGTAGAAATTTCATGGGGATCATCACCAAATACTATAAAATCAGTAATAAAACTAAACAAAGATTTCTTCTGGATAATCGGATTGTTAATTGCAGAAGCGTCGGTGAATAAGAATCCTATCGAATTTACTCTGGGTTTAGGAGAATATAAAAGATTAAAAAAGCTTAATAGTTTATTGTCAAAGGTTTTTGGAATAATAGTAAAAGAATATAAACCAAAACATAGGAATGTGTATATATTAAAAATACACAATTTAGGATTTTTTTATTTAATTAGAGATGTATTAGAAATAAGGGGATTATCTACTACTAAAAAAATCCCAAAAATTGTATTTAATGCCAGTTTTTCTAACATTATAAACTTTTTGCAGGGTTACTGGGAAGGAGACGGATGGAAAAAATCTAAATCCTATTTTAGTGTATCAACAAATTCAAATAAATTAGCTCAAGATCTTTTAATACTTCTATTGATGACCGGAATTAATGCAAGATTTTGTATTAAGAAATTAGGAGGATATAAATCAACGAAAGCTAATACAATAGACTATAATGGCATTATTCAACCATATAATATTCAAAACATTGCACCTATTAATAAAACTGAAGTAGTTCCATATGCAGGTAAAGTGCTTTATGATATACATAAAAAATTAAAAATTAAAACAAGGATTAATGAAAAACATACTGTGCTTTATAATAAAATAAGTAGGTGGAAACATATAAACCAACCCTCTAGAGAAAAATTAAAAGAAGTTATAAAAAAAATTGAAAAATATGGGTCTTCTGAAAAACTTAAGAAACTTAGAAATGTAGTGGAATCTGATCTGGCATTTGTAAAAATTAAGAAGATAGAAAAGATAAATTATAATGCAGAATATGTGTATGATCTAGAAGTTGCTAAAAATAATAAGGACTATCAAAATTTTGTTGGAGGATTTGGCGGAATATGTTTACATAATAGTCATTTTCTTAGAAATATAGGTTTTGATGATTATGCGATTATCGACTTTCATATTGTGGATGTATTATCAAACCACAACCTGATTAAAAAACCAAAAACCATTACGAAAAAGAAATATCTTGAGATTGAAGATATACTGAAAAAACTTGCAAAAGAAACAAATCTTACACTTGCTGAACTTGATTTGTACCTATGGTATATGGAAACAGGGAAAATATTAAAATAATTTTTAACATAAAGGTTTTTAGATAATTAATGTATCCTACGTGCGGTGATTTGATTGAATTTTAATCTGACTGAGGAGCAAAAACTGTTTCAAAAGATAATAAGGGAATTTTGTACTAAAGAATTAAAACCTTTAGCTGAAAAAATTGATAAGGAGGAATACCTGCCAAGAGATCTATATAAAAAGATGGGTAAGATGGGCTTGATGGGTATGACAGTTCCACAAAAGTATGGTGGTGCAGGTATTGATCGAGTAAGTTATATGATAGCATTAGAAGAGATTTGTAGGGTTTGTGGATCTACTGGTTTAACTGTTGAGGCGCATAATTCACTTGGTGTAGGTCATATTTATGAAAGAGGTACAGAAGAGCAACGTAAAAAATATCTACCTAAACTGACAAGCGGTGATACTTTTGCAGCTTGGGCACTTACTGAACCAAATGCCGGTTCTGATGCTGCTTCTCTTCAAACCACAGCAGTTTTCAAGGATAATGAATGGGTGATTAATGGTACCAAACAGTTTATCACAAGTGGGGATGTAGCTGATGTTGTAACAGTAATGGCTAAGACTGACAAAAAAAAAGGTGCAAAGGGGATCAGTGCATTCATAGTAGAGAAAGACACACCCGGTTTCAATGTAGGACAATTGGAGGACAAACTTGGATTGCGTGGTAGTAGAACAGCAGAACTAGTTTTTGATAATTGTAGAATTCCCAAAGAAAATCTTCTTGGTGAAAAGGATATGGGATTTATTGGTGCAATGAATATTCTTGATTGCGGTCGAACTGCTATAGGTGCTATGTCTGTCGGTATCGCTCGTGGTGCTCTAGAAGATTGTATTGAATATGCAAATCAGCGGGAACAATTTGGTAAAAAAATTGGGAAATTCCAGGCGATCCAATGGATGATTGCAGATATGGCGACAGAAATTGATGCAGCAAGACTTCTTGTTTATCGAGCTGCATATTTAGAGGATAATAATATTAAGTTTTCAAAAGAGGCATCTATGGCAAAATTGTTTGCATCTGAAATGGCAATGCGTACAACAAGAAATGCAATACAAATTTTTGGTGGTTATGGTTACACAAAAGACTATCCTTTAGAAAGATACTTTAGGGATGTTAAACTATGTGAGATTGGTGAAGGTACCTCGCAAGTTCAAAGAATGGTTATTGCTAAACAATTAGGATTATAAATTTAAATTTTTAATGTTAAAATAGATTTAATAAAAAATGTAAAAGAATTTATCAATTTTATTATGGTGCAAAAGATTCTTTGTCTTTTTCCGGATCATCGACTAAATTAGTATTTATATTAAATTTGTTTTTTATTTCTTTTAATTTTAGATAAAGATAATAATCATTT
>Ga0315291_10005696_pt1 | contig 15581 bp, 10 predicted proteins | sample YL17G12_20_MG_FD_203070 | JGI IMG/M metagenome (GOLD analysis project Ga0315291, IMG submission 203070) | Sediment microbial communities from Yellowstone Lake, YNP, Wyoming, USA - YL17G12_20 | ecosystem: Environmental > Aquatic > Freshwater > Lake > Sediment | place: USA: Wyoming | collected...
CCGGATGGCGGTGCGGAATGGTACCAGTCGTGTCTGTCATAAGCGCGCTCGTTTTGACACTGGTGACGGGCTGCGGTTCGGTCCTTACTACGAATGCTCAAGACGTGCAGTTCACCAAACAGGGTGAATTATTGTTCTTGCGGCAAGGTACCGGAGAGAAGATTGCGCAGATTGATATCGAGATCGCCGATACGCCCGCCAAGCGCACGCAAGGGCTGATGTATCGGCGCTCGCTGCCCCAGGATGCCGGGATGCTGTTCATCTTTGAATCCTCTCAGCCTCTGGCATTCTGGATGAAGAACACCTTCATCTCGCTCGATATGATCTTCGCGGACGAGGCCAAGAGGATCGTGTCCACAGCGAAGAACACAACGCCTCTTTCGGAGGCGCTGATACCTTCCGGCAAGAATGCGATGTACGTCGTCGAAGTGAACGCCGGTTTCTGTGACACGCACGGAATCAGGGAAGGGGACCTGATCGATTTCACGAGAACCGGCGGAGTGGCACGTCGCCCGACACTCCGATGAACGCCCCAGGGCCTGCGTTCAGCCCGACGCCCGACGACGCCGGAAGTGAGGGACGCGGCGGTCTGCGCCAGAGCGCGCTGTTCACCAGCGGCGAGGACGGCTACCACACCTACCGGATTCCGGCAATCATCGCAACGTCACGCGGCAACCTGCTGGCGTTCTGCGAAGGTCGCAAGCACGGCCACGGCGACAGCGGGGACATTGACCTGCTGGTCAAGCGCTCGACCGATTCCGGACGGATGTGGAGCGGGCAGCGGGTGGTGTGGGATGACGGCGCCAACACCTGCGGCAATCCCTGCCCGGTGCTCGACCGCGACACAGGCGTTGTCTGGCTGCTCATGACGTGGAACGGCGGTGGTGACACGGAAGGCACCATCATCTCCGGGACGAGCAAGGACACCCGCCGCGTCTTCATCACCTGCTCCAGGGATGACGGCGTCACGTGGGCTGGGCCGCGAGAGATCACGCCGCACGTCAAACTGCCCAACTGGACCTGGTACGCGACCGGCCCCGGAGCAGGCATCCAGATTGAGCGAGGACCGCATCGTGGGCGGCTGCTCATCCCCTGCGACCATTTCGAAGCCGGGACCAAGCGCGATTACTCACATGTGATCTTCTCCGACGACCACGGAGGGACGTGGCAACTCGGAGGCAGGACTCCGCAGCCCCAGGTTAACGAGTGCGAGGTGGTGGAACTGACGGGCAACCGCCTTATGCTCAACATGCGGAATTACGACCGCTCGGAGCACTGCCGCCAGGTCGCCATCAGCGCCGACGGCGGGCTGACCTGGAAAGATCAACACTTCGATCCAACCCTGGTTGAACCGGTCTGCCAGGCGAGCATCCGCCGCTATTCGTGGCCCGAGCAAGGGGGGAACATCATCGTCTTCTCGAACCCCGCGAGCGAGGACAGTCGCGTCAACATGACGGTGCGGCTGAGTTACGATGAGGGCGAGACCTGGCCCATCGCCAGGGTGGTTCACCCCGGACCGAGCGCTTACTCGTGTTTGGCGGTGCGCGCCAACGGCGAGATCGCCTGCCTCTACGAAGCCGGGCGGGACGGTTTTCGCGAATCCATCGTCGTGGCGATACTCACGCTGGACTGGATAAAGGGAAGCTGAGGCACCGTCCGGGCGCTTGACCACCAAACGGGTTTTGCCGGAATCCGAGCCGCTTCGCGAGGGAGTCTGCGGAGGCCTAACCTGGATTATTCATACTACGCTTGAAGAGCGTGCATCCTACGTGCGATGCGTGCGCGCATGAATAATGCGCGCTAACAGCCCTGTGATAAAAGCGCCTGCGCGTTCGGTCTTATGCGGAAGCTATGTAGGGCGGGCCTGCCCAGGCCCGCCGCCGGGCGCTTTTGTCGGCGGGGACAGGCGTCCCCGCCCTACAGTCGCCTCGCCAGGCGACAAAATGCTTCTTGAGGAGAATGGATTCGACTTTATCACAGGGCTGCTAAGGGGAAAGGCGATGGGGCGCATGGTCGAGATCAAACCGATGGACGAGGAGTTCATCCTGCCCCGGTGTTTGCACGCCGGACCGATCGACACAGCGGCCGGCGAAGCTTCCGAGTCTGTCGAGTCGGACGTCCCGCAGCATCCCTGGAGCGACGAGACGATGCGCGATCTTGTCGCGAGACACCCCGACTTCGGCCTGTGCGACGCAGGCGGGGGATGGGCGAGAGAGTTTATGCGCGAGATGATCCGTCGCTACGGGACGTGTGCGCTGCTCGCATGGGAGGAGGGGAAAGTAGTAGGCTTCATCCGCTTCTATGCTATGGAGATCGCCCGCATGGTGGATGAGCGCAGGGCAGGCCGGGCAGAGCCCATCCTGGATCCGACGCTGGCATGCGAGCCCCAGGATGACGCGGCGACCCTCTGGGTGCACTGCGTAATGACCAGCCGTCCCTACACCGGGACGACCGTGGAGGTAGGCCCGACGTCCGGCGGAGATGCGATCTTCCGCACCGCGGAGCAAGCCGGCGCCAGAAAGGGCATCGGCCTGAGGCTCGCAAAGGCGCTCATCCCCTGGGCACGAGAGCATGGATGGAAGCGGGTTATCAAGGTCGCCCCTTGCGACGTCGATTTCTTCTACGGCATATGGGGCGGCGGCGGGAAGGCATTCTGGGAGAAGGTGGGGTTCAAGGTCATCGGGACGATCCACCGGCCCCAGGAATGGTCTGGGGCGGACATGGCCACGCTTCGGGCTCAGATGGCCGACAGGGGGATGACCGAGGACGAGGTCTGGACATTCTATCGCATGGCTTACGAGACGTAACCAGGCTAGCGCGCGGCGCGCGGGGAAGCCTTGACATGCCTTGCTTGGCTGTGATACCCTACGCGCGGCATAGTTGATATTCTCCCTTTTAACCTGGTCCGGCGAGACTAGCAAGGGGCGCGCATGACAATTCGACGGAGAATCGAAAGGCCTTTCCGTACCCACGGGAGGGCCTTATTTTCGTGTCTGCCGGAGCGTGAAACATGAGCAACCAGCCGCCCGAAATCATGGATGCCGACGATATCCGACGAGCCCTGACCCGCATCGCGCACGAGATCATTGAGCGGAACCGCGGCGCCCAGAACCTGGCGCTAGTGGGGATTCTGACCCGGGGGGTCCCGCTAGCGCAACGCCTCAGCCAGCTCATCGAATCCATCGAGGGCATTAAAGTGCCGGTGGGTGCGCTCGATATCACGCCGCACCGGGACGACCGCCGGGACCGCGGGGCGGAAGCGGCCGACGCCACCGACATTGCGTTTGCGATCGACGATCAGCGCATCGTGCTCGTGGATGAGGTGATCTACACCGGCAGGACGGTGCGCGCCGCGATGGATGCGCTGATGGAGCGGGGGCGGCCCGCGGTCGTCCAACTCGCGGTGCTCATCGACCGCGGGCACCGCGAGCTGCCGGTGCGCCCGGATTACGTTGGGAAGAACGTGCCGACGTCGCACCGCGAGCGCGTGACGGTGCGCCTGCGCGACCCGGACTCCGAGGAACGCGTCATCATCGAGAAGTGGGGCGCGGCAAAGGCGGCGGAGTGACAACCGGATGTGAAACACGAAGGCACGAAGACAGTAATTCTGGAGATACCGGCCGCAATTGACGAAGTGGCCGGGGGACTGTCGACGCAGGGATCAACCCAGCCGATTTGCGACGGAGCGGTCTAGAATGACACTGGTCGGGCGTGATCTGGTTTCCGTGTTCGATCTGACCAATGCCGAGATCGAGGCGCTCTTTGCGCTTGCCGACGAAATGGCGCAGCACGTCCGCTCGAAGCTCGACGTGGCGGGCGGCAAGCTCATGGCCACCATCTTCTACGAGCCGAGCACTCGCACGCGCCTGTCCTTCGAAGCCGCGATGCTGCGCCTCGGCGGCGATGTGCTGAGCTGCCCTGAAGTCACCTCGACCTCGGTCGCCAAGGGCGAGACCATCGCCGACACCGTGCGCATCATCGAGAGCTACGCGGACATCATCGTGCTGCGCCACCCGCTCGAAGGATCGGCTCGGGTGGCTGCGGATTACGCGTCCGTGCCGGTCATCAACGCGGGCGACGGCGCTCATGAGCATCCGACACAGACGCTCCTCGACCTCTACACGATTCGCAAGGAGAAGGGACGCATCGAGGGCGTGTGGGTGGCGCTGGTCGGCGACCTCAAGCACGCGCGCACCGCGCACTCGCTGGCGTACGGGCTGGCGCGGTTCGGTGCGAAGATCGCGTGTGTTGCGCCGGAGGGCCTGGAGCTGCCACGCGAGATCACCGATCGCATTCGTGAACGCTACAATGCGGTCACCTACGAGTACCGCAGCCTGGATGAGATGGTGGCGGACCCGGAGCTGGTGCGTTCGCGGAAGGTCGCGGACCCCGAGGAGCAACTCGAGCTGACATCAAACGCGATCTCGCTTTTCGACGCGCTCTATGTGACACGTGTCCAGCGCGAGCGCTTCACCTCGCCCGAGCAATTTGAGGCGGCGCGCAACTCGTACGCTATCACCGCCGACATGCTGAGTCGGGCGCGCCCTGACGCGTTAGTCATGCATCCGCTGCCGCGGGTGGATGAGCTGCACTACGACATCGATGCGGATCCCCGCGCGGCGTACTTTCGCCAGGCGGCTTACGGACTGCCGATCCGGATGGCTTTGGTCGCAGCGATGCTGGGGCTGCGCGAGATCAAGGTTCGACGGGGAGCCGATGAGCCGGAGCGGCGACCGGCGAAGAAGACAACCGTCGATCACGTCACGTGCTCCAATCCGCGATGCGTCACGACCCAGGAGCGCTACCTGCCCGCTCTGTTCGAGGCGGTCGGGGCGACCGGTCGCAAGCTGCGCTGCGTCTACTGCGAGTGCATCACAAAGGTTCCGCAGGAGGCAAGCGCTTGAGCTATGTGATCCGCGGCGGTCTCCTGACTGACCCCGCAAGCGGGCGCAGCGCGGTCGGGGATCTGCTCATCACGGACGATAAGATCGCAGCCGTCGGGCGCGTGGGAGCCGCGGAGGATGTCGAGGTTATAGACGCGAGAGGGTTAGTCGTCTGCCCCGGCTTGATTGACATGCACGTGCACCTTCGCGAGCCCGGATACGAGCACAAGGAGACGATCGCATCGGGCACGGCTGCCGCGGCGGCTGGCGGTTTCGCCACCATCTGCGCCGAGCCGAATACGGACCCGCCCGTGGACTCACCGGAGCGGGTAGCGGACGCCCTCGCGCGCGTCGAGCGGGAAGCGCTGGTGCGCGTGCTCCCGAAGGCGTGCCTCACCGAGGTGCAAGGAGGGGAGCGCGCGACGGACGCGAAGGCGGTGAAAGAGGCCGGCGCTGTCGCGTTGAGCGATGACGGCGAGCCGGTGCTCGATGCGGACGTTATGGCCGAAGGGTTGCGGCGGGCCGCGAAGGCCCGGCTCCTGGTCACGACGCACTGCGAGGAGTCGCCCCGATCGCGCGCGGCCAAGGGATGGGCCAAGCCGTACACGGCCGAAGCCGACCTGGTGCGGCGCGACATCGCGCTTCTCGACACCGTCCCGGCGCGGCTGCATTTCTCGCATCTCAGTTTGCGCGAATCGGTCGAAGCGCTCACAGACGCGAAGGCGCGCCGCGTGAAGGTGACCGCCGAGGCGACGCCGCACCACTGCCTGCTCAGCACGGCTGAATTGCGCAAGGGCGATGCGGACTTCAAGGTCAATCCGCCGCTGCGCTCGCCCCGGGACGCGGCCGCGATCGGTGTTGCTGTAGCCCTCGGCGAGATCGACGTCATCGCCAGCGATCACGCGCCGCACGCGCCGCAGGAGAAAGCTCAACCCTGGGACAGGGCGCCCTTCGGCGTCATCGGCCTGGAGACGACGCTTGCGGTCATGCTCACTGCCTTCGTTCATTCCGATAGCATGCCGCTGATGAATCTGCTGGCGATGATGACCTGTAACCCGGCGCGGATACTGCGCCTGAAGGCGGGCCGCCTCGCGGTCGGCGCGCCCGGCGACGTGACCTTGATAGACCTCGACCGCGGGTGGGTCATAGACCCGCGCGAGTTCAGGTCGAAGGCGCGGAACTGCCCGTTTGCCGGGTGGCAGGTGCGCGGCAAGGCGGTCGGGCTGTTCGTCGCCGGGCGCATGGTGATGCGCGACGGCGAAGTGCCGGCCGCTTGCGCGAACGCCAAGGCGATGCCGCAACCAACACAGGCAACATGAGAGCGATACTCGCACTCGAGGACGGCACGGTATTCGAAGGCATCAGCATCGGCGCGCCGGGCCGAACGGTGGGGGAGGTCGTCTTCTCCACCTCCATGACCGGCTACCAGGAGATGCTGACCGACCCGAGCTACCGCGGCCAGATCCTGACCCTCACGTTCCCCCTCATCGGCAACTACGGCGAGAACGCCCCGGATATGCAGTCGGAACGGCCGCAGGCCGAGGGGTTCGTGGTGCGCGAGATCTGTGATGAGCCGAGCAACTGGCGATCGAGGGGGACGCTGCGCGCCTTCCTTCGCGAGCACGGCGTAGTTGGGATCGCCGGCGTCGATACGCGGTCGCTGACGCGTCGCCTGCGCGAGCAAGGCGTTATGATGGGCACGATAACGACCGAGGAGACGCCTGCCGAAGCCATCGACCGGCTGCGCCACACGCCCGGCTATGGCGATATGGACTTCGCTCAGGAGGTGAGCACGGCCAGCGCATACCAGTGGAGTCCCGGCGCGCGCCCTGGAGCGGCGCAAGCGCAGATATGGTTCGACGAACGACTGCGCGTCGCACTGATCGACTATGGCGTCAAGCGCAGCATTCTCCAGTTCCTCTACGACCTCGGTTGCGAGGTGCTGGTGCTGCCGTGCACGGTGAACGCCCAAACGGTCCTTGACTTAGCGCCGGATGCGCTCGTGCTCTCGCCCGGCCCCGGCGATCCGGCGCGGCTCGACTACGCGGTGGATACCTTGCGTGCGGTGATGGGCAAGCTACCCATCCTTGGTATCTGCCTGGGCCACCAACTGCTGGGGCACGCCCTGGGGGGACGAACGTACAAGCTGAAGTTCGGCCACCGCGGTGCCAATCACCCGGTCAAGGAGGCGCTCAACGGGGGGCGGACCTACGTCACGGTTCAGAACCACGGCTATGCCGTGGACGAGGAGAGCCTCGTGCGCACGGGCGCGGTGGTTTCCCACGTGAGCCTGAACGACGGCACCGTCGAGGGCATCGTGCACCCCGATCTCATGATTACCTCGGTGCAGTACCACCCGGAGGCTTCGGCGGGGCCGCAGGACAGCCGGCAGATATATGACGAGTTCGTGAGGAGCGTCAAGGCGCGCAAGCGTTCAGGCTGACATGACAACGACAGATGCCTAGAGACTCTGATCTCAAGAAGGTGATGGTGATCGGCTCCGGGCCGATCGTGATCGGCCAGGGGGCGGAGTTTGATTACGCCGGCACCCAGGCCTGCAAGGCCGCGCGCGAGGAAGGCCTGGAGGTCGTGCTCGTCAACAGCAACCCCGCCACCATCATGACCGACACCAACATCGCCGATCGCGTCTACATCGAGCCGCTCACAGTTGAAGCGGTCGCGGCGATCATGGACCGCGAGCGCCCGCAGGGGCTGATTCCGACCCTCGGCGGCCAGACCGGCCTGAACCTCGCGGCGCAGCTCGCCAAGAGGGGCATCACCGCGGCGTACGGCGTCCGCCTGCTGGGCACGCCGCTCGAGGCTATCGAGCGCGCCGAGGATCGCGAGCAATTCAAGGCCACCATGGAGGCGATCGGCGAGCCGGTGCCGGACAGCCGCATCGTGACCTCGCTCGCCGAGACACGCGCGTTTGCTGAGATCATCGGGTTCCCCATCATCGTGCGCCCGGCGTATACGCTCGGTGGCACCGGCGGCGGCATCGCCCACAACCTGCGCGAGCTGGCCGAGATCGCCAGCCGCGGCCTGCGCATGAGCATGATCGGCCAGCTGCTCCTAGAGCGCTGCGTCCTCGGTTGGAAAGAGATCGAGTTCGAGGTCATGCGCGACGGTGCCGACAACTGCATCACCGTGTGCAGCATGGAGAACCTCGATCCGATGGGCGTGCATACCGGCGACTCCATCGTCGTCGCGCCCGCGCTGACCCTCACCGACCCTGAGTACCAGATGCTGCGTACCGCGTCCATCAAGATCATCCGGGCGCTCGGTATCGAAGGCGGCTGCAACGTCCAGTTCGCCCTCGATCCGCAAAGCTTCGCCTACTACGTCATCGAGGTCAACCCGCGCGTGAGCCGGTCGAGCGCGCTGGCCTCCAAGGCGACCGGCTATCCCATCGCGCGCGTGGCGACGAAGATCGCGGTCGGCCTGCACCTCGACGAGATCCCCAACGCCATCACGCGCAAGACCACAGCCTGCTTTGAACCGGCGATTGACTACGTCGTGGTCAAGGTCCCGCGCTGGCCGTTCGACAAGTTCGCGACCGGCGACCGCACCGTCGGCACGCAGATGAAGGCGACGGGCGAGGTCATGGCCATCGACCGCACCTTCGAGGCCGCGATGAACAAGGCGTTGCGCTCGCTCGAGATCGGCGTCTCCGGGCCGCGCCTGCGCGGCATCAACCTGTGGAGCGATACGCAGCTCGAAGAGATCCTGCGCCATCCGACGGACGAGCGCATCTTCGCCGTCTGCGAGGCTTTCCGGCGCGGCATGTCGGTTGAGGAGATCCACGAGCTCTCATCCGTTGACCCGTGGTTTCTGCACAAGCTCCGAAACATGATCGAGATGGAGGAGCTGATCGCGGACGCGGGCGCGGAAGGTCTCTCCGACGATATGCTGAGGGCAGCGAAGCGGATGGGCTTTGCGGACGCCTACATCGGGGAGCTTGTCGGGTGCCCGGAGCGGCAGGTGCGCGAGCTGCGGCGCGGGCTCGACATCCATCCAACCTACAAGATGGTGGATACGTGCGCGGCCGAGTTCGAGGCTGCGACGCCTTACTACTACTCGACATATGAACGCGAGAATGAAACGGGCATCACCCATCCGCGGCGCGTCGTCGTTATCGGCGCCGGCCCTATCCGCATCGGCCAGGGCATCGAGTTCGACTATTGCAGCGTCCACTCCGCCTGGGCGCTGGCGGAAGAGGGCTACCAGTCCATCATCATCAACAGCAACCCGGAGACCGTCAGCACCGACTTCGACACCTCCGACAAGCTCTACTTCGAGCCGCTGACGGAAGAGGATACGCTCAACATCATCCGCGAGGAGCAGCCCGAAGCGGTCGTGGTGCAGTTCGGCGGGCAGACCGCGATCAACCTCGCCGACGTTTTCCACCGCAACGGCGTCCCGATTCTCGGCACTGCATTCGACGACATCGACATCGCCGAGAACCGCGATCGGTTCGAGCACCTCCTGCGCCACCTCAATATCCCAAAGCCGCCGGGGCGCGGCGTCAGCTCCATTGACGCGGCGCGTCGGGTCGCCGCCGAGATCGGCTATCCGGTGCTGGTGCGGCCGTCGTACGTGCTCGGCGGGCGCGCCATGGAGATCGTCTTCTCGGACGAGGAACTGCTCTCGTACATGCGCATGGCGAGGGACGTCTCCCCGCGCCACCCCATCCTGGTGGACAAGTACATCCTCGGCAAGGAGGCCGAGGTGGATGTCATCGCCGATGGACGCGACGCCCTCATCCCCGGCATCATGGAGCACATCGAGCGCGCCGGCGTCCACTCGGGCGACAGCATGGCGGTGTGCCCGCCGGTGACGCTGTCGGACAAAGCGCAGCGCACCATCGTTGACTACTCGATGCGCTTGGCGCGCGCGCTCCACATCAAGGGCCTCATGAACATCCAGTTCGTCCTCGAGGGCGATCAGGTATATGTCCTCGAGGTCAACCCACGCGCCAGTCGCACCGTGCCATATCTGTCGAAGCTGACCGGCATCTCCATGGTCAACGTTGCGACCAAGGTCATGCTCGGCAAGTCGCTGACGGAGCTCGGCTACAGCCCGGGCCTGTACCCGCCACCGCGGCACTATGGCGTTAAAGCGCCGGTCTTCTCCTTTGCCAAGTTGACGAAAGTGGACGTCAACCTCGGCCCCGAGATGAAGTCCACCGGCGAGATCATGGGCATCGACGAGGACTTTTCGCGGGCGCTGCACAAGGCAATGGTCGCCTCCGGCGTAGCGGTGCCGAACCGGGGGACGCTCGTGCTCACCGTCGCCGATCGCGATAAGCCGGAGGCAGCGGAACTGGCGCGAGGATTCGCGCGCCTTGGTTTCAGCATCCACGCCACCAAGGGCACCGCGGATTTCCTCGCCGCCGCAGGCATCCCGGCGACGCGCGTCGGCAAGATCAGCGAGGGCAGCCCCAACATCATAGACTTCATCATAAGCGGCAAGGTGGATCTGCTCATCAATACCATGTCGAAGGACCACAAGCCGGGGCGCGAAGGCATCCGCATCCGCCGCGCCACCGTGGAGCACAGCGTCCCGTGCCTGACCTCCCTCGACACCGCTCAAGCGCTCCTCACCGCGCTGTCGTCCCGACGCGAAGGCGAGCGGTACTCCTATAAGACCATCGACGAGTACCTGACCGACGGCGGGGGAGGGGATGGGTGAATCTCATTGGGTGCTGCCGCACAGCGGGATGTGGCACAGCCGCCGTCGGCTGTGAATGGGCGGCTCGCCCCATTCGACTGCGCTCCCTTCGACTCCGCTCGGGACAAGCGGGGTAAACAGGGCAGGCCAGCTCCTCCTACAGCTTTGATGCGCCATTGTCACTCTTCGCGGTCACATCCGGCTTTCAGCCTTGATGTCTTTCTACCTTCGTGCTCTATGGAGTTTCGTGTATCAGCGGAGGGCGCCGTTGGTACACTGAATGCGCCAGAGGCGCATTTCCGGAGCGCGGCCTTTGCCGCGCCAAGACTCTTCCGGACGATGGTTGCGCGCAGCGCAACTCCGGAGTGACACGTAGTGTCACCAGGTTCGTTCGCGGGGAGGGCGAAGGCTATTGGCGTACTCCCTCAATACACGAACCTCGGTAAGAGGAGGTGCTGATGCCCAAGCTGTTCGATCCCATCGAAATCCCGGGAACCACGTTGCGCTTGAGGAACCGTGTCGTCATGCCGCCCATGAACATGAATGACGCCGGGCCGGGCGGCGTCGTCACCGATCAGGTCATCGAGCACTACGTCCAGCGCGCGCAGGGCGGGGTTGGGCTGATCATCGTGGCGGCCGCGTACGTGCGCGCAGACGGCAAGCTGTCGCGCAATCAACTTGGGATATCGAGCGATGAGCACATCAAGCCGCTTGCTCGGCTCGCCGCAGCAATCAGGGATCACGGCGCGGCGGCGGCCATTCAGATTCACCACGCGGGCGGAGTCGCCGACATCAAGGCCATTGCGGGAACCCCCGTTGCGCCGTCCGCAGATGTGTTCCCGAATGTACCATCCGATCTGACCGTTGCCGAAATCCGGGAGTTGGTTGCAGCATTCGGGGCAGCCGCCGCGCGCGCCAAAGCGGCGGGGTTTGATACGGTCGAGCTCCACGGCGCGCATGGTTTTCTGGTCACGCAGTTCCTGTCGCCTTCGACCAACCACCGCCGCGACGAGTATGGCGGCGACTTCGAGCGCCGCCTGCGGTTCGCGGTGGAGTGCCTGCACGCGATGCGTGAGGCGAGCGGGCCGGATTACCCCATCTATGCGCGCGTTAGTGCGATCGAGGAGAAGCCCAACGGGCTGACGCTCGAAGACGGCTGCCGGATTGCGAAGGTGCTCCAAGACGGCGGCGCGTGCATGATCCATGTCTCCGCGAGCCTCGCTGGTGGTGATCGCGGGCCGGGCTACATGGTTCCGCTAGCAGAGGCGGTGAAGCGGACGGTGGCGGTGCCGGTGATCGCGGTCGGCAAACTGCATGACCCGGAATGGGCTGACCGCGTCGTTGCCGAAGGCAAAGCCGACCTTGTCGCCATCGGCTCCCAGCTTCTCACTCAACCCGATTGGCCGCGCGCAGCCGCCGCGGCGCTGGGACAGGAGATCCAGCCGTGATCGAGGCAAGACCCGATTTCGAGCGCTTTCGCACCGCCGTGCTCTGCCGCGAGCCCGATCGCGTGCCGTTGGCTGAACTCAAGGTCGAGGATGCGGTCAAGGCCGCGTTCATGGGCCGGAAGCTCGCCGACCCCTCAACCGATCCGATCTCCTACCTGCGCGATGACATCGAGTTCGCCGCCGCCGCGGGCTACGACTACGTCCGCATCACCGCCCACCTGCCGTATCCCGAGCCCAAGACTCCGCACGTGTACCACTACGGCGGCTATGAGCAGGACACCGAGCGCTCGTGGATCAGCCTTGGCCGCGGACTCATTCGCACCTGGCAGGATTTCGACTCGTTTGCATGGCCTCGCGCCGATGGGGCCGATCTCCGCGCCCTCGAGGCGGCGGCGAACCTCCTGCCGACAGGGATGAAGGTCGTCACCGCGGTCAAGGGCGGCGGCATCTTCGAGCGCGCCTGGATGCTCATGGGCATGGAACACTTCGCGTTCTGCCTCGCCGATCAGCCTGACCTGGTGGAGGCGGTGATCGAACGCGTCGGGCGCCTGTACGTTGACACAATGCAGCGCGCAGTCGAATACCCGGGCGTCGAGTGCATCTGGCTCAGCGATGACATGGCCCACGGCGGGGGCCTTATGGTCTCGCCGGACGTGCTGCGGCGCCTGGTGTTCCCGTTCTACCGCGAACTGGCGGACATCTGCCGCTCCAAGGACCTGCTGTACGTCCTGCACACCGACGGCAGACTCTGGGAGGTCATGGACGACCTGCTCGACATCGGCTTTCAGGCGCTGCACCCACTGGAGCCGAAGTCCATGGACATCGTCGAGGTCAAGCGGCGGTACGCGGGGCGGCTCTGCGTCATCGGCAACATTGATCTCGGCTACACCCTGACCCGCGGCACGCCGGCCGAGGTCGAAGCCGAGGTGCGCGAGCGCATCCGCACTCTCGCCCCCGGCGGCGGCTACTGCGTCAGCTCCAGCAACAGCGTTACCGAATACGTTCCCCTCGAGAACTACAAAGCGATGCTCGCCGCGACGCTGCGCTACGGCACGTACCCGATTCGCATATGAGTGGCCGCGGACATTCGAATCGCGGATGAACGCAGATACCTGAGTGACGGCAACCCGAAGGTGGCCCGGATTATTCGTGACGAGTTCCGATCGTGTGCATGGTGGCGTGATCGCGCTACGCGCGACTTGTGCGCCTGCGGCGCACTCCGAAGCACGGCGCAGCCGTGCCCAGAATTATCCGCGTGCAGTGTTGGCGCCCCGGTTTATCGGGGCGCTCCGGAATCCCGATGAATCGGGATCACCCCTCGCTGATGCAGCGGTCACCCCGCCGACGCGCTGTGAGACATGGATAATCCAGGGTAGAGGCACAGCATGTTGTGCCTCTACAAGCCGCGTCCATCCGCGGTTGAAACTCGATCTCGATTCATTGTTGTTCGACGCCCAAACGGCAGGGCCGCCGCCGCGGACGTCGAAGGATAGTGGCAGGGCGCGCAATGATCCGTATCGGCATAGTCGGGCTTCCTAACGTCGGCAAGTCCACGATCTTCAATGCCTTATGTGGAGCGCAAGCCAAGGTATCGAATTACGCGTTCTGCACCGTCGAACCCAACCGCGCCGTAGTCCCGGTCCCCGATCCGCGCCTTGATCGCGTCGCAGAGATCTTCGGCCAGGAACGCGCGATCCCGGTCACCGCGACATTCGTTGACATCGCCGGCCTGGTGCGCGGCGCCAGCAAGGGTGAGGGCCTCGGCAACCAGTTCCTCGCCCACATCCGCGAAGTTGACGCGATCATCCATGTCGTGCGCTGCTTCAGCAATCCTGACGTGTCACATGTCGAGGGCGGCGTGGACCCTCAGCGGGATGTTGACATCGTTGACATTGAGCTTGCGCTGGCGGACCTTGGCACGGTGCAGCGCAGGCTGGAGCAGGTGCGAGCGGACGCGAAGAGCGGCAACCCGGAGGCGCGCGCGCAGGCCGCTTTCCTCGAACGGTTCTCGGGGCACCTGAACCAGGGCCTGCCGGCGAGGATGCTCCGCATATCCGAGGCCGAGCGCGACCTCGTGGCCGAACTGCACCTTCTCACCGCGCGCCCCGAATTATACGTGGCCAATGTCGGTGAGGACGCGGATGCGTCTCAGGCGTGCGCTCATGCGCTGACAGCGTGCGCCGAACGCCGCGGTTCGCAGGCACTGGTAGTCAGCGGTAAAGTGCAGGCCGAGTTGGCCGAACTTCCCGAGGATGACCGCACCCAGTTTGCGGGCGAGATGGGAATATCCATGGACGCCCTCGACCGCGTCGTAGCCGCCGGCTATCGGGTCTTGAACCTCGTCACTTTCTTCACTGCGGTGGGGAAGGAGGCGCGGGCGTGGTCGGTACAACGGGGGACGACTATCGCCGAGGCTGCCGGCTGCATCCACAGCGACATGGAGAGCGGGTTCGTTCGCGCCGAGGTGATCAGCTTCGAGGCCCTTAGTAAGATTGGGTCGTGGGACGTCGCGCACCGAGAGGGACTGATCCGAATCGAAGGGCGTGCCTACCTCGTCGAAGATGGTGACGTCGTTCACGTTCGCTTCACCCCACCCGGACGATGAGGCGTTTCCGCGGCCGGCGCCGCCGGAGCAAGGCATGAGAAGCTGCCACGCTTGCGCAAGGCGACAGGAATCAGGAGTAGCGGCGGCGAAAAATGGGAATACAGACAGAGAAATGAGTGCGATTGGCGTCAATAAAGATGGAACATCCGCTCCCCGATCAGCGTCTATGTAATTGACGATGTAGATATGCCGCGCAAGGCCCCGGTTGGCGCCCGGAGGCAGTTGGTAACGGGGGATTGCAGCAAAAAGGAGGCTGCGATGAGAGGCAATCGGTTGGCACACCCAGCGAAGTGGCTGGCGATGATGCTGTCGGTGGTCTGGCTCATTGGCGTTTTCCTGGTGGGCGACGCCCAGGCCGGGTTCTTCGGCAACGCCAAAGGCGGCGGCAACGGTTCGTCCAAAGAGACTGCATCCGCGCCCGCCAAGGGCAGCGACGAGCAGAAATCCGGTGGCTCTTGGAACTCGGACAAGCCCAAGCCGTCCGCCCCTGCTCCTTCTGCGGCGCCTCGGGCGTCCGTTGTGCGTCCGTACGCGCGCGATGCTGCGCCCGCCGCCCCGTCCGCTCCGCGGTCGTACTATGCGCCCGAGCCGAGGGGGCAATCGCGGCCGGCGCCCGCTTATGTACCCCCGGCGAGGGATCCTGTCGTTGCCGCCCCCAGGCAGCAGGGAAGCTTCCTCGGCGGCAGCGCAAACCGGCCCGACTCAGTGGCTCCCGCACCCTCGCCGCGCGACAGTCAGGGCGACGCCGGTTACTACTACTATGCGCCCCGGAACGGCGCGTTCGGGAATGCCAAGAGCAAGCCCAAGATGGACACCCCTGCGCCGGCTGCTCCGCGCGCAAATGACGCTGACCCCGGGCTCTACTCCAGTCCGCGAGGGGGCGCGTTCGGCAACGCAAAGAACAAGCCTAAGGTGAATAGCCCTGCGTCGGCGGCCCCACGTGCAGATGACCCCGGGCTCTACTCCAGTCCGCGA
>Ga0315291_10005699_pt1 | contig 15575 bp, 9 predicted proteins | sample YL17G12_20_MG_FD_203070 | JGI IMG/M metagenome (GOLD analysis project Ga0315291, IMG submission 203070) | Sediment microbial communities from Yellowstone Lake, YNP, Wyoming, USA - YL17G12_20 | ecosystem: Environmental > Aquatic > Freshwater > Lake > Sediment | place: USA: Wyoming | collected...
ACGCCGCGCAGCGGTTGTTCGATTTGGCGAACGTCGTCTCGGTTATCCAATTCAAGGTGGACGATATCTACCAAGCCCAGGCAGTCGCGGAGTCCATCCGCCAGGGCGCCGGTGCGGGGTTTGAGACCACCACCTGGATGGAGCAGAACCGTTCGCTCTTTAGCGCTCTGCGCCTCGAACGGCTGGTGACCATTCTCACCATCGGGCTGATCGAACTCGTGGCGGCGCTCAACATCTTCATCACCCTGGCCATGATGGTGATGGAGAAGAATCGCGACATTGCGGTGCTCATGTCGATGGGCGCCCGGAAGCGGCAGGTGTGGGCCATCTTCACCCTGTACGGGCTGCTGATTGGCGCCGTGGGCACGGCGCTGGGCCTGGCCTTGGGTTACGGGGCGGCGTGGGTCGGCGACCGCTACAAGCTGATCCCGCTCGACCCGCAGATCTATGCTCTGGCTTCGGTGCCCTTTCACGCGCAGCCGCTGGACGGCGTGTGGATTGCGCTGGCCGCCCTGGCCATCAGTTTCCTGGCTACGCTTTATCCGGCGCGCGCCGCGGCCAGGCTCAATCCCGTCGAGATATTGCGCTACGAGTAGAAGCGAAGGAGTCAGAAGGCAGAAGGCAGAAGGCAGAAGGCAGAAGGCAGGGACCTTACGATGAACGGCCAACGAGCGACAACCAAGAACGAACAACTGACAACAGACAACTGGCAACGGACAGGCGCTCAATGACTATGTCGCGCAATCACTCAATTCTGCGCGCCGAGAAGCTGACGAAGATCTTCCGTTCCGGCGAAGAAGAGGTCGTCGTGTTTGCGGACCTCAACTTCGAAATCCGCCGCGGCGAACTCGTGACGCTGGTGGGCGAATCGGGCGCCGGCAAAACGACCTTGCTGCATCTCCTGGCGGGTCTGGACACTCCAACGCGCGGTGGAGTATACTTTTTGGGGCAAAGGCTGAGCGAATTCGGCGCGGAGGGAAGAGCTGCATATCGCAACCAGCAGGTCGGTTACGTGTGGCAGATGCATTACCTGCTGCCCGAATTCTCGGCGCTCGAAAACGTGATGCTCCCGCAACTGATGGGGGGGCGAAGTTTTGCGGCGGCGCGGGCGCGGGCCAGGGAATTGCTGGCGGAGGTGGAGCTGGCAAAGGTGGTGCGACGCCGGGTAGGCGAGCTCTCAGGCGGCGAGCAACAGCGCGTGGCGCTGGCGCGGGCCCTGGCCAACCAGCCGGCCGTCTTGCTGGCCGATGAGCCGACCGGAAACCTGGACCAGCGCACCGCCGGGCGCGTGATAGAAGTGCTCGAAGGGCTGCACCGGGCGCACGGCCTGACGTCGGTGCTAGCCACGCATAACCTGGAGTTGGCGCAACGCGCCCAGCGGACGTTGCGCCTGAGCGACGGCACGCTGACAGAGACGGTAGTTCCAGAAGTTCATTAGCGTCTCGGGCGGCGCACCTCGGTGGGTGCGGCGGCCGCGAGGCCCAAACCGGGAACTGAGGAGCTATGTTCGAGAGATATACGGAGAAGGCTCGCCGCGTCATCTTCTTTGCCCGCTACGAAGCCAGCCAGTTTGGGAGCCCGTACATTGAGAGCGAGCATCTGCTGCTCGGTCTGCTGCGCGAGGACAAGGCGCTCACCAACCGCTTCCTGCGCTCCCACGCCTCCATTGAATCCATCCGCAAGCAGATCGAGGGCCGGACCACCATCCGGGAAAAGGTCTCCACCTCGGTGGATCTTCCCCTGAGCCAGGAGTGCAAGAGAGTTCTAGCCTACGGGACGGAGGAGGCCGAACGCCTCTCGCACAAGCACATCGGGACCGAGCACCTGCTGCTCGGCCTGTTGCGCGAGGACAAATGCTTTGCGGCGGAAATCCTGCACGAGCGGGGGCTGCGTCTCTCCGCCCTGCGGGAGGAGCTGAGCCGGGTGCAGAACGACAAGCTCACCAGCACGCGCGCCAAGGAGACCTCGCTGCTGACGGAATTCAGCCGCGACCTGACGCAGGCGGCGATGGAAAACCAACTCGATCCCCTCATCGGGCGGGAGAATGAACTGGAGCGGGCGATCCAGATCCTCTGCCGGCGCACCAAGAACAATCCCGTGCTGATCGGCGAGCCGGGAGTGGGGAAGACGGCCATCGTGGAAGGCTTGGCGCAGCGCATCGCGGACGGGGACGTTCCCTCCTTTCTGGCTGACAAGCGCATCCTGGCGTTGGACCTTTCCTTGATCGTGGCGGGAACGAAATACCGCGGGCAGTTCGAAGAGCGTCTGAAGACCATCATGAAAGAATTGATGGAGGCGCAGACCGCCATCATCTTCATTGATGAGCTGCACACGCTGGTGGGGGCAGGCTCGGCGGAAGGCTCGCTGGACGCCGCCAACATTTTGAAGCCCACGCTCTCCCGCGGCGAGATCCAGTGTATCGGCGCTACCACCCCGGCCGAGTATCGCAAGTCGGTGGAGAAAGACCGCTCGCTGGAGCGGCGTTTCCAGGCCATCAAGGTTCCGCCGCCCACCGAGGCCGAAGCCATCAAGATTCTGTTCGGCATCAAGGACCGCTACGAGAAGTTTCACGCCGTCACCTACACCGACGAGGCGCTACACGCCGCCGTCTATCATTCCAGTCGCTACATCCCGGACCGCTTCCTTCCCGACAAGGCTGTGGACCTGATCGACGAGGCCGGGGCGCGCGTGAAGCTGCGCCAGAGCTCCTTGCCGGAAGAGATGATCGACGTCCAGAAGCGCATCAAGTTCGTGGTCCACCGGATGGAAAACGCCATCGCCAACCACGAGTTCGAGAAGGCGCGGTTTTATTCGGACGAGGAACGCAAGGAGCGCGAGAACCTCCGCCTGCTGCGCGAGAAATACAATATCGACGAGACCGCCATGGGCGTGGTGACGGCCGGGGACATCGAGGAGGTGGTGTCGCGCTGGACGGGCGTGCCCGTCACCGCCATTAAAGAGGAGGAAATAGCGAAGCTCCTGCGCATCGAGGAGGAGCTGCACAAGCGCATCATCAGCCAGGATAAGGCCCTCTCGGCTCTGGCCCGCGCCATCCGCCGCTCGCGCGCGGGCTTGAAGGCGCCCGGACGCCCCGTTGGTTCGTTTCTCTTCCTGGGGCCTACCGGCGTGGGCAAGACGGAGATGGCGCGGTCGCTGGCGGCCTTTCTGTTCGGCAGCGAGCGCGCGCTCATCCGCTTCGACATGTCGGAGTTCATGGAGAAGCACTCGGTCTCCAAGCTGATCGGCTCGCCTCCCGGCTATGTGGGCTACGAAGAGGGCGGGCAGATGACCGAACGCGTGCGCCGCTCGCCCTACTCCGTGATCTTGCTCGACGAAATTGAGAAGGCCCATCCGGATATCTTTAATATCCTGCTGCAGGTCTTTGAAGACGGCCAGCTCACCGATGGCCTGGGCAACACCGTGGATTTCAAGAACACCATCATCATCATGACCTCCAACATCGGTGCCCGCTACCTGGAGCGACGCTCTCACCTGGGATTCCAATCGCCCAGCGACGCCGCGATGGAGAAGAAGAACGAAGAGACGGTGATGAGCGAGGTGAAACGGCTCTTTAACCCGGAGTTCTTGAACCGCCTGGACGAGACCATCGTCTTCAACGCCCTGAACGACAGCGACCTGCTGCAAATCATTGACCTGCTGGTGGGCCTAATCAACCAGAACCTGGTGCCCAAGAACATCTCCCTCACCCTGGCGCCGGAAGCCGCACAATGGGTTTTGGAGAAGACGTGCGCCGACCGTTCCTACGGTGCGCGCCCGCTGCGGCGGGCGTTACAAAAGTACGTGGAAGACCCGCTCTCCGAAGCGCTGATTCAGGGAGAGATCCAGCCTCCGGCGGTTTTGGAGGTCATGGTGGAGAACGAGGCCCTTTACTATCGGTCTGTGAGCGACAAGCTGGTGGCGGCCACACCGCTCTCCAACTAGGGGTTTCTGCGCGCCCCTCGCAGCAGAGGACCCTCACCCCAGGCGGTTCCTCAACCAGTCGGTTCCGGGGGGAAGGGTTTGCTAAAAGGTCAGGTTGCGGGCCAACTTCTGGCAAACTCCGGGCATCGGAATGTTTAAGCTCGCGGTGAGGCGTCCGGGGGGGACTATTTGTCGCGCATGAGCCCTGCGGTGCAAAGACGGAGAGGATGGAAAGCAGCGTGGGTCTCAGCCGCCTGGGCGCTGAGTATGCTGAGCGGGCTGACGCTGGGTGCGCAGGAGGCGCCGCCCAAGCCGGTCGTGGCACCTCCGCCGGCAAGCACGGCACCGCAGGCGCAGAAGCCTCCCACCGAGCAAACTCAGAAGCCGCCGGAAAAGAAGCCCGAAGAAGCTCCTCCCCAGCCCGGACAGCTCCAACTGGAGACGCCCCCGGCGGCTCCCCAAGCGCAACCCGGCCCCGAGGGCCCGGCAGCGCCCGCGGCGCAGATGCCGGCACAGGAGGCGCGGCAAGTTGTCGTCGAGGACATCATCTTCCGCGGGAATCGCCGCGTCCCTGCGGCCACGCTGCGGGCGCGCATCTTCACCCACAAGGGCGACGTTTATGACGAGAGCGCCCTCGAGCGGGATTTCATGGCCCTATGGAACACGGGCTTTCTGGACGACATTCGCTGTGAGGTGACGGACGGCGAGAAAGGGAAGATCGTCACTTTCTACGTCCGCGAAAAGAAACTGATTCGCAGCATTGACTACAAGGGATTGAACAGTGTCGCCCAGTCCGATGTGCTGGACCGCTTTAAGGAGCGCAAGGTCGGGCTTTCCATCCAGTCGCAATATGACCCGGTCATCATCAAGCGAGCGCAAGTAGTCCTGCAGGGGCTGTTGGCGGAACGGGGCAGACAATTCGCCTCGGTGCGGGCACGCACGCGCAATATTCCGCCCAACTCGGTGGCCTTGACGTTCATCGTGGTGGAGGGACCCAAGGTCAAGATCGGCATGATCCGCTTCGCGGGCAATAAGGTCTTTTCCACGCACCGCCTGGTGCGGCTGATGAAGTATTCCCGGCCGACGGGCGCGCCCCCGTGGTTCTACTGGCTCCACAAGACCTACGACAAAGACAGGATTCTGGCCGACGTGGAACTCCATGTGCGCACCCTGTATCAGGACAGCGGATACTTCTACGTGGTCTTGAAAGAGCCCCAGACGAAGATGACGGACACCAAGCATCGCTGGCCTTTCTTCTTCTTCAGCTGGGGCCGGGGCAAGCGGGTGGACGTCACCATCCCCGTGGAGGAAGGGAATCGCTACCGCCTGGGCCGCTTCGTCATCCGCGGCAACAAACTCTTCAAGCAGGAGCAACTGGCGCCTCTCCTGCAACTGAAGAGCGGGGATGTGTTCAATCTCGGGAAAGTCCGCAAAAGCATAGAGAACTACCAGAAGCTCTATGGGGCTTATGGGTACATCAACTTCACGGCCACGCCAGACATCGAACCCGACAACAAGAAGCGAGTCATCAACCTGGCCCTGGATTTTGAGGAGGAGAAACAGTACTTCGTACACCGCGTCGAGTTCTCGGGCAATACGAAGACGCGCGACAAGGTGATTCGCCGCGAGCTGCTGCTGGACGAAGGGAACGTGTTCAGTTCGGAGTTGTGGGATCTGAGCGTCCTGCGCGTCAATCAGCTCGGTTTCTTCGATCAGATCAAGAAAGAAGACTACGAGATTAAGCAGAACAAGAAAGAGGGCAACGTTGACGTCGTCGTGAACGTGAAGGAGAAGGGACGCAACTCCATCGGCTTTTCCGGCGGGATGAGCGGCCTGGCGGGCAACTTCGTGGGCGTCAACTACGCCACCAACAATTTCCTCGGTCTGGGTGAGACCTTGAGCGCGCAGTTTCAGTGGGGAACTTACCAGAAGATGTACTCTTTTGGCTTCACGGAGCCTTACCTCTTCGACCGGCCAATTACCACGGGCTTCACCATCTTCAAAAGCGACTACCGCTATGACCAACTCCGCCAGGCTGCCTATTACGCGGGCCTCAGCCCCGGTGCCTTGCAGACTACTTTAGGCGGAGGCGGCCAGTACCAGAACTTCCAGCAGAATTCCTCCGGGTTCACGGTGTTTGCCAGCTATCCGCTGCGCCGCAGCTTCGCGCGCCTGGGGCTCACTTACAGCTATTCGGTCAGCAGCCTGCGCGCGTTCAGTACTGCCTCCGAGAATTATTTCCAGGCGCTAATGTTCCGGGGCTTGGCGGGGCCGAACGCCTTGAGTGGCATCACCACCAGCCAGATCATGCCGACTTACCTTTATAACACCCTGAACCACCCCTATGACCCGACCCGGGGTAAATACATCTATGCCGCGATTAGCTTCTCGGGAAGTATCCTGGGGGGAAACGTCAATACGATTCGCCCCGTCGTGGAGATGAAGTACTATCGCCCCGTAGCCAAGAAGAAGGCGGACAAGCCGCACGTGCTGGCTATGCGGTTCATGGGTTCGACGGTTTCAGGTTTCGGGGGCCTCGTTCCTCCCCCTTTCTCGCGCTTCTATATTGGCGGAGAGGATGATATCCGCGGGTTCTACATCCGCAGCATCAGCCCGCTTTCCTTCTACCCCACGGTGGGTTATGTGTGCAACCGGGACGCCGCCGGCAACTTGATTCCTGCCCTCAACCCCGATGGCACGCAACAAAGTGCCTGTGGCTCAACCACCAGGTTTCCCTATCACACGCTCATCTTCCCAGGGGGCGACACAACGTTCATTACTAACGTTGAGTATCGCATCCCTATCGCCGGAATGCTGACACTGGCTTACTTTGTTGACGTGGGTACGGCGTTTGTTTGGCGGGACAGCCAGCTGAAAGTCCAAGAGAGTGCGCTGGAAGGTATCCGGAGCGCGTTCCCGTACTTCCCGCTGCCGAAGACGCTGCGTCCAATTGCGGTCACGAACATGCGGCCGCGCGGCTCCACTGGCCTGGAAATCCAGGTGGTTCTGCCAGTGGTGAACGCGCCCTTCCGGGTCTTTTATGGTTACAACTTCCTGCGCATGAATGATTTCGTGGTGCCTCCGCAGGATCTGCCTCCCGAATCGCTTTTCCCGAACCACGCCACGTATGAAGATGCCGTGAAGTACTTCCGCGGCTATCACCTGGAAGACCGTAAGGCCCGCCTGGGATTCACGGTGGCGCGGACGTTTTAACCCGGCCGGATTTGGTGTACAATAGCCGGCTTTTGCACGGACTTTATCTTCTGAGGGAGCTTGAATGAGAAACCGAGTCCACCTAATGAGCCTCTTGTTCTGCCTTCTGGGAGCGCCGGCGCTTGCCTTGGGCCAGGCCGCGGTTCCGGGGAAGATCGGAATCATCAACAACATCCAGGAAGCGATCTTCGCGACCGAGGAAGGCAAGAAGGCGCTGGCAGATTTACAGAAGAAGTTCCAGCCGCGCCAGGACGACTTGCAGCGGCAGCAGCAGGAGATCCAAGCCTTGAATGAGCAGTTGCAGAAGCAGGCGGCCACACTCAGTGATGAGGAGCGCATGCGGCTCAACCGCGACCTGGAAGACAAGCAGAAGGTTTTCAAACGCGCCACGGAGGACTTCAACGCTGAAGTCCAAGGGGACCGGGAGGATGCGCTGCGGCGTATCGGCCGGAAAATGATGGTCGTACTCAATGAATACGCGCGGCAGAACGGTTTCATCCTGGTGGTGGATGCTGCCCAGATTAACGTCTACTACGCGTCTCCGGAAATCGATCTCACGCCGGAGATCATCAGGCGGTTCAACGCGGCGAACCCCGCGGATGCCGGGGCGACTACCGGCACGCCCACGCCCACCCCGGCGGCAACGAAGCCTGCTGCGCCTCCTCCCAAACCGGCGGCGGCGGCGACGACCAAACCAGCGGACAAGCCCAAGCCGTAGCTTATCGTCCCGGCCTCCGCCCTTGCGAGCCTCTCCGACCACCCCGGCGCCACCGGGGTGGTCTGGCATTTCCTTGCCGTTTCTCTCTCGTCAACCAGGATTTCTCCGCCAGATCGGAACTGACGACGAATCGGCGATCTGTTCCTGACGAACGCCCGATGAGGGATGGTGACGTGCGGCACGGCAGACGCTCCCCCTGGGGCTCGTCCTGGGACAGCACCGCCCTCACGCTCTGACCCGTACGGGGGCTACTTCAGCCCTACCCCCGCCTCTCCGGTTCGGCGTGAATGCTGACCTTGGTGATTTCGGGGAAGAGCTTGCGGAACTTCACTTCCAGCTCGTCCGTGATCTCGTGCACGCGGCCCACAGAGAGGCCGGGTTCGACGGTGCAGCGCATTCTCACCACCACGTTGCCCTCCACGTGGTGGGCCTGAACCGACGGGCAATCGAGCACACCGGCTGTTTCCTGAGCGATGGCCGACAGCTTCCGCTCCATCTGCGGGTCTGCCCGGTGCTCGCCGCCGGCCTCCACACCCTTCGGCAAGGGTTCGATGTGCACGCTGACCTCGTTAATGCCGGCAATTTCGCGCTTGATTTCAGCCTCCAGGTACGTGGCCTGATTGTGGGCGGCATCCAGGGTGAGATTGGGGTCCACTTCCAGATCGAGATTGACATTCACCAGGCCCTCGACCTCGTAGGCCGTCACGTCGTGGACCTGAAAGTTTCCGCGGTGGGCGAGGGCGCGGATTCTTTCCACCAGGTCGCTGGAGGCGGGTTCGCGCGGACTCGCATGCACCACCACGTCGGCGCTGGGAAACAACTCGTGAATCTGGGACTCGACGACGCTTATCACCAACTGGGCGTGCTCAAACGGGATGTTGCTCTCGAGCGTGAGCCTGAGGTCCACGAAGAGCCGGCTGCCGCTCTGCCGCACGCGGATGCGTTCGTAGCTGAGCACACCGGGGACGCGGGAAACCGCCTCGGCAATGCGGGCGGAGGTCTCAGGGGGGGCCGCGTCCACCAGGGCGTCCACCGTTCGCCTCCCCAGGCGGATGGAGATGTAAACCACAATTCCGGCCACGCCCAGCGCGGCCACCGGGTCCGCATCCCGCAGCCAGGAGACATTCTTCTGCTCGGCCACATACACCAGGATGAGGCCCAAGATAACGACGCTCGAGCTATAGACGTCGGTGGAGAAGTGCAGCGCGTCAGCTTCCAGAGCCTGGCTGTTGTATTTCCTCGCCACGCGGAACAACGCCCGCGAACGGAAGGTGTCGATGGTGATGGAAATCAGCATCACGCCGAAGGCCCACATGGAGGGATCCACATGGACCGTGCGGAAGAAGAGGCGGCGGGTCGCCTCGAAAATGATCCAGACGCAGGTGATCAACAGCAGGGCAGTTTCGATGAAGGCCGACAGGTGTTCGATCTTGCCGTGGCCGAAGGGGTGCCGGGTATCGGCGGGCTTGTCCGATACGCGCACGGAGAGATAAGTCACTCCCGCCGCCACCAGGTCGAGCCCCGAGTGCGCCGCTTCCGACAGAATCCCCAGGCTACCCGTCGTGAACCCTACGACAATCTTCAGGCCGGTGAGCAGCAGGGCGGCGAGCACGGAGGATAGCGCCACCGTCTGCTTCTCCCGTGCCGGGGATTCTGCTGCTGCCGTTCCTTGAAGAATCGGCCCGACCATCGCTCGATTATAGCCGAATTGAGTCCTGAGTCAGAATCTGTTGAACTCCCCCACCCTTGGCTGATGGCGGCGCAGGGGCCGGAACCTGACGCCATTGAAGCTGATGGCCCAACTTGCAGTAGAAGAGCACCTTTACGGTGCTCCCGTTTGGCGGGGGGGCCGCCACCTGTCCCGCCGTTGCGGGAAGCCTCTCCCCTACGTGGTTACTGCCCTGGGTTCCCCTGACCAATCAAGAACGCGGCCAGCACCAGCACTGCGCTTCCCAGCAGCATGCGCTGGAAGGCGCCTTTTCCCGCCCCCTTCCACTCGCCCAGAATCACGCCCCAGGCATTGGAGGTGAGGATAATCAGGGCAATGAAGACCGGCCAGCCAAAGCTGGTTCCCAGGCGGCCGAGGCCGGCGGCGCTCATTCCGTAAAAGCACACACTCGCCGCCCAGACGACGCTCATGCCTACTACCAGGCCCGCATCGCGGCCGGAGCCAGGCGAGCGGAAAGCGGCGCCGCTCCTGGTCACAAGAATGCGAAGCAGACAATAGCCGGATTGCGTCACGGCCGCCGCCGAGAGGAACACCGCCCAGGCCACGTACATGTTGACGCTGAAGCGAGCGGCGGCAGGTATCTGCCCGGCCGCGCGGAGCAGGGAAATGCCGTGCTGAATTCCGAAGTTGAGGAGCGGCGCTCCCATGCCGCCCAGAATGGCGATGATGAGCCCCTTGCGAAAGCGCGCTCCCGTGGCTCCAGGCGCGGCGCTTTTGGCCCCTCCGGCTTGCGCGCAGAGGACTACGCCCACTACCATCAGCGCCAACCCGCCCAGGAAAAACGCGTCCTGGGCCGTGCGCAGAGAAAGCGCCCGGGCCCAAACGAGCGGCAGCAGGGCCCCCAGGACAATCGAGAGCCCGAGCTGGATGGCGAATCCTAGGGCAATCCCCAGAAGATCCACCGCCACGCCATAGAGCAGGGAGGCCACGCCCCAGAGCAGTCCCAAGGCGACCAAACCCCACCACCCGCGCGCCGGGACGGCCTGGAGGAGCTGGCTCCACTGCGGGACTGCGAGGCTGACTCCCACCCAGGGGATCACGGCCATGGCGAGCAACGAGAAGACCATCCAGATATGGTCAAACTTCCAGGCGCGGGCTGTCTTGATGGGGACGGCAAAGCTGCCGTTGAGCAACCCTGCCAGAACGATACCCGCCCAGTTCAACATGATTGCACCCCCGGGATGTAGGGGCGGATGGCGTCCGCCCTGGCTAGGTGCCCGCCTGAAGGCGGCCGTTACGGACGAGAACTGCGTCGGCCCTGGCCACCTATCAAATCGTGTTGCAATGGGCCGGTGAGTGAAATAGTATAGGCAGCCGGATTAAGCAACGAAAATCTTCACCGGAGGCGGGCCGAGCGCAGGCGCCGGTGACTCCAGACTATCCGCGGGCGTGCGGGAGCGAGTCCGGCAGAGCCACTGGCGGTTAGGTGGCCCCGCCGGGGGGCAGGAAGGAGACGAGCATGAAAACCAAGCGCAGTAAGATTTTCTCCGGGACACCCTGGGAGCCGAAAATGGGCTATGCCCGCGCCGTTCTGGTGGGCGAGACCGTGCATGTCTCCGGCACAACGGGCACCGACCCGTCGGGGAAAGTTTTGGCCCCGGGCGACGCTTACGCGCAAACCGTGCAGGCTATCCGCAACATTGAAAACGCCCTCAAGCGGCTGGGCCTGGGCTTGGAGCACGTCGTGCGGACCCGCGTCTACGTCACCCAGATCGAGCGCTGGGAAGAAGTGGCGAAGGCCCACGCCGAGTTCTTCGGCGAAATCCACCCGGCCACCAGCCTGATTGGCGTTGCCCGCCTGGTTGACCCGGAAATGCTGGTGGAAATCGAGGCGGAGGCTGTCGCTTAAAGGCGCCCTCGACCTCGAATCAATTCCTCTCACCCGCCTTTGCCACCCGGAAAGCCTTTTTCTGGAGGACCGGCCATGCTGAATCGCCGCAGCCGGTAGCGCAGAGTCTCGCGTCTCAGAGACTCTGCAGCTTTTTCTCTCCGGTGTGCGGTGGGGCGGCGGCGTATAATTGGTGCGATGTCGCGCTTGCGTCGCCTGGTCTTGTCGGACCGGTTCTCTTTCATCACCTGCCGGTTGCTGAGGGGTCGTGCGAGGCTTGCCGAAGGAAGAACCACAGAGTTCGAAAAGGCCGAACTCTGCGCTCCCCGCTTTGTCAATATGGATTCGCCCCAGGGTTGCATCGTCATGCGCCCCGAAGATCGAAGCAAAATCGGAACCAGCGGGATCATAGACTTGGAGGTGGTCGAATGATGCATCACGCGCGCACTTTGATTCAGCTCCTGCTGCCTTGGCCGTTGTTGGCCAGCATTTCCCTCGCCGCGCCGCAGGCAGTGGACATCGCCAAGTCGGGCGAGACTTCTCTGCGGGCAGTGTTTGGAGAGAAAATAGTCCAGGTTACATTTTACAGCGCCAGACTCAAGAAGTCCGCTCCCGGGTTTCCCTTGTTTTTAGACGATTACAGTAATGAGATTTGCATCGTTCAGCGCATGACCATTGTTGTTGACGAGAAGACAATTTCGGTTCCATGGTCCGCGTACGCGGATTTATTCGACGCCCGGAAGGGATTTCTTCGCTTGGAGAAAGGGATCTTTGTCCTCGTAGTCGTCGGGGCGGACGGCGCCGACACATACTGGGTTCATGTCTGCTTCGATGCGAAACGAGTCATTAAACGGAGCGTTTACGACTCATTTCCTCCTTACAAGCCATTGGAAGAAACACTCTACTGGCCGGGCAAAGTGATACGGTAGATTTATTGGCCTGGGGCGGGCGGGTGGCGCATACATCGCGTTCGGTGCGATGTGTGCGATTCCTCTTTACCCGACCGCTGGGGAGCGGGGTAGCGCAGAGTCTCGCGTCCCAGAGACTCTGCGGCTTTTCCCCTCCGGTGTCCGGCTGGGCGGGGGCGTATAATCGGTACGATGTCGCGCCTGCGTCGCTTGGTACTATCGGACCGATTTTTCTCCATTACCTGCCGGGTGCTGCGGCGGCGGGAGACGCTGGGCGAAGCAAGGTAGCGCAGACCTCGTCTTTGAGGTCTGCGGCTTTTCCCAGGAACGGACCGCGGACCTACAGATCAGGTCCGCGCTACCCCTGCGGCTCCTGTTGCAGCGGTCTGCGCCAGCCGCGGAGAAGCCACGAAGTCAAAGAACGACTCCGCGCTACCGCGTCGCACGCTTGGCGCGCGCCCGCGTCGGCCTCGCGGCGGGAGGTTTAAGGAGCGTGGGGATCCTCGGGAAAAACCCGGCGGCCTTTTGCACCTGCGGGTCGCCGCGGGTTTCAATCTCGTCTCCGAAGGCAAGTCCAAAGATCAGGTTGAAAACCTCGGCCTTAATCCTGAGCTTCAGGTAATCCTGGTCCTGGGTCCAGTACTCCTCCGGCACTCGAATCCGTTGCTGGCCCAGGTATCTCCGGAACTCATCCAAGACTTCCGCATCGGGCTCGAAGGTTCGCGCCACCTTTCCGTGCAGGGTCAAGTACTCGGAGGCGAAGCCGGTGAAGGTGCCGCGCTGGTTCAGAAAAGTGACCCAAGGGTCGCGCGCGGGAGCAGGGATCGCGACATCGGGCGTGATGCCGCCACCCGCCGCGACAGGTCGGCCCCTGTCGGTGCGGAAGGCCTGCGAAGGGTTCGACGCGACGGCCAGGCCGGTTTGGGGCGCCTCTAGGCCTGTGCCGGGCAGAGGCCGCTGGATGGAGCGGCCGCTGGGCGTGAAATACTGCGCTGTGGTCAAGGCCAGGCCGGTCTTCTGGCTGAGAGCCGCCACCGACTCTACGACTCCCTTGCCGAAGCTCGGCTCACCGGCGATGAGCGCGCGGTCGTGCTCCTGAAGGGCGGCGGTGAGGACCTCGGCGGCGCTGGCCGTATTGCCATTCACCAGCACGACCAGCGGCAGCTCGAAATGCGCCGGCACGGTGAATGTCCGGAAGCTCTTTTCGGCCACGGCGCGCCCGCGCTGGGTTAACACCAGGAGGTCGGGCTTGAGAAATATGCTGGCAATGACAATCGCCGCGTCCAGCACACCTCCGCGGTTATCGCGCAGGTCGAGCAGCAGGCCTTTCAGGCTCGGGCCTCCCAGACGCGAGAGCGCGTCGCTCACTTCCTGGGGTGTTTTCTGGTCAAAGCTGGTGAGGTGGAGATAAGCAAACCCAGGCTTGAGGAGGAAGGCCTTGTCAACTGTGGCCGTCGAGACCTCCGCGGGATTCAATTCGAAATCCTGTGCTACGACCCTGCCGGGGTGGATGACCCCCAGGCGGGCGGGCTGCGACCGGGCGCGCTGCAACAACTCGATTAGCGAAGGTAAGTTGAGACGATCCAGACGCGTCCCGTTCACCTCCACAATCTCGTCGCCCGGGCCCAGCCCGGCGCGCCAGGAAGGCGACCCTTGGGCGGTCTGCAACACCAGCACTTTGCCCGGCGAGACGTACAGAATCGTCCCGAAGCCACGGGCCGTGCCTCGCGCGAACTGCTGGAGTTGCTCAAACTGCTCGGGATCGAAAAAGGAGGAAAACGGATCCAGGCTGGAGAGCATGCCACGAATGCCGCCATCGAAGATGGCTCGGTTCGGGTCCAGCGGCTCCATGTAGTTTTCTTCCAGCGCGCTGTAGACTTGCGTGAACTTCAGACTCTCTTGGGTTACTTCATCAGCGGGCACTTCGGTCTGTGAATGGAGAAGGGAAGCAAGAGACAGAACACAACCGGTGAGCACTAGCCTGCGGATAAATGGGGTGCGGATGTTCAAGCGACTCGTCTCACCCTCCCAGTTCAGTATAACCTAGGTTCTCGCGGGACGGCCCAAAGCGCGTCAACCCGTGCCCAGCGCTCCTCTGAACACGCGGGCACCGAGGCCTGGCCCAGGTACAGACAGGCGTGCCCGAACCGCTGGCTTCCGGCAGCAGGAGTGCATTCAGCGTCCACGAAATTGCCGGGCTGTGGTAAATTCAAGTGTTGTACCCGACGGGGATATCCGGACCTTACAGGAGAATTTGCGATGGAAAGTGAGCACGATGTTACGCGGCGCGATTTCCTGAAGACGGCGGCTGCGGTGGCGGCAGTATCCGCCCTGCCCGGTGTGGGGGCGCCGGCAATTCTGGCCAATCCCGGTCCAAGCGACGCGGTGCCCTTCGGCATAATCGGCACGGGCACCGAAGGCTGCACCCTGCTGAAGTTCCTGACGACGATTCCTGCGGGCCGGTGCGTTGCCACCTGCGATATCTATCCCCCCAACCTCCAGAAAGGCGTCGAGACCATCGGCAACAGTCCGGCTACCTACGAGGACTATCGCCAGCTTCTGGAGCGGAAGGACATTGACGCCGTCCTGATCTGCACGCCACTCAATCTGCACGCGCGGATGACCATCGATGCCCTGGCTGCCGGCAAGCACGTCTTCGTCGAGAAGAGCATGTTCTTCAAAGAGGAAGAGGGCGAGCAGATCCGTCAAGCAGCCGTGGCGCATCCCAAGCAGGTCTTGCAGGTGGGCTTGCAGCGCCGCTCCAGCATCCTTTACAACGTGGCCATGGAGATGATCCGCAAGGGCGCGCTGGGTAAGATAACTTTCGTCCGCGCCCACTGGCATCGCAATAGCGACTGGCGGCGGCCGGTGCCGGACCCGAAGTTCGAACGCCTGCTCAACTGGCGCATGTACCGTGAATATTCCGGCGGCTTGATGGCCGAACTCGCTTCCCACCAGATTGATGTGGCGAACTGGGCCATTGGCGCCGAGCCGATCTCCGTCGTCGGCACGGGTGGGATTGACTACTGGAAAGACGGCCGCGAGACTTGCGATAACGTGCAGGTGATCTTTGAATATCCCGGCGGCCAGAAGCTGGTCTTCACCTCCATCCTTTCCAACGGCCATTACGAGTTCCAAGAACAGATTATGGGCGACCAGGGCACGCTGGAGATCACCCTCGGCAAGGGCATGTACTACCGCGAGAATGTCTCCAAAGCGTCGACGGGGACGGCTAAAGAAGAATGGTGGGCCGGGGCC